>Ga0307511_10000801_pt1 | contig 33509 bp, 27 predicted proteins | sample 13_EM_MG_FD_200266 | JGI IMG/M metagenome (GOLD analysis project Ga0307511, IMG submission 200266) | Populus trichocarpa ectomycorrhiza microbial communities from riparian zone in the Pacific Northwest, United States - 13_EM | ecosystem: Host-associated > Plants > Roots > Unclassified | place... | reverse complement strand
CGACTCCTACGCCGTCCTGCGCGCCGGGGCCGGCCGGCCCTGGGGCGTCGGCGTGGTCTGCGGCACCGGTATCAACTGCGTCGGCGTCGCCCCCGACGGCCGAACCACCGGCTTCGCCGCGCTCGGGCGGATCTCCGGGGACTGGGGCGGCGGCATCGACATGGGCACCTCGGCGCTGTGGCACGCGGCCAGGGCGGAGGACGGCCGGGGCGAACCGACCGCCCTGCGGGCCGCGGTGACCGGGCACTTCGGTCTCGCCACGGTCGCCGACGTCACCGCCGCGCTGCACAGCGGCGACCTGCCCGCGCTCCGGCTGAGCGAACTCTGCCCCGCGGTCTTCGCGGCCCGCGACGACGGCGACCAGATCGCGACCGAACTGGTCGAACGACTCGCGGCGGAGATAGCGAGAATGGCCCTGACGGTCCTGTGCCGACTCCAACTCACCCACCTTCCGGACCCCGAAGTGGTGCTGGGCGGCAGCGTGTTGGCCGCCGGCCACCGCGCCCTCCTCGACGACATCGAACGCAGACTCACCGAGGCCGTACCGGGCGTCCGCCCGGTGGTGTGCACCCAACCGCCGCTGCTCGGCGCCGCGTTGGCGGCCCTGGACCTCCATCCGCGAGCGGACCCGGGGGCGGAGGCCCGACTCCGCGCCGGGTTCCAGTGATCCGCTACGACCGGGTACGCGCCCCGAGCCGCATCGCGTACCCGGCGTGGTGCAGCTCGTCGCCCCGGAACTCGCCGAAGGCCCAGAAGCCGAGGTCGTCGAGGTAGTCGATGCGGTCGCCGTCGATCCAGTAGCGGCCCTCGTAGGCGTGCGGGCGGCCACCGCGGGTCTCGTCGTAGCGGCCGTCGGCGGTCAACTCCTGGTGCAGGAAGTCGTTCTCGTCGATCCAGACGCCGACGCGCGGGCTGCCGGTCAGGTCCTGGGCGGCCGGGATGCCCGCCTCGGGCGCGGTGGGGCGGCCGGGGGAATCGGTCCCGGCCCAGAGGACCGGCTTGCCGTTCGCCACGAGGGCGCGGACCTCCTCCGGTCGGGTCAGCAGCGTGGCCGTCGCACCCGCCACGTCGGGGGCGAGTTCATCGGGTACGACGAGCAGGTCGCCCGAGTTCCCGGGCGTGAGCGTCGCGACGTACTCGGCGCGGTGCCCGCGCCCGCCGGCCAGGGCGACCGTGTCCACGACGGCCGGCACCACCGTCATGCCGGTGCAGTCGACGACGATGGCGTTGTCGTCCTGCGCCGCCGTGACGATGCCCGGGCCGACGCCCACGAGCAGGGCGCCGACGAGCAGGACGTCGGCGCCGGTCAGGGTGCCGATCAGCGGGTCCATGGTCAGGACCCGGGCGTTGGTGAACAGGACGGGACGGCCCGCGTCGTTCGTGACGATCTCGTCGAAGGCCGGACCGTTCCAGGTCACGGTGTCCGTGTGGGTGGCGTGCATTGTCTGCTCCTCGGGTGGGTGGCTGCTGCACGGCAAGCCTGGTCGCGCCAGAGGAGCGCAACCAGGCCGCCGTTACCCCAGGTGTCCCGCACCCACCCTGCGCCCGACCGCTCAGCCCGCGGCGGCCGTCAGCGCCCCGAGCGCGCTGGCCTGCGTGCGCCAGTCGGTCTGGTTCGGGCTGGTGCCGGCCCAGCGTTCGCCGAGCGCGTTGAGGTTGGACCGGTCCTGCGCCCACAGGGTGTCGGCCTGTTTCTGGATGTAGGCGCGGTAGGTGCTGGATCCGGTCACGGTCGCGAGGTCGGCGAAGTTCCGCATGAAGATGCCCTTGAACTGCTTCTGGTTGTCGTCGCAGGACGCCGAGCCGACGTCGCAGGACTCGGTGAGCACCCCGCCGACGGTCAGCTGCGAGCTGCTGATCGCGGCGTTCGCCAGGGTCTTCGCGGTGGTCAGGAACGAACTGTCCCCGGTGGTCCTCCACAGTTCGGTGAAGGCGCCGATGGCCAGTCCCTGGTTGTAACTCCACACGGTGGAGCCGTTGTTGGCGCAGGACGAGGACAGTCCGTCGTTGACCAGACCCGAGGAGTTGATCATCCCGCTCGCCTTGTACCAGGCGGCCGAGGTCTTCGCCCGCTGCAGCCACACGGTGTCGCCCGGGATCCGCTGGTGCAGCGCGGTGGTCAGCCACAGGTACTGCCCGTTGGTCACCGCGTTCTTGTAGGTCTTCTCACGGTCCCACCACACCCCGCCGCCGCAGGTGCCGGTGTCCCAGTACTGCTGCACGTAGTCGGCGATGGTGACGGCCTCGTTGAGATAGCGCGCGTCGTGCGTGTAGTCGTAGGCGTCGATCCACGCGATCGCCCACCAGCCCGAGTCGTCGATGGACCGGCTGATGAAGTCCCCCTCGATCGCGTCCGAACTGCGCGTCCCGGCCGGGAAGACGCCCTTGTTCTGGTCGAAGGTGCGGGCGATGATCCAGTCGTAGTCGTGCGTGCCGGTCGTCTTCGCGAAGTCGATGACGGACGTGAGGGTGGCCGCCGAGTTCCACCAACTGCTGGGCCACCAGCCGTTGTAGGGGTCGTACGACGTCATCAGCGCGTCCGCCGCCGCGCGCGCCCTGTTCGGCACGGGCCGGTACCACGCGGTGCAGCTGCCCTCGTTGTGGCTCGCCTCCCGCCCGCAGGCGCGGACCGCGCCGCCGTAGAGGAGACCGCGCGGATCGCGGGTGGCGTACATCGTGGTGCGGGTGGTGGTGGCCCCGGACGGGGTGCTGGTACGGCCGAGGGAGGAGCCGTCCGGCCAGGTCGCGCCGCCGTCCCAGGACCGGTCCAGCCAGATCTCGTCACCGGCGCCACCCGTGTCGATGCTTCCCCAGGCCGTCGCGTTCTTCTGGTCCACGTGCAGCCGGATCGTGCGGCCGTACAGGGTGGTTGACGGCACGGGCTGGTCGTCGCCCGCCGCCTGGCCCGCGCCCGTACCGTCGCAGAGGGTGTCGCAGACGGTGGGGTAGACCCAGTTCGTGCAGCCCACGCCGGCCGCGTCGCCGCAGGCCCGGACCAGGCCGCGCTTGTGGTTGCGCGGGTCGGTGATGTTGTACATCAGCGTGCGGGTGCCGGTCCAGGTGCTCGGGATGCTCGCCTTGCCGAGCAGTCCGTCCCAGGTGGCGCCGCCGTCCCAGGACCGGTCCAGCCAGACCGCGTCACCGGTCGAGCCGTTGTCGATACTGGCCCACGCCATGTCGTCCGCGTCGGACACATGGAGCTGCACACGCCGGCCGTTGAGGGTCTTGTCCGGCACTGGAAACGTTTCCTGTCTGGCCTGCGAAGGGTCCAGCGTGTCACAGGCCAGGACGCACACCTGGGTGGCGGCGACCGCCTGCGTCGCGGCCGGGACGAGCGCCGCGAACGCGAGGGCGGCCGTCAGGAGAAAGCTGAGGAACCGTGGTCTGACAACGATGTCGAAGCCGTATAGGGACACCGGAAACTCGCCTCGATTTCACGATGGGGGACGCCGGGTGTGAATGGATTCAGCTCTGGATCAAAGGTCCATACCTCTACCCGTACTCGACGCAGTGAACCGGCTTGGTGCGGCCCTGTCAATGTCGCAAGGAGCGCTTTTTACCCGGGAGTTGAAGGCTTCCGCGATGGGTTGACACCCGCCCTCCCTGCGCCCATCATCGGTGCGAACTTCGGCGAGTCATCTCGCGCACCCGTCGCTCCTCCAGTCCCAGGCTTCTTCGAACGATCGACTTGAATCGATTCATAGACCTGGTTGTCCAGTTGAGCGGCTGGTTCCCCCACCGATCCGGGAGGCACTCATGCGCCGTCGCAGGCCAGCGCTGAACCGAAAGCCCAGACCAGGGCGCCTAGTCGGGCTCACCGTGGTGGTGGCCGCCGCACTGGCCGTGACCCCGGCCCTGTCCGCCGGGGCGGCACCGACGGCCGCAACGCCCGCCCCCAAGGCGGCACTCGACGCCGTGAACTACTCGCCGACCTCGCGCACCCTCAAGCCGACCGCCGTCTACCGCACCTCCGGCAGCGTCGCGAACCCGACGAACGTGCTGAACGGACAGGCGACCCGGATCTCCGGCTCGCAGTCGGCCGTCACGCTCGACTTCGGGAAAGAGGTCGGCGGCTTGGTAACGTTGTCATTCGGCGGCACCAGCTCCAGCGGCCAGCGCGTCGGCCTGGCCTTCAGCGAGTCGTCCCTGTACGTGGGCAACAACAGCGACCGCAGCAGTGGCCGCGACGGCGAGGACGGCGCCCTCTACACCACCCCCTCGGCCAACGGCACCTACACCGTGCCCACCGCGCAACTCCGGGGTGGCTTCCGCTACTTGACGGTCTTCCTGGACAGCTCGGGCTGGGTGGACCTCACCGGCGTCAGCCTCAACTTCACGGCGGCCCCGGGAAAGGCGAACCCGGCCGACTACGCCAACTACTTCACCTCCAGCGACGAGTTGCTCAACCGCATCTGGTACGCCGGGGCGTACACCGTGCAGTTGAACACGATCGCCTCCAACCAGGGCCGCGCCTGGCCGCCGCCCTCCTCGGCCTGGGACAACAGCGCCACCGTCGGCGTCGGGGACTCCGTGCTGGTCGACGGTGCGAAGCGCGACCGTACGGTGTGGCCCGGCGACATGGGCATCGCCGTCCCCACGCAGTACGCGTACTCCAACGACCTCACCTCGACCCGCAACGCGCTCACCACGATGTACAACGCGCAGTCGTCAGCGGGCGAAATCCCCTGGTCCGGGCCGCCGTTCAACCTCACCGGGTCGGACACCTACCACACGTGGACGCTGCTGGGGACGTCCACGTACTACACGTACACCGGCGACCGGTCGTGGCTGGACTCCGAATGGTCCAACTACAAGCGGGGGATGGCCTTCATCACCAACAAGATCGACGGCAACAACCTGCTCAACGTGACCCGCACCCAGGACTGGGCCCGGGTAGGCCAGGGCGGCGAGAACATCTCCGCCAACGCGCTGCTGTACGGAGCCCTCAGAGGCGGCGCGAGCCTCGCCACCGTCGAGGGTGACACCGCCCTTGCGGCGAGCTGGAACAGCAAGGCCGACGCCATCAAGTCGGCGGCCAACTCCCGGCTGTGGGACGCCTCGAAGGGCATGTACAAGGACAACCCGACCAGCGGCCTCTACCCGCAGGACGGCAACTCCCTCGCCGTCTGGTACGGGTTGAGCGACTCCACGGCCAAGTCGAAGAGCATCATCGCGGGGCTCGGCAACAACTGGGGCATCTACGGCCCCACCACGCCCGAATGGGGCGGCAACGTCTCGCCGTTCGCCGGCGGCATGGAGTTGAACGCGCGCTTCACCGCCAACGACGACTACACCGCCCTGGACCAGATCCGCCGCACCTGGGGCCACATGCTCGACAGCGACATCGGCACCAAGAGCACGTTCTGGGAGGGCATCCAGTCGGACGGCGGTCTCGCGTACGGCGGTTCGTTCATGAGCCTGGCCCACGGCTGGTCCACCGCCCCCACCTCGACGCTCACCTTCGACGTGCTCGGCACCGCGCCCGAGTCGTCCACCGGCGCCTACCGTTTCGTCCCGCACCCCGGCGACCTGACCAGTGCCCAGGGCCGCATCACCACGCCCCAGGGCGCGATCAACGCCTCGTGGTCCCGTAACCCGTCGGCCGGCACCTACTCGGCCACCCTCTCCAGCCCGTCCGGCAGCACCGGCCGGATCGGCGTCCCGAAGCTCGGCGGGAACATCACGGTGACCGTGAACGGCGCCACCGTCTGGAGCAACGGAACCTTCACGCCCACCTCCGGCATCACCGGCGGCAGCCAGGACGACACCTACGTCTACCTCACCGGCGTCGCCCCCGGCAGCTACACGGTGTCCGCCACCGGCCTCGGCAACCCGGCACCGCCCGCCGAACCCGGCACCGGCGCCCTGCGCGCGGGCTACACCCGGTGCGCGGGCGAGGGCGGCACCTGCTCCTTCAGCGGCACCCGCTCGGTGGCCTACGGCGCCGGGACGTACACGTACAAGACCGTGACGAGCAGCACCGCCTGCTCCAACGACTCCTTCGGCGGCGACCCGGCCGCGAACCTCGTCAAGTCCTGCTACGTCGCCGACGCGGGCGGCCCGCCCGGCTACACCGCCTGCGCGGCCGAGGGCGGCACCTGCTCCGTGCCCGGCTACAACCGTGACGTCGCCTACGGAGCCAACGGCAACTTCGTCCACCAGGTCACCAACGGCTCCGTCGACTGCTCCAACGCCCACTTCGGCGATCCCATCGACGGCGTCGCCAAGTCCTGCTATCTGCCGCCCGCCGGCGCCCCCGCCGGTGGCTGGACCAAGTGCGCCGACCAGAACGGGACGTGTGCGGCGGTGGCGGGACAGCCGGTGATGTACGGCGCCTACGGAGCGTTCACCACGGCCACCGCGACCGGCGACACCGCGTGCACCGACGCCACGTTCGGCGACCCCATCTCCGGTGAGTCGAAGGCCTGTTACACCGCCACCGGCGGCCCGGTCGGCTACGCCTCCAACTGCTCGGCGGAAGGCGGCACTTGCAGCTTCAGCGGGCAGCAGACCGTCGCCTACGGAGCCCGGGGCCGCTTCCTCTACAAGACCTTCAGCGGCGGTACGAGCTGCACGACGACGGCCTTCGGTTCCGATCCGCTCCCGAACGTGAGCAAGTCCTGCTACCTCACGTCCTGAGCGGCCCGGCGCATCCGGCAGCCTCCATTCCCCGCGTGACCGGAGGCTGCCGGATCACTCCGGATGGGCCACTGCCTCCTTCTGCAGATGCACAGCGGCGAGCAGGCTCAGTCGCGGTTCCGCCTGGCGCAGCGCACGCACCGCCGCGACCGAGGTGGGGTCCCCGGTGAAACCGACGGCGTCCAGCCGGGACCGTACCCAATGTGCGCGCAGCCGCCCCTCGTTGGCGGCGGAGGTGGACTCGACGAGAGCGGCGGCGCGTTCCAGGCCGGGGCGCTCCTCGGGAGACGCCCCGGCCAGTGCCTGGCGCAGGGCCGCCGCGATCACGTCCGAGTCCCGGACGGTCAACACGAAGGTGTTCTTCTTGCTCAGTCCCGTGATTCCTGTCATGGGGCTCAGCCTGACCGTCATGTCCCTTGTGCGCCAAGCGACTTGAGGAGGCTCAGAGGCTCGGCTACGCGCCCTCCTCCTGTGCCGTCAGGGCGAAGGCCAGCAGGGCCGTCGTGGTGAAGTCGAGCGAGGGCTCCACCGTCTGCCAGGCGCCCACGTCGTCCACGTACCGCGAACCCTTGCCGTCGAAGTCGGTCCAGGCTCCCGACGGCGGGCCGGCGGAGCACTTCTTCATGGTCGGGAAGCCGTTCAAGTCGGTAAGTTTGTCTGCCGCGTTGGGGCCGTTGACCACCGCGCCGCGCAGGATGGCGCCCTTGCCGTCGAGGCTGCCGCGCAGGTTGGCCAACTGGTGTTCCGGGCAGTGCGGATAGACCTCACCCGCGCCGATCATGAAGCTGGTGCCCCACGGGTTGGCGCCGAGCGCCCAGCCCCGCTGCCGCCCGGCGAAGGCCGCGAAGCGGGTGTCTCCGGTCGCCTTGGCGTAGAGCTGAGCGGTGGCCACCAGGCCGAACGTGTGCGGTACGGCGTCGAAGTCGTCGTAGACCGCGCCCGCGCCGAACGGATCGTGCCCGGCACGGTCGACGCCGTCCTCCAACTGGCGCCGCAGGTCCTTGTAGAGGTCTGCCGCCCCGACGCCGTCGCTGCGGTCGCGGTCCAGGGCGGTGGCCAGGTCGACATGGGCCGGCGCGCTGACGTCCGCGACGTTGAGGGTGCCCTTGACGTCGGAGTCCAGATAGGCCCGGGCCCAGCGGGCCGCGTCGGCCGTCCAGCCGCCCTCCCGGTCGTCCCCCAACTCCCGTGCAGCAAGAGCCAGTTCGGCACCGGCGAACTCCAGGTCGTCCTGCCAGGAATCCTCGGGGTAGAAGCCGCTGGGGAAGGCGGTGACGAGCGGCTTGTCGGGGTCCGGGTCGGTGTCGGCCTGCTCGTAGACGGCCGCGGCCTTCTCCAGCCACTCCCGCGCCTGGTCCGGGTCGGAGTCGGCCGTGCGTTGCGCGGCGAGGGCGAACACCGCCGCCACCCGTCCCGCCAGACTCGGTGTGATCGGCTCGCCCGGCGCGTTCGCCCGGAACACCGGCCGGTGCTTGATCGTGTAGTCCGGGTCGCCGGGCGAGACGTCGAGCCGGTCGTCGGCCTCCGGCAGCCGCCACACGTCGTGATCCGTGCGCACGTTGTCGTTGCCCGCGCCGATGCCGACCTGGGCGTAGAGCGTTCCGCTGTCGCCGTCCCACATCTTGTCCAGCCACTCCAGCCCATGGTCGGCCTCGGCGGACAGCGCGGGCATTGCTGGCAAGTCCCGCTCGGCGAGCAGGAGTTCGGCGGTCGAGTAGGAGGTGGTGCCGGTGAACTTGAGGAAGTCGCCCGCGTCGAACCAGCCGCCCGAGACATCGGTCTTCACACCGGTCGGGGTCAGGCGCTCGTCGAGGAGTTCCTCGCCCGCCTCGTCGTAGTGCGGGTCGGCGTAGACGGTCGCGTCCTCGTCGGCGAGATGGGAGGGCCCGTGGGTCAGGCCGCCGCCGGACACCACGTCGGCTCCGTCGCGCTGGGACTGGAGGAAGCGGACGTTGTCCCGGACCAGCGGGGTCATCAGCTCGCTCGCGTCGGCGATCCGGAAGACGGGGGAGCGGCCGGCGGCCGTGCCGGAAAGGACGATGCGGTAGGTGCCGGGGGTGTTCAGCGCGGAGAGGTCGACGGTGCGCACGGACGGGTACTTGGCATTCCAGTGGCCGGTGACGGCACCGACCCGGCCCGCCGTGACCACCTTGTCCTTCGCGTCGACGACCTTGAAGCGCGCCCCCGCGAGCGCCTTCGCGGGTCCCATGACGTAGGCCTGCTTCGTCTCGCCGCGCACATAGCCGACCTGGTCGACCCGGACGACCGCCTCGGCGGCGGGCGGTGTGGCGGCCTCGCCGTACACGTTCAGGCCGACGAGGACGGCGCCGATGCTCACGGCGGTGGTGGTGACCAGCAGGAAAGGGCTGCGCAAAACGTTCATGCGCCCACGGTGCCGGGCCCTTCATGAGATGAGGATGAGGACGCCCGGGCCGGGTCCGCAGGCAGCCGGAGTTCGGCGAGCAGGCCGCCGCCGGGAGCGTCCGTGAGGCGGGCGGTGCCGTGATGCAGACCGGCGACCCAGCGGACGATGGCGAGGCCGGCGCCGGTGCCCTGACCGGCTCCGGTGACACCGCGGGCGAACACGCGTTCCCGGTCGGAGAGGGGCACCCCCGGCCCGTGGTCGCGGACCGTGACCAGCCCCGGCGCGACGGCGACCTCCACCGGCGACCCGGCCGGGCCGCCGTACCGCTGGGCGTTCTCCACCAGGTTCCGTACCGCCTGCGCCAGCAGGTCCGGATCGCCGAGAACCACCACCGGTTCGGTCGTCACCGTGACGCCGGCGTGGTCCGGCAGCTCCTCGACCGTGGTCTCCACCAGCTGGTCAAGGCGCAGCGGCACCAGCTCGACCCGCTGCGCGCCCGACTCCAGCCGGGCCCTGGCGAGCAGCCCGGTGACCAGCCGGCTCAGCCGGTCCACCAGCCGTAGCGCCTCGTCGGACGAGCCGCCGCGCTCGACGGTGAGCCGCAGGGTCGCCAGCGGGGTGCGCAGCTCGTGCGCGGCCTCGGCCAGGAACTGTTCCTGCTGGTCGAGACCGCGCAGGGCCGGGCGCATGGCCCGCCCGGACAGCAGATGTCCTACGGCCGCCGCGCAGCACACCAGCGCCGTGCAGCCGAGCGCCAGCCAGCGCACCAGGAGGTCGTGGTCGCGGTCGCTGCGTGCCAGCTCCGTGCCGACCAGTACGGCCGCACCGATCCGGTCGCCGTCCCAGACCGGCGCCGCCGCCCACCGCAGCCGCCCGCCGGTGGTCGACGGCGCGCTGTCGAGGACGGTTTCCTGCTCGTCCAGCACTCTCCGCCAGACCTCGTCCAGCCGGTCCTCGGCGGGCAGTGAGGAGCGTCCGGGTACGACGTTCCGCAGCGACGGCGGCTTCCCGGGCGCGGCCTGCAGTACGGCCAACGCCTGTGCGCCCTGGGCGAGTTCGTCCTCGCGCAGCGGCTCCAGGTGCAGCACTCCCGCGTCGAACCAGACCGCCCGTGACAGTCCCGCCGCGCGGCTGCCGACCTCGTGGTCGAGGCCGGAGCGACGGGAGGCGGCGTCGATACGGACGGCGACGACGGCGAGTACGACGAGACAGGCGGCCGTCGTCGAGGCGAACAGGAGCGTCATCAGCCGGCGGGTGCGCCGCAGCCGGGCAACGGCGGGCGACGCCGGGTCGTGGCGCTTCACGCCTCGCCGCCCAGGCGGTAGCCGACACCGCGCACCGTCTCGATCAGGTCCGGCGGCCCGAGCCGTCTGCGCAACTGCCCGATCAGGACGTCCACCACATTGGACATCGGCTCGCTCGCCTCGTCCCAGCAGCTCTCGATCAGCTCGCTGCGCGTGACGACCTCGCCCGCCCGCAGCATCAGCAGTTCCAGCACCGCGAACTCCTTGGCGGACAGACTGAGCAGCACCCCGGCCCGGGTCACCCGGCGGCGCGGCAGATCGACCTCCAGGTCACCCGCCCGCAGCAGCGAGGGCCGCGCGGGCTGCTCCCTGCGGCACAACGCCCTTACCCGTACGACGAGTTCGGCGAAGGCGAACGGCTTCACCAGGTAGTCGTCCGCGCCGTGCTCGAAGCCGGCCACCCGGTCGCTCACCGCGTCCAGCGCGGTCAGCAGCAGGAAGGGCAGCACCGACCCCGCCCGGCGCCGCGCGGCCAGCAGCGTGAGGGAGTCGCCGTCCGGGACCGAGCGGTCGGCCACGACACAGTCGTAGCGATTGACGGACAGCTTGAGATCCGCCTCGGCCAGCGTCCGCGCGAGGTCCACCGCGAACCCCGCACCCCGCAGCCGATCTGCGACGACGGGCCCCAGCTCAAGATCGTCCTCCAGGACCAATACGCGCATGGCCCGGAGCTTAGGCGACGGCGGGGCGTGCACTCGGATTCCGTACGCCGAGTGCGCGCCCCGCCGCGCTCCGTGCTCAACTGCTGGGCACGGTGTCCTCGAACGTGGTGCCCGCGCCCCGGTAGGCCGCCACCTTGGCGGCGACCTGTGCCGGGGTGAGGACCTGGTCCTTGACGTGCAGGACGTAGTCGACCTGCTCGTCGTAGGCGCGCGCGGTGGAGCTGGTCAGGCCGCCGAAGTCGATCAGCCACTGGTTGAAGTTGATCGACATCGGGCGCTCCGGCAGGTACGCGGCGTCATGGGTGCCGAAGAGCTGGCCGTCGATGTAGTACTTGATGTTGTTGTTGTCGATGGTCAGCACGAGGTCGTGCCAGCCGTTGTAGCTCTGCCGGCCCTCGGTGTGCTGGTTGACCGCCACCCACGGGTCGGCCTGATAGGTCTCCCAGGACGTCGTGTACAGGATGTTGGAGGTCTCGCCCCAGCCGCCGTTGGGCAGGTACTCGAAGTCGTACTCGGAGTAGTCGTCCGCCATCGGCGCCGTGAGGTCGTTGATGGTGAAGAACGTCTGGACGAGGTGGTCGCCGTCCGGCCCGTACTTGGGCGCGTCGTTGAACTTGACCCGGGCCGCGTAGGTGCCGTTCTTGAACTTCCGTGTGTTGGTGACGACTTCGGTCTGCTTGGTGCTCTCGCCGGTGCCCGAGGTCGACGTCTCCAGGTTCATCACGGAGTTGCCGCTCGTGCTGGCGAAGGTGACGTTCTCGGGCGCCCAGGTGGCGCCGGAGACACCGGGACCGCCGGAGGTCGAGCGGACGCTCCAGCCGTGCGCGGCGATCTTCGGGTCGTTGTAGGCGCTGTAGTTGAAGTCGTCGAACAGCGTGGCGCCGGTGGCCGGGGGATCGGTCGGCGGGTCGGTGGGCGGGTTCGTCGGGTCGTTGCCTGCCGGGGCCGTGCCCCACAGAGTGGCGCCGGACAGCTGTGCCGTGACCTTCGACCAGTCGGCGTACGACGTCTGCGAGGCGCCGAAGGAGTAGTCGTCGCTCTGGTTCAGGGTCTGCCACGTCGACTGGTAGAAGCGCAGCTGCATGTCACTGGTGTCGGTGCCCGGCGCGAGGGTGCCGGCGCCGGAGGTGAAGCCGATTTCGAGGTAACGGTCCGCCGTGGCCGTCGGGTTGGCGAGGGTGCCGAAGGTGCCCGTGATGTTGGCGCAGCCCTTGACGGCCCAGGAACACGCGAAGCGGTAACTCGCGCTCGCCGAGTCCGCCTTGAAGTAGTAGCGGAGCTTGACGTTCGCCAACTGCACCGTGGTGGAGCCGGTGTTCTTCACCTTGAACCAGGGCTCGGACTGGTCGGCGGTGGCACCCGTGGCGCTCGTGCGGTACTGGACGCTCAGTCCGTCGCCGGCCGCGCTCGCGGTGGACGGCATGGCGGTGAGCGCGGCGGCGCCCAGGGCCACCGCTACGGCGGCGGACGCGGCGGCGCGCAGCCTGGTCTTCGCGAACCTCGTGTCGTGTCTCATGTCGTGCCTCTCCAGAAGGTGGGGTGGTTCCGGAACGGGACAGCAAGGGCGGTACGGGACGGGTCAGGGGTGGTACTGGACGTCGAGCGCGTCGAGCCGGGCCGTGTGCCCGTCGAGCCGGGCGCGGAAGTCGTCCCAGTCGCTCGGGCCGCTCCAGGCGCGGTCGGCCAGAGCGCACAGCCGGGGATAGGTGAGGTACTCGATGCGCTCGGGTGTCGTGACGAACTCGGTCCACAGCTGGGCCTGGGTGCCCAGGACTTGGCCGGCCGCGCTCCGCTCCGCGTCCTCGGGGACGGGGTCGTGGGAGTGCACGGTCCGCAGATCGACGACCTTGCCGGGCTGGGCCGGGGGCTCGCGCGGGTCCTCGGACTGGGCGTAGTCGAGGTAGGTCGCCCGGTGGTACGCGCTCACCACCTGGTGGCCGCGCCGGGCCGCCGTCAGGGTGTGTGCCGCGTCGCGCCAGGTCATCACCGTGAAGTCCAGGGGCAGTTCGGCTCCTGTCTCGGCCCAGCCGACCGGGCGCCGCCCGTGCCGCACGAGGAACTCGCCGATCCGCCCGAGGAACCAGCCGTGCAGGGCCGCGGGACTCGACAGGCCCTGCGCCGCCGCCCGTTCGCGCGCGGCGGCACTGTGCGTCCACTCGGCGGTGGGGCACTCCTCGCCGCCGACGTGGATGTACGGCGAGGGGAAGACGTCCATGACCTCGTCGAGGACGGTACGGCAGAAGTCGAGGACCTCGTCGTGGACGCCGAGGACGGTGTCGCACACGCCCCAGCGGGTCCAGACGTCGAGGGTGCGCTCCGGCTGGTTGCCCAGCTCGGGATAGGCGGCCAGGGCGGCCCGGACATGCCCTGGCATCTCTATCTCCGGCATGACGGTCACCCCGCGAGCCGCCGCGTACTCCACCAGGCCGGCGAGTTCGTCCCGCGTGTAGGACCCGCCGTGCGGGACGCCGTCGTACAAGTCGCTCCCGGCGGGGCCCTGTTGGGACTCGGCGCGGTGGCCGCCGATCTCGGTGAGCTTGGGGTAGGCGGCCACCGGCATGCGCCAGCCCTGGTCGTCCGTGAGGTGGAGATGGAACACGCCGATCTTGTGCAGGGCCAGCAGGTCGACGTACCGGCGGAGATAGGAGACGGGCTGGAAGTGCCGGGCGACGTCCAGCATCGCGCCGCGCCAGGGGTGCCGGGGGAGGTCGGTGATCTCGACGCAGGGCAGCAGCCACTCCGTGTCGCGTTGTGGACGCGCCGACAGGGCCTGTGGGGGCAGGAGTTGACGGATCGTCTGGATTCCGCGCAGCAGTCCGGTGAGGTGTGCGGCGCGCAGCAGGACGGCGTGCGGGGCGACGGTGAGCCCGTAGCCCTCGTCGCCGAGGCCGGCCAGATCAGGGTCGAGCGTGAGGGTCAACTGCCCGTCGGGGGAGGCCTCCAGGGGCAGTCCGGTGGCGGGGGCGAGCAGGGTGCGCAGCAGGTCCGCGGCCGGTTCGGCGCCCGCGCCGATACGCAGCGCGGTGTCGGCGTCGAGCGTGAAGTGCCCCGGCCGAAGCGCGGACTTGGTGGGGCGGGGGACGAGGGAGAGCACGGAACGCTGTGCGGGCATGGATCGTCTCCGGTACGGGGGCGGGTGGGGTTGGGGATGGTGCGGAGGGTCAGCCCTTGACCGCGCCGGCCGCGAAGCCGGAGGTGACATGGCGCTGGAGCAGCAGGAAGATCACAAGTGCCGGTGCCGCGAAGAGAGTCGAGGCCGCCATGGTGGCGCCCCAGTCGGTGCCGAAGACGTTCTGGAACGAGGACAGCCACACGGGCAGCGTGCGGTGGTCCTGCTGCTTGATGATCAGGAAGTTGGCGTAGGTGAACTCGTTCCAGGCCGTGATGTAGCCGAACAGCGAGGTGGCCATCAGGCCCGGGGCGAGCAGCGGGAACGCGATGCGCCGGAACGCGCCGAACCGGGTGCAGCCGTCGACCTGCGCGGACTCCTCCAGCTCCGGGGGGATGGTGCCGATGAAACCGCGCAGCACGATGATCGTGAACGGCAGCGTCATCATGAAGTAGACGAGGGTCAGCGTCGGCAGCCGGTCCAGCATGTCGGTGTCACGGGAGATGATGTACACCGGGATGATCAGTGACTCCCAGGGCGCCATCTGCGCGATGAACACCATCAGCATGAACTGACGGCGTCCCTTCCACCTCATGCGGGCGACCGCGTAGGCCGAGCCGAGCGCGATGACGAGGGCGAGCAGGACCGCGCTCAGCGTGACGAGGACGCTGTTGCGCCAGAACAGTCCGAAACCGGTGGCGCCGACGGCCGTACGGAAGTGGTCGAGGGTCCAACTCCCGGGAATGATGCGGGGGTTGTCGGACTGGATGTCACGGGTCGGGGTGAACGCGGTCGCGACCATCCAGTACACCGGGAACAGGCACACCAGGACCGTGAGGACGGCGGCGGCGTTCAGGGGCAGACGGCGGATCCGGGGCCGGGTGGTGCTCATGCGAGCTCGTCCTCCTGGCGGAACATCTGACGGAAGTAGAAGACCAGCACGCCCGACATCAGCACCACGGTGACCATGGAGGCTGCCGAACCGAGGTCGTAGCGCTGGTGGGAGAGGGCGGTCTGCACCGCGTACACGGGCAGGATCGTGGTGGCGTCACCGGGCCCGCCGTTGGTCATCACCCAGATCTGCACGAACGCCTTGAACGTCCAGATCACTTCGAGGGAGAACACCAGCAGGAAGATCGGCCGGATCATCGGGAAGGTGACCGAGCGGAAGATCCGCGGCCCCGACGCGCCGTCGATGCGCGCCGACTCGTACAGCTCGACGGGGACGGTGGTGAGCGCCGAGTACAGCGTGATCGCCGCGAAGGGCACCGACTGCCACACCACGAGCGCGACCACGATGGCGAACGCGGCCGGTCCGTGCGCGAACCAGGGATAGCGGTCGAAGGACTCGAACCCCAGCCCGGTCAGCACCTCGTTGACGATCCCGAACTCCGAGTGGAACAGCCACTGGAAGACGGTCGTCGCCGAGATCACCGGCATCGCCCAGGTCAGCACCAGCGCGCTGAGGACCGTGGTCCGCCCGAACCGGCCGAGCCGCTCGACCATCAGCGCGACCAGCGTGGACAGCGTCATGATCAGTACGACGTTGATCGCCATGAAGAGGAAGGTGCGCCGTACGACCTCCCAGAAGTGGCCGTCGCCCAGCAGCGTTCCGTAGTTCTTGAAGCCGACGAACTTCGCGTGCCCCAGGATGAGTTGGCGCAGCCCGAAGTCCTGCAGCGAGATCACCACGGCACGGATCAGGGGATACACGAGCAGATAGAGCGTGCCGAGCACGGCGGGCGCGATCAGGAGGTACGGCCACACTGTCCGGCCGGACGACTTCGACGGGCTGGATGTGCCCGGTGCCGGGGAGCGCCGGGGCGGGTCGGTACCGAGTGGGGGACGGGGGGCGGTCTGCTCTCGGACGGCCGGCACGGCGCTCCTCCTTCCGGTCAACGGGCGCTTCAGGAGCCGGAGTTCATCGCCGCGGTGATGGCCTCGGACGCGGTGGCGGCCCTCTTGTGGATGTCGCCGCCGGTGAGCACGGCCGTCATGTAGTCCTTGATCGGGTTCTTCGCCTCCACGGCGGCCCAGCCCGGGGTGTTGGGTGTGGCGTGGCCCTGCGCGGCGCCGACCGCCATGGCCGCGGCGCCCGGGTCGGAGGCGACGGCGGAGGCGAGGGTGGTCTTGTTCGGGACGTAGCTCATGGCGAGCGCGAGCTTCTTCTGCCAGGTGTCGCCGGTGAGTTCCTTGATGAAGGTGTAGGCCGCGTCCTGCTTGGTGGACGCCGTCGGAATGACGAGGTCGGAGCCGCCGGTGAAGACCGCGCCGGGCGTCGCGGCGGTCTTGCCCGGGATCGGGAAGAAGCCCAACTTGCCCTTCAGGGCGGGGTTGTCCTGGATGACGACATTGGCGCCACCCGGGGACGAGATGACCTGGGCGACCTTCCCCTTGGCCATGACGTCGGCCTGCGGCGGGTTGGCCTCGTCGGAGTCCTTGGGGCCCTTGCCGAGGGCCTGCAACTTCTCGTAGAACTGCATGCCGCGGATCGCCGCCGGGGTGTCCAGCGTGCCCTTCCACTTGCCGCCGGACCGGACGGCGAGGTCGCCGCCCTCGTCCCAGATGAACCCGGAGAGCGTGTACCAGTTCTGGCCGGGCAGGTAAATGCCCTGTGTGCCACCGGAGTTGAGCTTCTTCGTGGCGGCGATCCACTGGTCCCGGGTCTTGATGGCGGACGCGTCGACGCCGGCCTGTTTGAAGAGGTCGGTGCGGTAGATGACGACACGGTTGGCCGCGTAGTACGGGATGCCGTACTGCTTGCCGTCGTAGGCACCCGGCTCGGCGAGACCCTTGAGCCAGGAACTGCCGCCGAGGTCGCCGACCTTGTCGCTGAGGTCGCGCAGCCCCCCGCTCTGCGCGAACTGGGCAACCTGGGTGTTGCCGGTCTCGATGACGTCCGGCGCGTCGTTGCTGGCCAGGGCGGCGGTGACCTTCTCGCCGATGCCGTCCCACTCCTGGATCTGCACCTTGACCCTGATGTCCGGGTGAGCGGCCTCGAAGCCCTTGACGAACTCGTTCTGGAACGCGGCGGAGACGCTGTCGCGCATCAGCCAGACGTCGATGGTGGTGTTTCCCCCGGAACCTCCGGAACTGCCGTCGGAGGTATCGGAAGAGCTGCTGCAGGCACTCAGCGCTGCTGCCGTCACGAGCACGGACACGCCGGCGAACATACGGAGCTGCACGGTTCACCCCTGGAGGACATGAACTGACCACCTGACCAGTGAAGCCCACTGGACAGCTCACCTCTCGATGTGGGGATGAAGGTGGCATAGACCAATGCGGGCGTCAACCCCCTCTGTCTCCAAGGGATTTGGTGCGTAAATCGCTCGGGATCCGGATGATCACCTGTCGATGGTGGTTACACTTCCCCGGTCAAGAGGGCGAACTGCGGGACAGTCGCTGGTCAACTGGTCAACTGGTCGGCCGGGGAATCCGCGTACGAGGGAGTGCGACATGAAGGCCGACGCGCCAGGGGCGGTACTCAAACGGGAGCGGGTCCGCGACTTCATCCTCGACCTCGTCGAGTCGCAGCACCCGGGGGACCCGATCCCCTCCGAGCGCGCCCTCTGCGCCCAACTCGGCGTGTCCCGGCCGACCTTGCGCGCGGCGGTCGACGAACTCGTCGCCGCGGGGCTGCTGGTGCGGGAGCACGGGCGCGGCATGTTCGTGGCGCCCGAGAAGATCACCCAGGAACTCGTCTCCGGCGAGCAGACCATGACGGCGCCGCAGGCCTCCGGGGCCTGGTCGAGCCGGCTGCTGGAGTTCACCACCATCCCGGCCGGCGCCCGGGTGGGGCGCAGGCTGCGGCTCTCGCCCGCCGCCGAGATCGTGTACGTCGCGCGGCTGCGGCTGGTCGACGGCGCCCCGATGGCCATCGAGCACCTGCACATCAGGGCCGATCTCGTACCCACCCTGTCCGCACAGGAGTTGGAGGCCGGAGACCTCTACGAACACCTGCGGGAACAGCACGGCGTACACGTCCAGGAGGCCGTACAGGCCATCGAACCGACGGTCGTCACCAAGGCCGAGGCCGAACTCCTCGACGTCCCCGAACTCTCCCCGGCCCTGCTCTTCGAACGCCTCACCTCGGACACGACGGGTCAGCCGGTCGAGTACGTCCACTCGGTCTACCGCGGCGACCGCTACCGCATCGTCTCCCGCCTCACCCTCGGCCCCGCGGTCGCGGCCCCCTCGGCACCCCTCGGCCACCACCCCGGCATCCCCCCGGGCGACTTCGCCCACCGCGACACCATCGCGTCGTCCACCCGGGGGGACATCCAGTCGAGGGCGTGAACTCCCGCTGGGGGGAAGGCGGTTCTACAGCTCGCCGGGGCGGCCGTACCGGTAGAAGAACGGTCCGTCGAGCTGGCCCGCCAGCGCGCGGGTCAGGCCGGAGCTGTCCTCCAGGAGCCGGGCCCCCGGGGTGAGGTCGCCCACGTAGAGCGGATCGAAGCCGGCGTCGGTGATGAGCCGCGCGGTGATGTCCTTCGCGGCGGGCTCGGCGGCGTAGAGGTTGCTCGGCGTGACGCGCTGCGTGCCGACCTGGTCGTACGCCGAGGCGAAGACCGTGTTGAAGGACTTCGCGGTCGGGCCGCCGACGATCGACTTGACCTGGTGCGCGAGCGAGGGGAAGGACTCGTCGCGGTCGCCGTAGAGGTTCGTCGCGTCGACGGTCACCTGGCCGTTCAGCCCGGTGACGCCGGCGAGTGCCTCGGCGATGAGGCCGCCGGGGACGGCCACGACGATCACGTCCGCGTCCGAGGCGTCACCGCCGTCCCGGCCCAGCGTCCTGACCTGGTGTCCTGCCTTCTCCCAGAGCCGGGCCAGGCCGCCGCCGACGTGTCCTCGTCCGATCACCGTGATGTTCATGTCGGGCCCTCCGGTCTGCCGGGAGTTTCACTGTCCTCATTGACGTGTCAACAAAACACCACACTTGTTGTCGTGTCAACCAATGCCGCCGGGGCGGGGGAGGAACAGCACCCGGCTGTTCCTCCCCCGCCCCGGCGGGACGGAGCTCAGACGGCCTGCGCGGTGGGCAGGATGGTGATCTCGGTGAGGTTGACGTGGCGCGGCACAGCCGCCATGAAGGCGACGGTCTCGGCGATGTCGGAGCTCTGCAGGACGTCGATGTCGTGGATGAGGTCGGCCATCAGCTTCGACGCGTCGGCATCCGTGACGTGGTCGGGGAGTTCGGTGTCGACCATGCCGGGCTCGATGGTGGCCACGCGGACCATCTTCGGGCCGAGCTCGGTCCGCAACAGCCGGGTGAGATGGCTGATGTAGGCCTTGGTGCCGGAGTAGACCGAGAACTTCGTCAGGATGCGGGTGGCCGCGATCGACGAGGTGTTGATCAGATCGGCCGGCCTGCCTGTGGCGGCGGACTCCGTCAGGTGGGGGAGGAACGCGGCGATCACGTTCATCAGCCCGCTGATGTTGAGGTCGATCTGGCGCTGCCAGTCGTCGACCTTCAACTCCTCGACACCGGAGATGAGTTGCACACCGGCGTTGTTGAACACCAGGTCGGCCTTGCCGAAGCGCTCGGCGACCCGATCGGCGGCGCTCTGGACGGCGGCCCGGTCGGTGACGTCCACGGCCAGGGCGAGCGCGGTGCCGCCGGCCGCCTCGATGCCCTTGACCAGACTGTCCAGCCGCTCCTTGCGGCGGGCCAACACCACGACGGTGGCGCCGAGTTCGGCGAGACGTTCGGCGGTGACGGCACCCATGCCGCTGGAGGCGCCGGAGACGACGGCGACGCGGCCGGCCAGCGGGGTACCGGTGAGCAGGGCGGAAGCGGACATCACAAGACCTCGATCTCTGTGCGGGAAAGTGGGGGGGCGGGAAGCGTGCTGAGAACGCTGTTTGACGATGTGTCAGGCGACGCCGTCGTGTGCGGTGGCCGCCGACTTCTCGCGCCACGGGACCAGGTCGTCCTGCACCTGCCGGTACTTGACCTCCAGCCGCTCCAGGGTGTCGCGGCCGAGGTAGAGGTGCGTGGGCAGCTTCTCGGTGCCGGTGACCTCGACGATGAGCGCGGCGCCGCGCACGGGGTCGCCGAGCTGGGCGTGGTTGGCCCGGTCGATCCAGTCCAGCGTCACGTGCGCGGGGGTGTCGTCGTAGTCGGCGATACGGTTCGCGGCCACCGAGAGCGAGCTCGCGTCGAGGAAGTCGGTGCGGAACACGCCCGGTTCGACCACCATCGACTGGATGCCGAACGGCGCCATCTCCACGGAGAGCGCCTCGCTGATCCCCGCGACCGCGAACTTCGAGGCGCAGTACAGGCTGACGCCGGGCTCGCCCTCGAAGCCCGAGCGGGAACCGATGTGCACCAGCTTGCCGGAACCCTGCTCGCGCATCACGGGCAGGACGGCGCGGGTGACGTTGATCAGGCCGAACACATTGAGGTCGAACAGCGAGCGGGCCTCCGTGTCGGTGATCTCCTCCAGCGCGCCGAGCAGCCCGCGGCCGGCGTTGTTGACCAGGACGTCGATACTGCCGAAGCACTCCACGGCGGCCTCGACCGCCCGCGGGATGCTGTCGTTGTCCGTGACGTCCAGGGCGACGGTGAACACGTTGTCCGACTTCTTCAGGTCGTCGGGCACCCGCTCCGGATTCCGTACGGCGACCACGACATTGTTACCGCCTGCCAGCGCGGCCCGGGCGATTTCCGCGCCGATTCCACGGGAGGCGCCGGTGACAAACCATGTAGCCATGGGGAAAACCTCTTTCGTCGCATCCCCTTGTGGGGGTATTTCCTGTTGACGTAAATGAGTCTGTCCCTCCGTCGGGGAGCTATGAAGGCAGCGGTTTTCCTGGGAGTCCCACACCCAGGAACGGGCACCGGACCGCGAAGTCGGTGACATGTCAACAAGCTGGTACGGTGACGGCATGTCCGAACCCCGATGGCTCACCCCCGACCAGGCCGAGGTCTGGGCGAAGTACCGGACACTGCGCCGCACCCTGCAACGGGCCCAGGACCAGCAGCTGCAGCGGGATTCCGGCCTCTCGGCGGCGGACTACGCCCTCCTCGCACCCCTCTCGGAGTCCGCCGACGGCGTGCTGCGGGCACGGGAGCTCGGCGCCGAGGTCGACTGGGAGCGCAGCCGGCTGTCCCACCAGATCAGCCGCATGGAGAAGCGCGGGCTGGTCACCCGCGAGGCCTGCGCCGACGACGCGCGCGGCTCCATGGTGCGGCTCACGCGAAAGGGCCGGGAGGCGATCGAGGCCGCCGCGCCCGCGCATGCGGAAAATGTGCGGCGGCTGGTTTTCGATCCGCTGACACCTGACGAGGTGCGCCTTTTCGGCGATGTTCTGGACCGAATACTGGACGCTGTCGAGCGGAATTCCCGGTAAAAGCCGACGCGGCAAAGGGCCGTGTTTCTACTGGGCGTCCCGCGCCGCATCCTGCTGGTGCGGCACCTCGGGCGCGCCGAGCGACCCCAGCAGGGCCAGGGCGTCCGCGGAGGGGGAGTCCGGTTCCGCCTGGAGAATGATGAGCTGCTGCCCGGGCGCGCTGCGGATGCCGAGAGCCTCGTGCCGCAACTCCAGTTCCCCCACCACGGAATGCCGCATCCGCTTCACCTCGTACGGCGGGACCCGGGTGTACTCACGGGCCCACAGCGAGCGGAACTCGCCGCTGCGCACCGACAGTTCACCGACGAGCTCCAGGATGCGGGGATCCTCGGGGGTGCTCGCGGCGGTCTGCTGGAGGTCGGCGACCGCACGGTCCTTGGCCCGCTCGGCGTTCCGGTAGAACGTCTTCGCCGCCGGGTCCAGGAACAGCATCCGCAGCACGTTGTCCTGCTGGGCGAAGTCGCCGTAGAGGGCGTCGGTCAGGTCGTTGGTGGCCAGCAGGTCCTGGGCGTGGCCGATGATGAACGCCGGTGTCCTGGTCCAGCTCTCGATCAGCTGCCGCAGATGCGGGCGGACCCGCTCGACCCGTACCGGAGACTTCGTACGCCGGGCCGTGGGCCGTGCGAGGCGGAACAGCTCCCGCCGGTCCTCGTCCCCGAGCCGCAGCGCACGGGCCATCGCCTCCAACACCCTTACCGAGGGGCTGAGTTCACGGCCCTGCTCCAGCCGGCTGTAGTAGCCGGCGCTGACCCCCGCGAGCGCCGCGACCTCGTCGCGCCGCAGCCCTGGCACCCTGCGACGGCCGGAGCCGGGCAGTCCCGCGTCGGCGGGGCTGACGCGTTCCCTGCGGGAGCGGAGGAAGCGACCCAGCCCTTCCACCGGGTCGGGGCGCGTGTCGTTGTCCATACCGTCGAGGCTAGGCGGAAAGCGCCCGGAGAAGTCCGGTCGACGGTGGGTGCGTCGCACCCAGGACCGCGGCTCCCCGGGTGTCAGGACGGGCCGGCCGGGCCGCGAATCACTGTGTGTGAAGCATGTGGAACCTGGTGCAATCGTGGACGACGGGGCCTTCTCGTCGAACGGAAAACCCTTAGTCTTGCCGCATGAGCAATGGGACCCCTTTGGGTGATTTCCTCCGGGCCCGCCGCGAGGCCCTCAAGCCCCAGGACGTCGGTCTGCCCGAGTACGGGCGCCGCCGGGTGCCGGGACTGCGCAGGGAGGAAGTCGCGCTGCTCGCCGGAGTCAGCTCCGACTACTACATCAGGCTGGAGCAGGGACGCGAGAACAGCCCGTCCCCGCAGGTGCTGGAGGCCGTGGCGCAGGCGCTGAAGCTGGACGCGGAGTCGGCCGACCATCTCAACCGCCTCTGCCTCGCGCCCTCGCAGCGCCCGCACGGCCGGAGCGAGGCCGAAGTCAGCGCGCAGCTGCTGCAGTTGATGGACGGCTGGGAGCACACCCCCGCCTTCGTCCTGGGCCCGGCCCTCGACATCCTCGCGGGCAACTCCCTCGCCACAGCGCTGCACAGCGGGTTCGACGCCTTCGACAACCTTGCCCGCAATGTGTTCGTCGACCCGGCCGGGCGCGAGTTCTACCAGGAGTGGGAGCGGGCCGCGCACTCCTGCGTCGCCGAGCTCAGGGCCGCCTACGGGCACGATCCCGAATCGGCCCGGATCGCTGAGGTGGTCGCCGAACTGTCCGACGCCAGCGAGGAGTTCACCGCCCTCTGGCAGCTGCACGACGTCAAGTCCAAGTCCCAGGAGGGCAAGCACCTCAAGCACCCGGACGTCGGCGACCTGCACATCGCGTTCGCGGCCTTCACCGTCAACGGCGCCCCGCACCAGCAACTCGTCGTCTACCAGGCCGAACCCGCGAGCCCCACCGCGGCGGCCTTCGAGGCACTGCGGGCGCCGGCCACCGAGCCGAAGAAGGCCGGCGCGACCGCACACCTGTGACCGGGCCGGGACCGGCCTGCCCGAGCGAGGGGCGACGGCCCGACCGCCGGCCTCGAGGACCGCATGACCAAGTGGCAGTACCTTCTGCAGGCCACCGACATCAGGAGATCCGACCATGCCCCGAGCAGTGAAGTTCTCCCGCTACGGCGGCCCGGAGGTGCTGGAGGTCGTCCAGGTGCCGCGCCCGCGGCCGGGCCCCGGGGAGGTACTCGTCCGGGTGGTCGTCGCGGGGGTCAACCCCGGGGAGGCAGGCATCCGGCAGGGCGTCTTCGCGGACCTGTGGCCCGCCGACTTCCCCGAGGGCCAGGGCAACGACTTCGCCGGCCTGGTCGCCGAACTCGGCCCGGGAGCGGGCGACTTCGCCGTCGGCGACGAGGTCATCGGCTATCTGCCGCGCAGGGCACAGGCCGACTACGTCGTCTCGCCCGCCGCAGTTCTCGCCCCCAAGCCCGCCGACATCGACTGGGAGGCCGCCGCACCGCTGTCGGCGGTGGGCGTGACGGCCTGGGCCGCCGTCGACGCCGTGGCACCGACCGCCGGTGACACCGTCGTGGTGTCCGGCGCGGCCGGCGGGGTCGGGTCCCTCGCCGTCCAACTGGCCCGGCTGCGCGGCGCGCGGGTCATCGGCACGGCCGGACCGCACAACGCAGACTTCCTGCGCTCGCTCGGAGTCGTCCCCGTCGAGCACGGACCCGGCCTCGCCGACCGGCTGCGGGCCGCGGCACCCGACGGGATCGACGCGTTCGTCGACACGTTCGGACAGGGCAACGTCGACATCGCCATCGAGGTGGGTGTGGCCCCGCAGCGGATCAACACCCTCGCCGACGGCCGCGCCGTCGCCCGTCACGGGGTGCGCAGCCGCGCCCAGGAGGACGTGTTCACCCCTCAGCTGGTCGCCGAACTCGCCGAACTGGTCTCCAAGGGACTGCTCACCGTCCACATCAGCGAGGTGTATCCGCTGGAACAGGTCCAGGAGGCCTACCGGCAGGTGCAGCGGCGCCACACCCGCGGGAAGATCGTGCTCGGTCTGGTCCCGCCGGACGAACGTGCCGCCCTCGCCGACGAACTCCGCGCCCCCGGCGCCTGACCCCACTTCACGGAGGACCCCATGCCCGTACGTCGTATCGGCCTTGTCGTCCACCAGGGGCGGGCGACCGCCCGGGACGCGGCGCACGCCGTGCACGCGTGGAGCGAGGCACACGGCGTCCGCTGCACGGAGATCGACGTGTGGGCCAAGGACCAGCACCGCCGCGCCGGACGCGAGGAGTCCGAGGCGGCGGGCAGGCCCGATCTCGTCGTCACTCTCGGCGGCGACGGCACCTTCCTGCGCGGGGCCCGCATCGCCGTCAAGAGCGGAGCCGAGGTCCTCGGCGTCGACCTCGGCAAGGTCGGCTTCCTCACCGAGGTCCCGGCCTGCGACATCGGCGACGCCCTCGACGCCGTGCACGAGGGGCGGGCCATCGTGGAGGAACGCATGACGCTGACCATGCGCGCCTCCCGGCCCCTGGACATCCCGCCGGAGATGGAGGCCCTGCTGCGCTACGGCCGCGGTCCGATGCTGCCGCCGCCGCAGGTCCGGCCCGAGACCACGGAGGGCGGCGGCTGGGGGTGCGCGCTGGACGTCACCGCCCTCAACGACGTCGTCCTGGAGAAACTCGCCCGCGACCGGCAGGTCAGCGTCGGCGTCTACCTGGCCGGCGGGCTGCTGGCGAGCTACTCCGCCGACGCCCTGGCCGTCGCCACCCCCACCGGGTCCACGGCCTACAGCTTCGCCGCCGGCGGACCCGTCCTCTCGCCCCACATGGACGCCGTCGTCTTCACGCCCATCGCCCCGCACATGACCTTCGACCGCAGCGTCGTCGCCGCCCCCGACGAACCCGTCGGCCTACGGGTGCTGCCCCACTCCGGACAGGCAGCCGTCAGCGTCGACGGCCAACTCCGCGGCGTCCTGGACCCCGGCGACTGGATCGGCGTCTTCCGCTCCCCGCAGCGGGTCCGCCTCATCCGTCTGCGCCCCACCGACTTCTACGGCCGGCTGCGCGACCGGTTCCGGCTCACCGACGCCCCCGCCACCGCCCTGGACGGTCCCGCGGCCCCCTTCTTCCGCCCCGACACCCCGGTCCCGCCGGACCTCGCCGGAATGCGCCTGCCACCGCCGGCCGCCGCGCGCTGAGGGGTCGTAGGAAGGATTTCGCGTCCAGGGCTCACACCGGCAGGCGGACGGTGAAGACCGTGCCGGCGCCGACCGTGCTGGTCACCGTCACCGTCCCGCCGTGCGCCTCCGTGAGCCGGCGGACGATGGCCAGCCCGAGACCGCTGCCGCCGGTGCGGCGGCTGCGGGACTTCTCGGCCCGCCAGAACCGGTCGAAGACCCTCGGCAGATCCTCGGCCGGGATACCGGTACCGGTGTCGGCGACCTCGATCGTCACCTGGTCCCCTGCCCTGCGGGCCCGCAGGGTCACACTGCCGCCGGACGGGGTGTGGCGCAGCGCGTTGGACACCAGATTGCCGACCACCTGCCGCAGCCGTACGGGATCGCCCGACAGCTCGGGATCGCCGTCGACGCGGGTGGTGAGGGAGACCCCTGCGGTGTCGGCGCGGGCCTGGTGGGCGGTGGCGACATGGTCGAGGAGGTCGCGCACCCGCAGCGGTTCGGGGTGGACGCGCAACTGGCCCGCGTCGGCCTCCGCGAGGTCCTGGAGGTCGTCGACGATGTGCTGGAGCAGCAGCGCCTCTTCGAGCAGGGAGTCCACGAGGGCCTGGTCGGAGGTGGCGATGCCGTCCTGGACGGCCTCCAGCCAGCCGCGGATGGTGCTCAGCGGGGTGCGCAGTTCATGGGCGACATCGCTGACCATCGCCTTGCGCTGGCCCTCCACACGTTCGCGGCGCTGCGAGAGGTCGTTGAACGCGGCGGCGAGATAGCCGATCTCGTCGTTGGTCGTCACCGGCACCCGCTGGTGTTCCGCCACCGGACGGCGGGCGGCGTCGGCCAGCGCGCGCAGGGGCCGCACCAGCCGGGTGCCGACGACGACGGTGACGGCCACGGTGACCAGCAGCACCAGACCGGCGACCCCGGCGATACGGGCGGTGTTGGCGGAGGTGAAGCGGAAGCCGGGGGCGGCGGCCGAACCGGTCGGTGTGGTGACGAACAGCAGCGCGGCCGGTGCCACATAGGGGGTGAGCTGGTCGCGACGGGCGGTGTCGAGGCAGGTCCGGTTGGTCTGGGCGTCGCCCTTCGTGCGGATGACGAAGTCCATGCCGAACTTCACTCGGGGCTGCCGCTGGCGCTCCAGGCAGTCGTTGACCATGGTGTTGAGCCGGTCGAGCGGGCCGATCTCGGTCCCGACGGGCACGCTCAGCTGGTCGAGGCCGCATCCCTGGTCCACGAAGGACCCGTCGAGGGCACTGTCGGGGAGCTTGACGGCAGGGCGACCGCTCGCTTCCTCGGTGAGGGTGGCGGCACCGGTCGTGCCGCGCAGACAGGCGAGGATCTTGCCCGCCCACTGGCGCAGGTGCTTCCGCTCGGCGACCGTCAGCCGGTACGGGCCGACGGCACGCGGGTCGATCCGGTCCGTCCCGCCGCCGGGCAGCAGGGCCGGGTCGGTGTGCAGGGGATCGACGACCGCCGATGCCCTGACGGGGAGAGCGGCGGTGGTGACGGACGAGGCGGCGACGGTACGGCGGCTCTGGGTGGTCAGCGTGACGCGGCGGCCGGTGCGCTCGGCGAGGCGGCGCAGGGTGGGGGCGACGCCGTTCCAGTTCGGGTGAGTGGCGGCGTAGCCGATCACCGCGTCGTAGATCTCGGTGTCGGAGGACAGGAGTTGACCCTGCTCCTGCTGGATGGCGCTGCTCGTGGTGCGGGCCGCCAGCCAGGCGGTGGCCGCGACCGAACAGACGGCGATCATCACGGAGGTGGCCAGCAAGCGGACCAACAGGCTTCTGCGCAGGGGCACTTTGGCCCGGACGCGGGTCCTGGGCCTCGTCCCGCCGCCTCCCTCGGCCCCCGACTCCGGCTCAGCGCGCACGGCTGCCGTCGACGAGCTTGTAGCCGACGCCGTACACGGTCTGCAGATAGGCGGGCTGCCGGGGGACTGCTTCTATCTTCTTCCGCAGGTTGAGGATGTGCACATCGATGGTCCGCTCCGTTATGTAGCGGTCGAACCCCCGTGTCAGGGCGAGCAGTTGGCGACGGGTGAAGACCCGTTCCGGTTCGGCGGCCATCGCCGCGAGGATCTCGAACTCCCCTGGCGTGCACACCACTTGGCGTCCGGCGAGGCCGACGGTACGGCGGACCGGGTCGACGGCGAGAGCGCCGATCCGGATCACCGGATCGTCCACCGCGACCGCGGCCCGGGTACGCCGCAGCAGGGTGCGGATGCGGGCCATCAGCTCGCGCGGGCTGTACGGCTTCGTCATGTAGTCGTCCGCGCCCAGGTCGAGGCCGAGCAGCAGATCCTCCTCGGTGCTGCGCGCGGTCAGCATCAGCACGGGCACCTCGCACTCCCGGCGCAGCACCCGGCACACGTCCAGACCGTCGACCAGCGGCATCATGACGTCGAGGACGAGCAGATCCGGCTGCCGGCGCCGCACCTCGTCGATCGCCGCGCGCCCGTCGTGGACGACGAGGGCGGAGTGGCCCTCGCGTTCCAGGTAGCGGCGGATCACCTCGGCCTGTTTGACGTCGTCCTCGGCCACCAGGACATATGCGTTCACGCCGCTCACCCTAAGGTCGCCGTCGCGACATCAGACAGGAGTCTGACGGTGGCCTGACAGGATCTTCATAAGCTCCGGCCACGGTGCCGCCATGTCGAAACTCACTCGTCGAACGCGCTCCGCCGTCCTCGCCGGCCTCGGCGCGGCAGCGGCCCTCTCCCTCCTGGTGGCCTGCGGCGGCTCGGGCGGCCACGGCGGCACCGCGTCCAAGGACAAGGACGTCGTCTCCATCAACAGCCCGAGCGCGAGCGGCGCTTCGGCGTCGGCGAGCGCCGCCGCGGAGTCGGGCCGCCCCCGACTGCGGGTGGACACCACCGACGCGGAGCGAACGCGGCTCTACCAGATCTGGACCGACTGTCTGCACGACCACGGTGTCCCCGCCGGGCACAAGCCGGGCTCGACCGCATGGTCCATCGCCGGAGACATCACCAAGTACCCCGCCGCCACCACCGCGTGTCTCCCGAAGCGGCCGATCGAGCCGCCCGAGGAGGACCCGGCGAAGAACCCGCACTACATGGACGACTTCCGCACGTACATCAAGTGCCTCAACGACGGCGGCCTGAAGGTCAAGGGCCTGTCCGACGGCTCCGGCTGGAACTACGACGGCGAGAGCTCCCTGACCCAGGCCCAGGAGAGCAGGCTCGACCACGACTGCGAGGTGAAGGCGTACAAGTGACGACGACCAGCGACGACAACGCCCGCCCCCGGCGCGGCAGGCGCCGCCTGAAGATCGGGGCCGTGGCGCTGGCCGGCGTCACGGCGACCGCGCTCGGCGTCACCGTGTGGCAGGACGGGACCGCCAAGCCGAGTACGACGGCCGCGGACTCGGCCCGGGTCGGCACCGCGACGGTGACGAAGACCGACCTGTCCGACGACCAGACCCTGAGCGGCACCCTCGGCTACAGCAAGGCCGCACCGGTCAAGGGCGCCAGGTCCGGACTGGTCACCTGGCTGCCCGCCTCCGGAGCCACGGTCTCCCGGGGCCGCACCCTGTACAAGGTGGACAACGTCCCCGTGCCGGTGTTCTACGGCGGCACCCCCCTCTACCGGACACTGAACGCGCGGGGCACCACCGGGCCCGACGTACGGGTGGTCGCCGACAACCTCAAGCAGCTCGGCTACGACATCGGCGTTCAGCCCGGGGCGGGGACCTGGGTCACTCTGCACCCGACCGACACCGGCACAGCAGACACATCGGACGGTACGGCCGCCCCCTCGGCGAGCGCCGCCCCCAGTCCCGCTCCCACCCCCACCGCGACCTCCGTCAAGGTGAAGGAGGGCGACGGCGTGCTCACCGACGACCTGATCGCCGCGATCCGGCGCTGGCAGGTCCACGTCGGGATGCCCGCGACCGGAGTGCTCGGCATCGGGGACGTGACGGTGCAGTCCGGCGCGGTACGGGTCGGCGCGGTCCAGGCGCAGCGCGGCGACGACGCCACCGGGGCGCTGATGACGGTCAGTTCCACCGTCAAGAAGGTGTCCGTGCCGGTCGACGCGACCCAGGTCGGCACGATGTCCCGGGGCGACCGGGTCACGGTGACCCTGCCGGACAACTCCACCGTCAGGGGGACCGTCGACGTGGTCGGTTCCGCCGCCGCCGACAACTCCCAGGGCGACACGGGTGGTTCGGCCTCCGCGCAGCTCACGGTCACCGTCTCGGTGCCCGACACCGGAGCGGTCCGGAAGCTGACCTCCGCTCCGGTGCAGGTGGCGTTCACCTCGGAGAGCCACAAGGGCGTACTCGCCGTACCGGTCGGCGCGCTGCTGGCGCTGAGCGAGGGCGGCTACGCCGTCCAACTGCCCGGCGGCCGGCTGATCGCGGTGAAGACGGGGATGTTCGCCAAGGGGCTGGTCGAGATCAGCGGCGCCGGTGTCACGGCCGGGACGAAGGTGGAGACCACCTCGTGAAGAGCCGACCGGTACTGGCCGTGATCGACGCGAGCATGGAGTACCCCGGCGGGGTGAAGGCCCTGGACGGTGTCTCGCTCGCCATCGAGGAGGGCGAACTCCTCGCCATCGTCGGCCCGTCCGGGTCCGGCAAGTCGACCCTGCTGAACATCATGGGCACCCTGGACCGGCCGACCAGCGGCACCGTGGAGATCGGCGGCCACGACGTCGCGACCCTCTCCGACCGCAGGCTCTCCGCGCTGCGCGGACGCCAACTCGGCTTCGTGTTCCAGCAGTTCCACCTCACCGATGGACTGACCGCCGCCGAGAACGTCGCAACAGGCCTGCTCTACGCGGGAGTTCCGCGCCGGCAGCGTGCTCCGCTGGCCCGGGAGGCACTGGCCCGGGTCGGTCTGGCGCGCCGCGCCGGGCATCTGCCGAACCAGCTCTCCGGCGGCGAACGCCAACGGGTCGCCATCGCCCGCGCGTTGGTCAACCGCCCGGCCCTGGTCCTCGCGGACGAACCCACCGGCGCCCTGGACACCGCCAACGGCCGTGCCGTACTGGAGCTGTTGACCGCCCTGAACGACGAGGGCACCACCATCGCGATCATCACCCACGACCGGGACATCGCCGCACGGCTGCCCCGCAGGGTGGAGATCCTCGACGGCCGTCTCGTCGCCGACGTCCGCGGCGAGGACTCCGGCTCCGGCGAGGACACCCAGGCCATCGACACGGCCGAACTCACCGACGACACCCTCGCCATCCGCAGGGACACCTTCACCGACCTCCATGGGGAACGCCGGTCATGACCACCACCGCACCGAAGCCGACCGCCGCCGTGGCCCTCGCCGACACCAGGCCGGTACGGCTGGCCCCGCTGGACATCCTGCGTCTGGGACTGCTCGGCATCCACACCCGCCGGATGCGGGCGGCACTGTCCGCGCTGGGCATCTCGATCGGCATCGCCACGATGATCGTGGTGACCGGGATCCCGGCGTCCAGCCAGAAGGCGCTGATGAACCAGCTCTCCGCGCTGGGCACCAACATGCTCCAGGCCGTCCCCGTGCCCAACCAGACACCACCGGTCCAACTGCCGCCCCAGTCCGTGGACATGGTCCGCCGCATCGGCCCCGTCACCGTGGCCAGCGCGGTCGCCAACACCCACGCCGAGGTGTTCCGCAACGACCGCGTCGACGCCGACGACTACGCCGGTCTTGCCGTCCTGGCCAGCAGGACGAATCTGCTGAAGGCGATCAACGCCGAGGTCCAGTCGGGGCGTTACCTCAGCGCGAGCACCGAGCGGTTCCCCACGGCCGTGCTCGGCTCGGTGGCCGCCACCCGGATGGGCATCGCGAACGTGGTACCGGGGCGGCCCGCCCCGCAGATCTACATCAACCACCGCTGGTTCACGGTCATCGGCGTCCTCGCGCGGACCCCGCTCTCGCCCGACATCGACCGCGCGGTCCTCGTCGGCTGGGACGCCGCGCGCACCCAACTGGGCTTCACCGGCCACCCGACCGTCATCTACGTCAAGGCCAGGGAGGACGGCATCGACGCCGTCCGCAATGTGCTCCCCCCGACCATCTACCCCGAACTCCCCGGCATGGTGCAGGTCAGCCGCCCCTCCGACGCCCTCGCCGCGAAACGCGCCACACAGACGACGTTCTCCGCGCTCTTCCTCGGCCTGGCCGGAGTGGCCCTCCTGGTGGGCGGGATCGGGGTGGCGAACACCATGGTCATCTCGGTCCTCGAACGCCGCAAGGAGATCGGACTGCGGCGGGCACTGGGCGCCAACAAGGGCCAGATCCGCGGGCAGTTCCTCACCGAGTCGGTGGCCCTGTCCTGCCTCGGCGGTCTGGCGGGAACGGTCCTCGGCATCCTGGCGACCGTCGGTTACGCCGCCTACCAGGGCTGGCCGCCGGTGATCCCGCTGCCGGCGGTGGCGGGCGGCTTCGGCGGCGCCGTACTGATCGGCATGGCCGCCGGTGTCTACCCCTCCATCAGGGCCTCCCGCCTCACCCCGACGGAGGCCCTCGCCACCACGTGACGCTCCGCCCCCGCACGTACGGACGAGTTTCACATGGGCGCCACCAGACCCTTCCCTGACGTTTGTTGCTCTTGGAACACTCGCACCGCGCGCATTTCGCCATGTTCCGGCCGGCCGCGCGTCAGGATGAGAGGTGCCTCACCCATGTCCGAAGTCAACCGGCGTCGCTTTCTCCAACTCGCGGGTGCCACCACGGCGTTCACCGCGCTGTCGAACAGCATCGAGCGTGCCGCCGCACTACCGGCGAACCACCGTTCCGGAAGCATCGAGGACGTCGAGCACATCGTCGTCCTGATGCAGGAGAACCGGTCCTTCGACCACTACTTCGGTTCGCTCAGAGGTGTCCGGGGCTTCGGTGACCCGCGTCCGGTCGTGACCCGGCAGGACGGCAAACCGGTCTGGTACCAGTCGGACGGCACAAAAGACATCCTCCCGTTCCGCCCGGAGGCGGACGACCTGGGCCTGCAGTTCATCCAGGACCTTCCGCACGGCTGGAACGACGGGCACGCCGCGTTCGACGGCGGCAAGTACGACAAGTGGGTGCCGTCCAAGGGCTCCACGACGATGGCGTACCTGACCCGCGAGGACATCCCGTTCCACTACGCGCTCGCCGACTCCTTCACCATCTGCGACGCGTACCACTGCTCGTTCATCGGCTCCACGGACCCCAACCGCTACTACCTGTGGACGGGGTACACGGGCAACGACGGCACCGGCGGCGGCCCCGTCCTCGGCAACGACGAGGCCGGCTACAGCTGGACGACCTATCCCGAGCGTCTCGAAAAGGCCGGCGTCTCCTGGAAGATCTACCAGGACGTCGGCGACGGCCTCGACGCGGCCGGCGGCTGGGGCTGGATCCAGGACGCGTACCGCGGCAACTACGGCGACAACTCGCTGCTCTACTTCAAGCAGTTCCAGAACGCCCAGCCCGGCGACCCGCTCTACGACAAGGCCCGCACCGGCACCGACGCCACCAAGGGCGAGGGCTTCTTCGACCGGCTGAAGGCCGACGTCAAGGGCGGCAAGCTGCCGAAGATCTCCTGGGTCGTCGCCCCCGAGGCCTTCACCGAGCACCCCAACTGGCCCGCGAACTACGGCGCCTGGTACGTCTCCCAGGTCCTGGACGCGCTGACCTCCGATCCGAAGGTGTGGGCGAAGACGGCCCTGTTCATCACCTACGACGAGAACGACGGCTTCTTCGACCACCTGGTCCCGCCGTTCGCGCCGGGCTCCGCCGCGCAGGGCAAGTCGACCGTGGACGTCGGGCCCGACCTCTTCAAGGGCGACGCCAGTCACCCGGCCGGGCCCTACGGGCTGGGCCAGCGGGTGCCGATGATCGTCGTCTCGCCCTGGAGCAAGGGCGGTTACGTCTGCTCGGAGACCTTCGACCACACCTCGGTGATCCGCTTCATGGAGCGCCGCTTCGCCGTGCACGAGCCCAACATCTCGCCGTGGCGGCGCGCGATCTGCGGCGACCT
>Ga0307511_10000800_pt1 | contig 33521 bp, 35 predicted proteins | sample 13_EM_MG_FD_200266 | JGI IMG/M metagenome (GOLD analysis project Ga0307511, IMG submission 200266) | Populus trichocarpa ectomycorrhiza microbial communities from riparian zone in the Pacific Northwest, United States - 13_EM | ecosystem: Host-associated > Plants > Roots > Unclassified | place... | reverse complement strand
TGGCAAAGTTGCTTTCTGACGAAGGCAGGTTCGGTGACGCGTACACTCACATCGAACACTCAAAGTCACACGCGGTCAATGATCCATATCAGCTGGGTCTTGCAACGTGCCTGCGCGCTGGCATTTTGCGTGCGCAAGGTAGATTTGAAGAGGCGAAGTCCGAGGTCTTGTGCGCTGCTGAAACCTTTGAGGAGCTCGGGGCTGCCCAGGGTCTGGATGAGTGCAGGGAGCTCCTCCAATGCATTGAAGAGGAAATGAACAACCCGGTTGCCACTCACGAACCGAACTGTGATGGTAAGGTGCTCGAAACGGTGCTTTTCCTTATACCCACTAACCCACCATTCGTAGGTCGGGATCCCGAACGATTGGAGTGACGTCTATATTCGTCGTCTCCTTACACCGTCTCACGTTTGCATTATTCAATATACGTCCCCCTTTTTCTTTCTCTTCGAGAACATACTCCCACGTTCACGTAAATTACTTCGTATTTGCTATCCCACTGCTCGTCTGCATCTTGTCTGAGCTCCACCAACGGTGGTCCTGACATAACGATAACGACCGCACGATCTCTGATCATTGTACATACGCAAGAAATCCCCGTGATCATTTCGGCTGCATGTGGGTGTTTCGCCACCTCCCCTGAACGTCATCGTGTGTGGTGTCCGACACGCTGGGGACCCACACGAGGACAAAGTTCCCCGACGATCGGCGGTGGACCGGAGATGATTTGAGAACCTTCCAGGTGATCAAGCCGATATCGATCACAAAAATCCCACCCTCACTTCCGCATTTTTGGGTAATGGGTCACAAGTCGGAACTCCCCGCATCACCCGTCCACTGGGCCGCGCAACGTAAATTTCTAAAGCACATTCTACACGCCGCGCTACGTAACCCCCCAAATCAACACAGTTAACTCAACCGCGCCACAGTTACGTAAACACACAAAGCATCCACCCCCTTACATATACCCGGCCGTTGAATAGAATCCTACAAGACCATACCAAAATTGGATATCCAGGAGGATCGATGAACCTCAAATTTGAGACGGTCCGTGGCTGCGCACGTCCCCCCACCGGGACCTTTTGGAGCTCTAGCACCCGTTTGACACAGTCCATTCCATACGAGAGTGAGCTGATACTAACGGCACCAACGTACGTGCGGCTGAAGCCTGACGCTTGCCCGTCAAATCGAAATCTCACATCGTACCAGGGCAAGGGTTCGGCTCATCGAATACCGAACGAAACCACCGCGGCCCCCTTACGATCGGAAGTCGAAACGACCCCCCAAACAGCAGCATGAAAGGCCACGAACGCTCGCTTCCACATCCAACCCGCCTTAAACCCACGATCGGACGTGTTTCGCAGGAGAATACCATGAGGGTGGGATGCGCTACATACGAATCAAGGAAAATTACGACAACATAACTGGGAGCTGATCTGGCCGCGTACCGGTCACCCGGGTCCCTGGAGTTATCAGCGGCACAGATTCGGTAGAGCCTTTCGCGCGATACCATCGCCAACGTATTTCATTCCGCCGTGGCGGACCCTAGTGGCAGCCGTTTGGAATACAAGAACCGACCATTGACGCTGTGGTTCAGTGGCGCCCGTGGTTCAAAGCCCGGATCTCCGTCGATGGGAGCTCGGCGGAGATTTCACGACCAATCCAGTAGTCAGGATACCTAGCCAGGAGATGCTATGAATAGGTCAAAGAACGGGAAACCCTTGACAAATGCGCTAGTCAGCTGTTCGAGGGACTTGGGTGAGGTTACGAGTGGCATAATTCACTCTCCTGCGAGGCGGGGCGCTCTGACGATACACGCGCCCACGGGCGCGTGAGGACGGAACGGAACCCCCCTCTCCCACACAGGCTTATGCCCGGCTGCTTTGCCTAACGCCTTCTCATCCAGCTGCGGCGAACAGGGGGGGATATGATGATATCAGGTGGTCGATCTAATTGAAAGCAAAATTCTCACGTGTTCGTTTTGGGTCACCACAGTCGAAGTCCTGGGGAACTCCGTAAATGAGCGAGCGAAAGAAAGGAGAATAAGGGATCTAGGGGGGAAATGATATGACGGTTGAAGGTACAGATCAAGCCAGATAAACCCAGACTATTTGGATCTACTTAGCATTCATCTGGCATGGGCGCAGCCGATCTGATCCCATTCTCGTTCCAGATCCATGCTTGAAGTTTTGAGCTCTGAGTTTGCGTGAACGAAAACTCCAGGTTCCAAATGCCGCAGGAACTCCGCCCGGGGTATAACGAAAACTCCGTGGAACCGCGCAAGGCTCCACAGAAGCAACAGAAGCGGAATACGTTTGCCAGATCGTCACGCCAGGGCGCTATCCGAACCCGGTTGACCCCTGTCAGGTAGCGCTACACAGGAGGTGGGACGCCTTGCTGACAGCCTGGAGTGGGTAGAAAGAGCACCTGCGCACGCTAAATGAATCTAGCGGAGGCCGCGGTGACACTGATCAATGGGAACGCCGAACGCTATCGAATCCATAGACTCGCCATAATCAACCTATGTATTGCATCCGTGTATCAACGTTAGTGTACCGGATCGCACATGAGTGGGTAAATCAATAGCCACCTGACCAAACATCATCCCTCGACCCCCTACCAGAAACGTAAGGTCCTTGCTCCCAATCACGGCCGTATTTGGAAGTGGAAATCGAGGCTTGCTAAGCCGACACTCGGGTACATCTGGCAGGGCAGTGTTCTGTTGGCATTCGAACAGTTGAGACGGACCCACGGACCCAGGCTACATGGAGATGTGCGAAGAATATAGATCAGGTGGGTTTGTTGGATCTTGGCATCGGCACACGAGGGTAAGTAGATCACCCACAACCAACCCAGGGGTCACGATCCTGATGCGCTGAGATGGGGGATGGATCTGGTGAGCGGACTTTGCCATAGCGAATCAAACCGACATATGGGGGTATTAGAAGAGAATCTCTCTCCTCAATGGGGATCGTGTACAACCTTCAGCGCCCTGGGCCGGGTTGGGTAAGATGTTCCGAATGGCACCGGTGACAAACAGCGTATGCACCTACCTTTCGGGGTCGGGGGTCGTCCGGGTGGCAGGCACTCCTGGCAGGAGACAGCGGCCGAGATATCGTACGTATACCAATAGTGTAAGGGTGTGTATGGTGATGTGGGAAACAACCGTGTTGGTCGAGCTGACAAGAGAGAACAGGAAATACTGCAAGTGGTGGTGATGTACATATGCAGAAAGAGAACAACTCAAGCTACGTTGAACCGCAGGAGGAGAGGAGAATGCGAATGAGAATGGAAAGAGGGAAACAAAAACAAAAAAAGGAGGTAGGAGGATGACATGATGCGGAAAACCCAACTCAGGTCAAGCCGACCTCGAGCCGTTTGGTCAACAAACGATGCATCCATTCGCAAACCACCTAAGGGGTGATCGCGACCCAATCACAGAGACAAGCATCAGCCATCAGGATCGGAGGGTTGGTTCGATCTGACCCCGCAGGAGAGAGCATCGTGATGGGAAGGTGACTCACCAATTACTGTTCAGCTGATCGATCCAGTATGCAACCAGCTTCAGCCTCAGCCTGGCACTTCTGATGGGAAGCAGCTTGGCTTTTTCGTATTCGTCGATTGGGAGGACCTAAGGAGAAAACCATGAATCTCGACCTCGGAACATTGAACGAACGATAAACCTTACCATTGCGACCCAGAAACTGAAGCTCGGTGCGTCGGTTGGCATGTTTCCATACGAGTCGTTGAGCTGCTGCACGATCCATGGACCGGCGCCATCCCTGAGCCTTTCGACGAACGTACGGCACTTATCCATCAGGGCTTCGTTGATCATATCCAGCGGAATAGCGGGCAGCTGGTTCAAAGGCGTCACGGCGGATGGGGATGAGGGCGGAGATATGGTCGAGGCGGCCGGTGTTGTAGGTGCAACCACAGTTTGAGTCTCAGCTTCCAATGCGGCCTTCTCTCGGAGAGCAGCATCTAGGGTATCCTCGAGCTCCTCGGGAAAATCCTCAATGCTGTACCCGAGATATTGGTCAAAGAAACCAAAGCCGAGCGATGGAGACACCCACTATTCGATTCGTCCAACCGCATAGCCATCAAGTGTGCCCCTCTCCAAAATCCTAAACCTGGATGCGCCCACCGTCTGCACCAAACTCCGGCCGTCAGGCAACATCATTACACGTTTAATCTCCAGCATGGTTCCGAAATCCATGGCGGTGCTGGCGGATGCGGACTTAGGTGGCATAACCATTCCGAGTCGTGGGGTCGGTGACTCCAAGCAGCGCCGCAACATCAGTCGATACCTGGTTTGCTCGACGTTAGGCAAGAATGCCTACCAGGCCGATAGCAACGCATCTCTTACCTCGGTTCAAAGAAGTGCAAGGTTGTTGGGACGCCAGGGAAGGATAGTTGGCAGATGAACAACGGAGTATCCAACCTCGCATTCCGTTCTTCTTCTGCGATGAGCCTCCCACGTTCAGCGTACAGTTCAGGGAAGGCTTCCAATTCTGATACCACATGCATGAGGACCGAAAGGGGGAGGGGGACGGGATGAGGAAGTGACCGTACCTATCGACAAGACAACTTTATTTTGTGGGTTGTCCAGCAGGTATGCATAATCAGGCAGATCTGCTCTGCAGATGGGACAGTGGTTCCTGTGATCCAAAGACCTTTGAAGGCACCTCCCACAGAAGGTCTTCCAAACAAAGTTATGAGATGGGACGGTCACCGATGAAGCGAAACATCAGTGAAAATAAAATAAAACAAAATAAAACAAAACTTCGGATCTAACATCGGGGTGGCGCCACCGCGATACCGCAAAGATCCCGGACAGAATTCGGGTACAGGTGGAAAGGAAAACAATGACAAAAAAGAGCAGGCGACTCACATGCTGACACGGGGTGGTCACAGGCTGATAATAGATCGTGAAACAAATATCGCAGCTCAACTCGGTCAAGAGCTCTTTCTCGATCCTCGTTTGCGGGTCTTCATCACCTCCCTCTGAGTCTCGACGAGGTTCGGTATCCAATCTGTCCGGTTGTAACCTGTTTGCATTTTCGGAGTAGCCGATTTCCGTCTCCGGCTCGATTGCGCGCGATTGAGCCACCCGATCGGTTACCTCACCAGAACGGGAATCACGTCTCGGGCGCTTCTTTGGAGGTTCGGTGTTCGGATCGCTGCCGTCCGAGCTTTCTCCGCCGGTGTTTGGAGGTGGAGGGAGACAAGAGCGACCGGCGTGCCCGGAGGAAGAGAGGACGTCGTCGACCGGATCGGCCGAGGCGGTGGTGGAAGAAATCGCGGGGGTCGAGGTAGACTCCGAACGATTCGGAATAGTAGGTTGGTGTGTTAATTCAGGGGCTGGCCGACGTCTTCGCCTGTGGCCCAACGACCTGTTTGTGATAGGATACTCGCTATCCTCGTCCGAGGAGGGTAAGGTCGCCGTCGGCGGGGGTCGTTCTTGGGAGTCGTCTTGGTCGGAGTGGTCAGACTCCCCCTGGTCCGCCGGTGGGGAAGGGGGTTTTGAATGACGGGAGACGACATCGATTAACTTGCTGATCGTAACGTCCACCCGTTGGTCGAATTGATCAGCAGAGGTGGACGCGGACTGTGGGGCTGGTGCCGGGGGGTGTACGGCAGGGATATAGACGACCCTAGAGGAACTGGGGATGTTTGGGCGAGCGGTCTCGGTGTTCGGCGTAGATGAGCATACAGGCAAGGGGCAGGGTTGTGCGGGGTCGAGGGTTTTGAGGTGGGATAAACAGACCGTGTGTCCGCAATGAAGGGTAAACGGGTGGCGTAGAAGTGGGTGGGGAGCGCTGCCCCCGTCGACGGCGCAGAGGGGACAGAAGAGGAATGGGAGGAGACGTCTCAGCGGCATGAGCGATGGGTGTTGGGGAAGAGGTGCATCGTACTTTTGGATAATAAAAACCAATCTGACGGTGGGCGATGAAGGGCACGACGTATGCCCGGCATCGATCGGTCGTCGATCTCTTCCTCTGCGATCATCACCCTCTCCTTTCTCTAACTTGATGACCAGTATATGTTTTTATTCGCGTAGCACTTACACCAGGAAGACGGCAGCTTTGTGTCGGTAGGTACCTCATCCGCCAGCACGGGGGGGTATCTGGGAGTACATACCCCACACTCTAAATGCTCCGGCCGCCATCACGCTCCTGCGCTGTCAATGAAGCCGCCGGGGGGAACATTCGGCTCGGTTCTGAATATGCATTACAGGTCCCGACCGCCTCCACAGCAAAGCATCGTAACGTTTTTGACCGTGTGACTGCATGTAATTGTTGATTTTATTATAATATGGAAGTGGCGCTTAATGGTTTTTGGGTCGGAGTAACCTCGTAAGCGATGTGTAACAGACAGTAAACCACTACTAATCGTACAATCTCCCTTATCTCCCATGTTTTACAAAGAGGTCACCGGCCATGCACTGCGCACCCGGCGGTTAGTCGAGCGCCGGCTTGGAAGGGCAATAACACTCACTATGCTTCGGTCGATCGTCGGAATCCGTACTTCTGGACGAATGAATCGAGTTCTTTTGGCCCACGGGCACCGTAGGGGTACTGTACTGGCCTTGGTCGGGGTCCACTGCGTCCTTCGATCCAATGCAGGATCGGGGTGAAGATCTGTTATCCCATTAATTTTACGCACATGCCATGCGAGTCGGAAGAAATAGATGCCGTACCTTCCAAGCAACATCCAATTCATCATCACGCACAAAGTTGGAGTGGTCCCCCTTGAGAGCATCCAATATCAAAGCTTCGTACGCCTCAGGGATATGAACCTCCCCAAATCGACGCTTGTATGTCAGGTCCATGTCCACGGGAACCGCGCGAGTGTACAGGCCGGGCGTTTTTGCGTTCAATTTGAGGTACACCGCCTCCGATGGCTGGATACGAATCACGAGCTCGTTTCGGGAAATGTCTTTGAAGATACCCTGAGTGACATCCTTGAACTGCACTCGGATCTCGACCTTGGCTTCGTTCAAAGCTGCGGGGAAAACATCAAATCGGGAAAATCGAGAGCTCGATCGCTTGACCCTTACCCTTTCCGGCCTTCAAAACGAAGGGAACACCCTCCCAGCGTGGGTTGTTGATCCACAGGGTCGTGGCGGCGAAGGTCGGGCAGACCGAATCACGAGGAACGGTATCGTCGTCCAAGTACCCGGGTTTGCCGTCCGCTCCGACGTATTGTCCCAGCAAGGTATCGTGCCTCTCAACTGGGGGGATAGCGCGAAGAACTTTGACCTGGTTCCGCCCGTTCAATACATTTTAAATAGAACGCCACTGATGGTTGGGTGACAACTCGTTACCTTTTCGTCTCGAATGTCCTCAGCCGAGAAAGAGACAGGGCGCTCCATAGTCAAAACAGACAGCACCTGCAGCAGATCTAAACGCGAAAGCTTGCTTGAATATCTTACGTCCATGTGCGCCTGATGTGGAAAACTCACGGTTTTGTAGAATATCTCTAATAATACCGAACTCGTCGAAGTAACCACCTCGACCCTCCGTCCCGAAAGGCTCCTTGAACGTGATCTGGACGTTGCTGATGTGGTTTTTATCCCAAGCAGCACCCATCGAGACGTTGGCAAAACGCAAGACAAGCAGGTTCTTCACCATCTCTTTTCCGAGGTAGTGGTCGATTCTGAACGTTTCGTCCTCTGTCCAATTCTGTTTGACGGCCCCAATGAGCTCCCGGCACGACTCGGTGTCTTTGCCGAACGGCTTCTCGATGATGATCCTGTTAACACCACCCCTGAAGACATAGCAGTGCTTCTTAAGTTGCTCAGTGACCGGGATGAAGACTGAGGGAGGGAGGGCAAGGTAGAAGAGACGGTTGCGCTCCTTGGTCTGATATTTGGCTTCGATCGTTCCGAGGTGGGCGTTAAGTTCTTCAAAGGCCTCGTCCTTATCGTAAGCGCCAGAGATGTAGGTTGAGAGGGCTTTAAAGTCCTCGATCTGTTTCTTCACTTCCGGGTCGTCGTTGGGGTTCTTGATGTAAGAGGTTATCCGCTTGTGATACTCTTCAGTGTCCATCTTCGTCCTCGCATACCCGACGATTTTAACATCCCGGGGGAGGAGGCGTTGAGTGAAGAGTCCGAACAGAGCGGGGTAGGTCTAACGTCATCGGGAGCAAACGAGATCAGTTCCCCCTCTCCATCTTCCGCGCGCCCCCTCTCTCGCTAGTGCGGAAACAAACGAGGAAGGCGCAGAGACGACCTGACACACCTTCTTTTTAGCAAGATCACCGGAGGCTCCAAGGACTGATTTTTTTGCGGGAGTCAGGGATGTGCGTGCCTAACTCTAGACGAGGATTTGATAACGATAACGCACCGATGACGATCGTGTTATCCTTCAGCTCGTTGTTTGTGGTCTCCATGGACGGGATGGTGCCCGACATGGAGCGTTGCCTTGTGGTGACAGACATGGTACTGTGAGGGAGAGGACGAGAAAGAAAGGTGGTGGTGGAATGTAGGGAATCGGGGGATCGATGACAGTCTTAAGACTGATTACTGTGGTGATATGCTCTGTCATCCATGATGATCCTATCTCTCCCGGCAAACGCCGATAAGTCCCTCTTGACCGACCATTACACCCGACACCGAGCCAGGCGGTCTTCCCACACCCACCGAGAATTCCGTTCCACCGGCAAGGCAGCCCGAACTGGAAGAGGAACCTTTGAGAATCTTCCCATCATGCTGGACCACGACTACGACGACCCAGATGCTGTCATTCAACATTTACTCAAACTGACGGACCCTTCAACAACGGCGAGCTACGACCCACAAGTCGTGCAAACCCGCGCAATCGCACTCTTCGGCCAGCTCAAGGCCCACAATCGCGCCGCAAACGGCCAAACGCGCTCTCATAAGCAGGCCACTGCCGAGGCGCGTACCCAAATGGATCAGGCACATCTAGCCCTGCAGAATCTACTCTACGAAAAGCGACACCTGGAACGCGAGATCGAGAAATGTCGTCAATTCGCGTATGTTTCCCCGTTCGGTTCGCGCTGCTCTTTTTGCTTTCGTTTCCCCTTCTCTTATTGAGGCAGAGGTTTTCGATCAGTTGGCCGAAGCCCGAATCTTGAGTGGGTCACGAGGATGCGATCCTCATGCCTCCCTCCAAATCGTGTCGTACCTCTTAAAGCCAGTCCTATCCCCCTTCTGGCCTACATTTCCCCCGATAAATCATGTCAGAATTGATGATGCCGAATCTAGATAGGTCAATGCACCAAGACGTCCCACTGTACTCAGTAGACCTCTTCGCGATCCTCGCTCCCGACGAGTCCAAAACCAAAGAGATCCTTGACGACCCTCACCAGCTGATAATCAGCAGGTTGAACTTTGAACTCTTCGAACGTCAGAGGTAACCGCTCCAATGCTCCTCCCGAGATCCCCCCTCATATCGGTTCACCTAGGCTCGACAAAAAGAAGAGGGAGCTTCAACAACAAAAGGATGAGCTTATCAAAGAAACCAAGGCCAAGGTCGCCGCAATCGACAACGTCCGACAGCAGCTGGATATCTTCTTGAAGGTGTGTACATTCTCCGATGCTTCTCTGCGTGCGGGCATGAGACCTCCTTCCAGGCCGCCACCGAAGCTCAAAAGAAGGTCGACGACCTGGTCCAACCACTCCAGGCCAGCTCCTCCACGGGTTCTCTAGCTTCCCAGTCTTAGCCCGCGCCGTCTCATCTGTTTGTATTACATCTTCCCAGGCCTAGGGAGCCCTCCGTACGGTACCACAATGCGGAATATGGTTAATTCACGTATCAGTATACTTCATTCAATTCATTTGGCGTCAGAGAAGTGTCACAATTAAGAAAAGCGAAGAGAACTACTGGCGGGCAGAATGATGACTAAAGGGGATGGGAGGTAAGCCACGCCGCTATATGCGCCGGGTAATGTATACCGAACTGGGAAGACGAACAAGTAGAGGCGGTGAGGAGGGAAGAACGTGATTGCGAAGAGGGAAGATGTATATATGCAGGATGGCGATAGATGGGAAGGGTTGGCGTCTGAGTTTAGAGTCAGGATGATGGGTAGGAATGGTGGGTGGATCCAGGGAAGCGAGAGGGGGTCGTAGTGACACACATGGAGAAACTGGGGCAGGAAGGCTGGCCGAAATGGGATGGTATTTGGTCGAGGAGGAGGGGAGGAGGATCCGAGACAAGTCGATGATGTGGAGGGGAGTGATGAGGAAAACAAGTGAAAAAAATACAAAAAGCACGACAGCTGGGATGAGGAAAGGACGATGGAGAAAACCCGGGATTCAGAGGGAGGACGATAGAAGGAGAGCGGTGAGTGAGGATGATCAGCGGCCGCCTTAGGCATCGTCATCGCTGATGCTCCCAACGTCACTCATTTCCTCATCCTCGTCCTCGTCATCGTCTCCCGTCTTGCCTGCAGCAGCATCGGCTGCTTCCTTGGTCGCGAACCTCTGCACGTATTCTGAAATTTCATCATCAGACCAAGAGGTTCACGCACAAATACACCATTGCTTACCCTTCACTTTGACTTCATACTCGGAGGGATGCCTCATAAGAAGCGCAGCGGCTTCACCGTTCAGCGGGTCGTTGGGATTAGGGTAACGAAGCAATTGGGGTAGGAACACTTCGAAGATATTGATCATATCTGTGGAAATTAACAGATTTCATCGGTACGGAACCACCTGATCGCGTGAGCGGTCACTTACCGAACATCGGGGACCAAGTCTGGTTAATGACATCCAGACAGACGGAACCGCTCCTACAAACCCATAATTTGTCAGTCACCACGGACGGGGGAATCCGGGGAACGCGAATACTAACAGTTCGTCGATATTCGGGTGAAAGATCTTGTTCATGAATCCGATACTGGGTGACTTGAATGGGTACTGCTCTGGAAGCTCGACATGGATCTTCCACACGCCACCAGCGAATGGGGCTGGACAGCCAAACACACACGACCAGTAAATTTGATCAGTACACCCGGCACAGCGATCTCGGAATACGAGGGACGACGTACTCTCTTTCGGACCATAGAATCTGACAAAGAACTCTTGCATGCTATCGTTCACAAGGCTCACTTCGTAGTCAGACATCAACCTAACGCAGCCACGAGGTCTCGTCAGCAACCAGGAGGGTTCAAGACTCCACCTTCGCAAGCACGCACAATTTCATGACATCTGTCTCAATCCGGCGCTTTCCTGGGTTACTGTGCTAGAATGGCACCACAAGTCAATCCCCGCCGTCTGTATCCTGGAGAAGGGGTAAACTTATCATAACGTTGGGTGTAGGACTTGGGTAAAGGGATAGGCGAGGGGTGCGTGGTAAGTGGTGGTGGTAGGTGAGAGAGGAAGGAGAGATAAGTACGTTGGGAGTCAACCCATCCATTCGGAGGATCGGGACGTTAAGGTCACCGTGACCGTTACATCTCGGGAGATACAAAGCACAAACAAGAAAAGTACACCGCTGCCAGCCGCCCGTCCGTACGTTCCGACGCATACATCCTACAAACCCATCACCAGTACGAATATGACCATTCTTCAACAACGCAGAACGCGGCATCCGGCGAACAGGGCCGTTGGCCTCCCGCGTGACCGCTCTCGCCACTCCTCGCTGCTCCGGTGTTCCCGCTCCCACGACCGGCTCCGCGAACGTCCACGACAGGTGCCAGGCCCGTACCGGTGGAGTCTAGCCCTCTGCCCCTATAAGCTTGGTATGCGATCAACACAGCTGAAAGTGCGGACGGAACGTCCAATCCCTTCGAGGTCAGTCACAAGTACTCTCAGAGCGGCCCACGAGCAGAAGGGCGGAAACGAAAGGAAGGTTTCGGAAGGGAAGCCATCTGTCGCAAGCAGGCACCCACTTGATCGCCTGGGTTGTGTGGATCGAACCCAAACTTGGCCTGAGCCACCATCAATCGCCAGGGATCTGAGGGGGTGGGCAGAAGCGAGGACCCCCATCGATAATCAAACAAATGGAGGGAGGGGAAGGGGAGAACAAGGGAGAGCAGGACGTACCCAGCCAAAATAACCCGAATCCTCCGATGAGTATCATCTCTTCTTGGGTCTGCGTGAGCAGGTGACCTTCTCTCATGTGGTGTTGGGCGACCCTAGAAACACACACACAGTAAGTTCCTCTGCTTCCGCTTACGCAGAATCGGTGAGCTAACACTCACAAGAATACCAAGGCCGCAAGGGCCAAGATTGCAACAGACGTCTGCGCGAAATGGAATACACCTATTCGAAGTAAAGCTACGTGAGCACCCCATCTCCGCCCGGCGTAGTAACAAACGGAAACACACCATGCGAGGCAGGAAGGCTCTGAATAAGCTGATACCCCCCAAAGACGATTATCAACGTCAACCCAATGAGCGACCTCGAGTTCTCTCCTCTGAATATCGGCATGGTGATCGAAAGAAATCGAGATTCGGTAAGAGTTCCAAGGAAAGCAAACAGTCCCAGCGAACTCAGTCTGGGTAAAGTGAAGACGGAGAGACGAAAAAGCCGCACGGCTGCACGTTGCACGTCCAATGAGAATAGACCCCCATCAAACAGCCCTTTGTATTGTTCACTCGGTGGGAATACGTAGGCGAGAGGACACGAGGCAAGGGCATGTGCTCATACGTTTGAGCCTTGCCTCCGTTGGTGTGGCTCTCAACTCTGCAGATCTTCGCCTGGGCGGGGTTAGCCACTAGCCACGGTTGCCCATCAAAGTCGTCATGCTCACGAAACAGTAAGACAGTCGTTTGAATTGATTTAGAGTCGGGTCTCTTCGGAGGTCCATAGGCGGACTCCGCCCCGCAAAAACGTACACCACCCGGTCCGACTCCGACGAACAGAAACACCTCCAAGTTATATCGGGAGGGACGTAGAGCATAACATTTCAAATGAACCACTGTCTAAGATACACACCGTAAGGCCTAGAACGTGCAATGTGTGGCGGTAGTCATAGGCGGAGACAAACAACGCATTTGTCATCGCAGAAAGTCGTCGAATCAAACGCGGGGGTAGCACACTGGTGTTTGGGAGGGAAAAGCAGTAACGGAACGGATATCCAAAAACCGGGAATAGGAGACGGGGATGTGGGTAAAGAAAAGGAACAGAGTCCGTGCTCAGGATCCTGTCCTATGCACGCACCATTTTCCTCTCGCGGCGCAGTTAGACGACGTTAGATATATGTCCAGGGACGTGTTGAATCGTCGGGGCTTGGCCGTTCAATCCGGGTGTTATGACCATTGAATACCCGTGCTGCTGTTGGGCGACATAACCACCGTTCTGCATGACCGGGAGAGTCGAAATGGGACCTGGTTGGCCTCCAATGATGCCTCCTGGGTGATAAGCCCCGGGAATCATGCCACCCTCTCCCATGTGCATCGTTGGGTATAAGGACCCGGGCCCTCCAGAGTACCCTGGCCATTCGCCATACCAGGGGAGTTCGATCATAGGCTCACGCCAGGCGTACGGGCGACCTAACCTCTCGACCGCGGTAGACGTAAGGTGGGCCACAATAAAGAAGAAGATCGCGACTAGAGTTATCAAACGTCCGCTTGAGCGGAAATTCTTGGGCGATATGAAAGATCACACGTACAAACGCCAAACAGCACCCATGAGAAAGCTTCGATGACTCTCATCCTGTTGCAATATTGAAGTCCAGAGACTATTGAAACAAGTCAAACACAGAACCCGTTAGTATATCCATTCCCAGATCACAAAAGTGGATGAAGTGAACCAAACTCACCGGTGGTGCCTGAAACCTTCGTCGGTATTCGATTACCTCCCCATGAAGCGCAATCAGACATGGGACCGATAAAGTCCCTCCTGTCACTACAAAATCCGGGTTCAAAGTATCGACCGTGTGAGCGGAAGGCGATCGGAGACGGATCTTCCAAAAACTTACACCGTCCAGGCACCCAGCGCTACACAGATAGTGAAAAAGTGAGATAAGTCAAGGGCCTCTCGAACCAAGTTCCGGTGATTCAACGTACACAGCCAAAGGATAGTCAGGATGAACAATATGATGATCTCCACTCGTGGCGAGATTATGTGGGCTCTAGATCACCGTCTCGGTCAGTCACAATCCAGCCCTCTAAATGGCGATGTGCAGCCGAATTCGCCGTTCATCTCCATCAATACGGTAACCGCTCACAGTGTCAAGAACACCACGATTGCCACGATCGTGGATGAGGCAACAACAAGGGAGAATATCGTATATTCAACTGTCAAGAGAAGGGAGTTGATTTCACGTATCAGCAACTAGCAAACATCCGCCAACGGAGGAGCTCACCCTTCAAATGTGGCAAGAAGATGCTCCCGAAGTAACCTGAAAGGCCGAGGACCGCGCCCGCCAGCAATCCTTGAAACGCTATGGAACGTGTTCACCACGCGGCGTCAGACAGTTCCGCATGTCGAACGAACTCGTGACCACGGGGAATTGGACGCACCATACACGCCGAGGCGTATGTTCATGAAGAGGTAGGTCATGTCGAGGTCGTGGGATCGTCAAGGATGTCAATTCTAGTTTGTGCACAGCAGTCAGAGTTTTGGGTCAGGACGAGGGCGTGGGTGCAGGGAGGAAAACCGAATTTTCCGAAGTTCTTAATGACGCCAGTACACATACAACACGTGATCTATTCAACACATCACGTGTACATAATTGACGGTCATAAAAGTACATGAGTTACGTGAGCACCTGGTCCCCAGGCTCTCCCCAGCACCGTATGGCTGAGGGGAAGAACTACGCTGTGAACCAAGTCAACCCGTGTGCTGGCCCACCCTCTCCTCCTAACGAGAAGAGAGGTGCGACCGCAAAAACAAGTGCTACCGTAACGAAAGTACACTGCTCGGTCTCGCTTTCATGTCTCTAGTCATAGGGCCGTGTGTTTGACACAAAAAACAATACCTTCGCTGAAGAAGAAAGTAAAAGGGCTACACACCCCCGAAAGGAAGCTTTGTAATATACAGTTCGTTCAAATGTCCTTCTGCCGAAAAATAAAAGCCTCACATAATAATTCATTGGTGGTGGAGGGGGTGAGGTCTGGCCTCATCGCCTTGGAGAAGCATCTCTATAATATCGATCCCGCGAGGCTTGCCCAGGTCCAGCGGCAGGCCGCTTGCTACCGCTGTTACCCCTTTGGAGCGAACGATCTCTCGTAGTAGATCGATGGCGCCTGCCACGTTCTTGAGTGCGGCCACCCTCTCGACTCCGGTCTCGAGATGACTGGCGATCCCGAGTGTTGGTACGCGACACTGTCGCTTTCGGCGGAGGAGCGGGTGCGGGAGGAGCATCAGCGGATGTAGGTAACCAGTATCCATGCCTGTACTCGTAAGACGGTTGCCGGTTCTTGGGTGGAGGAGTAAGCCCTGTAGTGCGGATCTTTCCAAGATCTTGGGGCTTGGCTCGCTGCTGTTGGTGCTTGCCCTTTGCAGGATTCAAGGCTCCGGCACCCTTTGATCGGGACCTGTCGACGGGGGCGGTAACAGGAGGAGGTAATTTGCCCTCCTTCTCGTTCAGAGCATCTTGACTGGAATGGAACCAAGGGAATGAAGTGACTGGCGTGGTCCAGACAGCGCGCTCCCCATGAGAGTGATGTCTCCAGGCGAGGAATAATAGTAACAAAAGGAATCCCAGAACTTTGGAGGCTGTCAACACAAGCGCTTCGAAACCGCGAGGAACACGTACTAAGAATAACGTTGAAGAGGGAAAATGCCTCCAGGACGCGGTACTGGGCCTGATACGTCTCGGTGTTAACTGAAAAAAGGGTACATCAGCGCATGAAGGAGGTGAACGAAACACAGCGTGGCTTACAGCCGGGCACGTCTATTGGGACCTGATTGGACACGGCATTGGACGTAAAACACTCGACGTCCGCGTCTTCAGCGTCCGACGATATCAAGAAGGCCGCAAGAACTGAGGAAAGCGGAATGGTCAGTCATAACGTAAGGACTGAATGGGTGGGATCGTGGCGATGATCTTACCCAGCCAAAGGATACCGTCAAGGCCGAGACATCCAAGTTCAATTCTAGTCGAAATAGGGTTGGCTCTCTTGAGACCGAAGAGCAATCTAAAGCCCGGGTGAGAATCTCTGCCATAATGAAATCCTTAAATGAAATTGCACGAACAAGGCGAGGAGCAGCACAATGGTCGCGGCGGAGACAAAGATAGCAAAAGGAATGAATCGTGCTAAAGGGGTGTAAGCTTTACGTCCCGCACATGATATGACCCACGCCGGATCCAAGCGTCAAACACTCACTTAGATCATTAGTCGTCAGAATCCCGTTGAAGTGAATAGCAATCGCGAGGACGATGATGGTCCAAAGCAACACAGCGACTGTTCAACAAAGACACCCAAAATAACAGTGATAAGCAAACCACGAGTATAGGAGAGGGAGAGAAGGACATACCGAAAACGCCGATCCTAATAAGGTTGAACAAGGGCGGCATCTTAAACACCCCGCAAAGCAGAGTAGTAGAGGAATTCGATCGTTGTCGGTTATCGGTTCTATGGACCCCGGAAGAGCCGTTCGTCCTGCGACGCGAGTGGCGGGGGCGAGTATAATGGTCGTTAGGAAAGTCGGGATGGTCGTCAGGATGAGGGGGAGGAGGGGATCTGCCTCCCTGCATGGCGGCCCATAGACCACTTAAATGCATGACGGAGCTCGTCGGACCTCTCGGTGAATGAAAAAGATTGATCTAGAAATGTGAATGGAATGGGGTGCGCGCGGAAACGAGGGGTGGGGAGAATCCTTTCGTGGGATATACGAAGTGTGTGGAAGGGTTTGGTGTTTGAGGGCTTTCCCGTGATTCGTGAGGGCGAGAATTCGTGTAGCGGGAGGGCTAATCTCGTTTTGATGTATTTTTGTGTGCTCTCTTTCGTTCGTTTGCGGTGGGTACGCGAGCGATATGAAAAAGTGCACCCCAAAAACGAGGTAAACACGCGTTCGCCGGTGGGAGAAGGGGGGTGTGGGGTCGGCGCTTCAAACCGTTTCAAGGGCCGTGAGGTGAGAGGGACCTTTCGTTACAAAAAGTGGCCTCTGGAGGAAAGACGCAACACGGCCGGGCCCTTCAAGCACAGAACACCAAGGTGGTGGTCGCACGAAGAGGAAGAAAAAAGAGGCGGGCTCGCTCTTCGGCATTTGTATCGGCGAAACCCCGCTTCCCCTTGATTTGATTCCGGATTCATTCGACATGAGGCTTCTGTTCTCTATTTATGGTAATCGCACGTGTCAATTCATTGATCCGTTCCGTCGGCGCCACGCTCCACTCGGAGGCACAGGGTTTACTCCTATAGAATTCGCACGCCAAAGATCTCTTGTCCCCCCGTTGCCACCCCCCAGTTTTTCTACTCCCTTCCCAGCTCTTCGCGAAGGGCCTCCCTTAACCCGATATACTCTTCCAGGGCTTCAGGGTTCCGAAGAGTTGCCATGTTGAATGAAGCCAATGAAGCTCCATTCAAGATCTAAATTAAGCGGGGGATGAGTTATCAAGTGTCGAGAGCGAAGGGACCCGGTGAGGCCCAAGGTCGGGTAGGGTCGCGGCTGATCGGATGTCAGCAGGAATGAAACACCAACCTTCTTTACGGGAACTTCTACACGCTTCCCGTTCAACGTGTACGGTATATCTCCCACTTGCATAATCTAACCGAAGAAGGACCGGGGAGAGGGCAAGGGGGAGGAGTCAGTATCGTCAGCCCACGCCGTGAGAAAATCGGAAGCACAGCACGAGGGAAAAACAAGATGGTGAAGTTAGCCAGATTCGTTCGAAAAAGACCCATGACGCCGGGCCACGGGGCGAATCCCGTGCCGCCGCCGACGGCAAACCCCGCATTGGAGGGTTTTTGGTCCGTCAACCACTTTGGAGGGTCCCTGATACGGGGGTGTTGGATATCGAAAAACGTTTAGGTGACTTACACTGCATGGCACGTGTCTCGCACTGCGGCGAACTCGAATCTCTTTCTTGATCGCTAGCACCGTCTCTTGCGTCAAATTTTCACCCTGGTCGAGTTTCACGAACAACACCACGCGTTCGTCTTTCTTATCTTCTGTCATCTGACCAACTACGAGGCTGTCCACAATCCTCTGAATGCCGTGATTGTTCGAAATGGAGACTGGCCCGGAAAAGCACGTGTCAAGGACATCGTAGATCTCGGCGGACCCGAACCGTACGCCACCAGGGTTCCTACGCAGAGCGGAGACAAAAGCTCGGCAATCAGCACACTTTGCGAGGAGAAAAAGAGACGATAGCATCTAACGGAGAATCAGAGGATCGACTCAGAATCGGTAACTCACAATACACCGTCGCTCCTGCCGAGCATCACAAGACCTCCCCCGTTGTCCATCCTCGACTCCGTTAGCAGAACGTGATCTCCGTGGTCTTTCGAATAGAGCCCAGATGATGAGAATAATAGGGGTGGGTCAATGGGAAACATCCCAAAGAAAATAATCGTATCACGGGTCCAGACAACGAATTCGAGAGCGAAGGTGATAGGCGATGGCGATTGCAACGATTGTGACACGCAGACGTGCCAACCAAAAGATGTTACGAAAGAGATTAGATATTAGTCCCCTTTGGAGCGGAAATAAGGAGATTGGGTGTGAAAGGGCACTTACACCAAACGCCTTTGTACTCAGCAAAATAGGCTTCATAATACCTCTGTTTTGCAGTCAAAACAGATTCATCGTCGGCGTAGCCAGGCAAAGGCCAGAACCCCACGGGCTGACATGGGAAAGGCTGGAATCAACATGAGTAAAAGGGTCGGAGTGTAATTAATGACTCTCGTCAGACCTTGAGGCAAACAAGCTCCCCAGGCTCGCCTTTTTCGCTTGGCTTACCATCGGGAGCGAATGTGGTAACAGCCATGCCCAACATCCGACACTGAATCTCGCCCCTGAACACAGGAAGTGCGGAACACATCCCTGCGAACAACGAACAAATGTCCGTACCGCCTAAAATACCATACTCAGAGCGGCTCCGGGCGGGCGAAGGCACTCTAATTTACCCGTAATAGAAGCTAATAGGACCGTTTCCTTGATGTGCTCGTAGACGTAGTCAAACAATGCAGGAGGCAGAGGAGAGCCTGTAGAATAGATGTGGCGTAGAGTTGTGAGCTTGTTGTTCTCCCTCGGTTTGTACACTCTCTGCAGCGTGACGAATTAATAGCAGAGACGATCAGGTCAGTGGCGGACGAACAGATAGCTCATCGAGGTACTTTGCGCTCGTCCCAAAAATCGTGATACCAAGCTCGTCTACTAGATTCCAAAGGTGCGCAGGTTGTTTGAGGGGGCTACCGTCGTACAAGACGATCTGACATATTCCAAGGCCACCGATGAGGAAGTTCCACATCATCCATCCTCTGTGAGGGTTATCAGTGTTTGACAAATGCTGCAAGGCTGGAATGCCCACGTTGTGGTATAATAGAAAAACACATCCTTGTCAGAGAAATCAGCACATATGAGCAGCTCTTTTCGGGACTGCAAAAGCATGCCACCAGCGCGGTGGACGATCGCCCTGTCATTGTATATTGGTGTATCAGAAACCCTCAGAAATTGATAATGACGCGTTCTCTGAGCTTACTTTGGCCTGCCTGAATAACGGGCGTGGGGATGAGATGGTCTTATCAATGACAAAATTTAAATGTGCACACCGGTTGTACCACTCGAGAAAAGTATCCATATCGGCCAGTCGAATGGCAATCTCTTCCACTCGACCTCTCCCTGTGGCGACCTGCCTAGCTTACTCTTTCGGCCTTTTTCAATAAAGGCATCCCATGTGGTCCATTCAGGGCTCCAGGCGTCCGTTTCTATGAATGACCCATGACCTGAAGTGACTACGACGACTTTGGGTGATCGGCCACTCTTGGCCGATATATCTGACAGAAGAGTAGACAGTTTAGGAAGGTGTGGATGAACTTTTCCATTGTACCTGATTATGGGAGAATGTCAGGGTGTAGAGGGGTGATGGTGGTGGGGATCGCGTCAGCCGGAGTGATGAGCGTGCGAGTGGCGGGTCAGGGTTTAGACAAATGGAGACTCACACGACCGCGTCGATCGACAGTATCAGCTTCGGTTGGACTTGATCAAATCTACGATGGTATGAGGAGAGAGATTGGTGAGTTTGCGCAGAGCAACCGACCTCTCTAACACGCCTTGAGGACCAAAATCGGGTGATGCGCTGACCCAGACGCAACCTGGGTTCACACAATGATGAACAAAGCTCGCTGATTCAGCTCGGCCGGGGCGACTTACCGATGGCTGCCGCGGCTAGTAGTCCAACAACGTTTTCCTGTGTATGAGGAAACGTGCGAGAGCGTCAGCGGCTAGATTGCATCACATACCCTCGATGAGGGAAAGGGTGGAGGTTTAAATGCGGCGGAGATGAAAAGAAACCGGGCGAATGAGATCAGACACGGGGGGGCGTCAACTCACAATGCGGTTGGAGGTATATGACGCAATGCGGTCACCCGGCACAAGCCCGCACTGGAGCAGCGCCGACACGGTGTCTGCCACGAGTGAGTAGAGCTGTGCGTTGGAGATGAAGACGGGCTTGGGGTGCGGATTCTTGGAAGTTGGCTCTGCTGGGAGCGAAGTTGATTGCCAAGACCTTGGACTATGGATCGGACAAATAACGCACAGACTTGGACGATGGCTGTGGTATCCGGAGAACGATTTGAGAGAAGATTCTCGGAAAAATTGACAGTAGAATCAGAGAACCAGGAAGGGTTCTCAGCTGGCGTTGCTGCGGTATCGACGACGTGTTCGCCCTTGTTGCCAATGATTCCGGTATGGTCCCAAACGTGCGACCAGAAGAGATCATAGTTGCTTATCGACCAGTGGTACAGATCCTGGTACGACCCCAGCCCCAGGCCATGCTTTTCATTGACCTCGTGCAGGAACCGGAAGAGTCGGGTCGTGTTCCCTGTGTCATCTGGCGTGAACAACGACATGGTCGAGTCAGGGAAGTGTCCGTGCCAAGGTCTTGGGTCAACACTGCGGATAATTGCCCCATGTTCCCCGATCACACGTTTGTTTGACCATTTTTTCGGGCCCAGTCCCGGTATATAAAAGGCGGTTCCACTCATTCTCCCATCCTCACCCCGTCCCCCCACAAATCTTTCCCCGCACCAACCCTGTTCACAAATGGACCGCTTCCTCGCCCCATCCAGTCCCGAGGCCATCGCTCACGACCATCTGACGTACGTTGGCCTTTTTCTGCGCGCCCCTCGAAATGACTCACGCGACCAACAGCGAGAACTGGATCAGTTGGGACATTGAGCACCCCGCCCTCGACGAAACCCTCATCGCTGGCTGTGCCGTCTACAAGGCGTTCGACCGTTTCCTCAGTGGAAAAGATCTATTTATACTTCCCAGAACCCGGAACGAACTCGCGAGCGTGTTGTACGTCAACCAGTTTGTCACCAGAGGTGGCACATCAACTGACGGAATGTTTTTACGTTTGCAGACAGAAATATTCCAAGGATTCAATCCACAACACCATCTCAGGAGCGCGCAATGCGCTTCAACCCGGTGGCTATACCCGAGTGAGTCTGCTCCACCTCTGCATGTGACCGCGCTCGTGATCTGAATTATCTCCATTGCAGATCATCCAACTCACTCAGAGGTCTATCCAGAGGGTGCTCGACGCAGATGACAACACTTCTGTTCTCTTGTCTCTCCACGCCCAGGCCACCGACTTTGCTTCGATGACCGGCATCCAAAAGTCGTCTGGTCGCCCCATCGCTTCGGGTGGCTGAATCCGCGACCAGACCATTGTCCTTCTCGGTCTGTCGCCTGTCGCTACGTTGCCGTTATGGTCACTATAATACAACCTCTTCGTGTACATCTTTACAGCCACATTGTACCTTTATGACGGTCAATCCAACCATCTGTACTACCCAGCCGCATAACTTATCGTTTGTTCCCCACTTGTGGCTCTATTAGAGATGAGTATAGAAAAGCAATACAATCTTGTACCACTTCTTTTCGTGCCGTCTGTCCACAGGCGAAGTGGATGAAGTGAATAAATCCAGCTCACGCCGAGGATACACCGCACAAAATGGGCCTTCTTAGATCAACGACGCGACGAAAGAGGTAGCTGCCGACGAACGTGGCCTGACCTTTGCGGTTCTCTCTCCCGTTTGGCCGAACCCCATAGTCTATTCCTATGTCCCTCTTGCCTCGAACCGCCAACTCCCGGATACCAGCCGCCTCACCCTCCCCACGCGACTCACCCGAGAGCCCGCTTTTTCTCCCTCTTCTTGTTCTACCTTTCCTCTCTTCTTGATCTTTCTTGTCTCTCGATTCCCTGATTGTTTATAATAATATCATCGGACCCTCAACTGCCGGACACACGACACAAACGATACCGCCATGTGCCGAGCTCTTGCAGCCGGGCTTGCGTTATACCTCGGGCTGAGTAGGGTCCTGAGCTCTCCGGTTCAGGTTCAGGTCCCATTCGAGCTCGGTGGGGAAAATGTTCCCAAAGCGGAAGATATACCCGCATCCGAGAGTGAGCTCCACCCTTCCGTTGTTTTCCTCTCTGCCCTTTCATCGTGGCGGCCGTCGTCATTCATCGTGTGCACGAGATCGAGAGTACGGAGGCTAATCCGGGCCGTTTTAATCCAGAGCCACCACGGCAACTACAAGGTCGCTTCTTGCATATCACTGACATGCATCCGGATCCACTATACCGACCTGGAGCCGCGTTATCGACTGCGTGCCATAGGAACAGGCCAAAGAAGGAGCCGGAGAGGGCTGGATACCTTGGAACCCCATACGAGTTCGTAATCTCTCCCCGCGTCTATTACCGTTCCCGGAAACCCCGCTCCGAGACTTCCGGATCCGCAGCGCGGGGAGCGGTCACTGACTTTGATCGCTTATTTCCCCTCGTTACAGGGATTGCGACTCACCTCTCTCACTGACGAACTACACCCTGGATTATCTGGAGGAGAACTGGGTGAACGATATTGATTTTGTCATATGTGCGGCACCTCTTCTCTATCGCCTATCTCCCATTTGCCCTGGAACCTGACACGTCTTTGTGTTCTTCTCACGCCCCGGCGTACCGCCTCACATGCTTGATTTGGTTGGCGGCATCAGGGACCGGTGACAGCGCCAGGCATGTTCATCTCCGTCTCTCACAAGTCGACGAACGTGCGATGCTGACAGTGATTGCTGACCGCGTCCTGTAATGATGTACCTTTAATTTGTGCTTCTGCTGCATTGCATACACACAGGCATGACATTGACAGGAAAAACCCTCGTACCCCGAAGAACATCTATGAACTCAATCGGGCGATGGCGAGTCGGATGGAAGAAGTTTTCTTGTCCAGAGGGATCCCCGTCGTGCCTACGATCGGTGAGCTTTCCGAACCTCCGCTTTGCGACTTGATCGGGTTCGACTGACCGCTGTCACCTGACGTAGGGAACAATGATATTTGGCGTGCGTATCTTCTACTTCTTGCGATTTTTTGCCACTTGCTGTCAATTCTCGACGATGACCCCATGCGGGAATGCGAACGAGAGCCCCATCAACTTCTCCCATGATTTCTTGATGCAACATCGTGATGACCCATATACTCATGTTTTCTCATTCCCACAGCGCACGTACGTGACTGGGGGAACCCCCAGTGATCATTATTTCTATCGTGATATATGACCAAACTGATGCTATGTTCTTCATTCTGGGATCTGCATCACAGAACATCATGACTCCAGGTGAGCTTTTCATGCTGGCCCTCTCCACCTCCGCGCGCCAGCGATGAGAGACAGGGTGGGAGATTCTCCCATACCACGCCGTACCTACATCAGGGCTCACGGAACATGATGCACGATGAGCTGACCAGTCCCCTTCCTCACAGGTCCGAACTCGATCACCTACCAATATTCCTCGTAAGTTCCTCAGCTGTCATGGGTCCCACATTTGTTGGCTAATGTTACCTCAAACCGGGGATATGACCCAAAAAATTACGGTTGCTAGGATCTGGAAATCGTTCATACCATTCTCGTCATACGGCGTATTTCAACGAGGCGGATACTTCATCGTGGACGTGATACCTGAGACGCTTGCGGTGATCAGTCTGAATACCATCTACTTTTATGATCCAAACAAAGGTGAGCATCTCAGTCCATCCACTGTTTTGGTTGCACCGGTGTGTTAGGCGCGGAGTTCCGACCCCCGAGGGTTGGGTTGGTTGTTCGTATTGCCGACAAGCCATCCGTTGGACTTCGCCCCCCAGCTGGTCAATAGCAAGGGCGTACCGTTCCCATTCCTGGCCTCAAACATATCTCATTCGTCACATTTACCTTGCCCTGTAACTGATGAAAACCCCTATTCGTTGATCCCTGCATCGCCTAGCTGTCGGAGGGTGCGAATACAAACAACCTAATGACGCTGGCAACCTACAATTGGACTGGCTGGAAGTGCAACTTGGTGCCTTTAGGGACAAAGGCATCAGTGTGAGTATAGTCCATACAATCTTCGGTCACGTCCGCCGGTCCCAGACCGGAGGCTCGTGCGTTGTTGTGGTAGGGTGCTGACCGGCGTTCCCTATCGATCAGGTGTGGTTAATGGGACACGTCCCTCCGACCCCGGACAACTACTTCCCTGAATGCGTAAGTCGCAATCCATCGTTCGCATCCCCCGCGTTGCGAAACGCACAGCGTACACTGTTGTCGATCCCCCGGACCCGGGCGGAGTTCCTAAGCGGATGTATTTCTGTGGATGCTAACCTTGTCTTGTTGTTTCCTTTAGTACTACCGATACACCGAGATCGCGCTTCGGTTCCAAGATACGATCGTTGGACATCTGTTTGGGGTGAGCACTCTCTACACAGGGATTCTAAACTGGTGCTGACGAAACGGCCATCGTTCGTTCCAGCATATGAATGTAGACCATGTAAGTCCTCGTCCTCCACCCTTTGCCCGTCTTTCTAGTGTGTGGTTGCTGATGAGCCGCCCCTTTTTCTCCTTGTCTATTCCATCCCTGTTTGTTTTTCCCGCTCACCTGGTTACCCCGCGCATTCTGGTTCTTTTCAATTTACGATTCCCCCTCAACTGACGGCGAACTGAATTCGGTTCTTGGGGTATTACAATTCCATCGTGGTTGCTGGGGACGGATCCGTATTTGATCCTTTCGATCCGGATTGTGCAATTGCGTCCGCGATTGGTTATGCATCTCTGACCGGGTGTCTTGGCTTTTTAGTTTTCGCTCCTTCAAGCAGATGACCTCGAATTCTGGGCCGGGGAAGAGGGCGAAGAAAGTTCTGCCAGTGGGCGGCGAAGGCGCCGACGACGGGATTACGATCTCGGATCGGACGCAGACGCGCAAGGACGTCACTCACAAGGTCCCGGATCTGAAACGGATTTTAGGGATGATATCACTGGAGGAGGCAGGATGGGCCTGGCGAGACACAAGGGATTGGACAAAGTGATCCTCAAAGACTTTTCGGAGTTGCCTAAGGACGCGGATTATGGAGACTACGGCGTGGTCAACGTTTCACCCTCAGTTGTCCCGGCGTATTTCCCCTCGTTCAGGGTCTTCAACTACAACATATCCGCCGAGGCAGTTCAAGAAGCTATGGAAAGGAGGGAGCGCCGGCGGCGAGGAGAGACCCTTGGGAAGAAGCCACCTCACGGTCATCGGAAACCTGACCCAAACAAGCCAAGGAAAGATCAGTGCAAGAAGAAGGAGTACAGGGATTCGTGGAGGTGCCACTTTTCAAAGGATGATTGGCATTCAGACCCCGAAGCGCCGTCACGTAAAAACGGACTGATGTCACCTTTGGGATACGCTCAGGTAAGCGTCGGCTCTCTGATTTCTTCTGTGGCGGTTTCGCTTGTGTGGTGTGCATCACCTTCCGGGTCATTCCCTTCGGATGTGGTGCCTACATCTGTCGTCCGCTTTCCGCCGTCGCCGGCCGTCAGCGCTTCGGATGGCACACGTCTTCTGATGGTCCCTTGTGCCATCCCCTTTCTCCCCTTCCCTGACGCGCGTTTGTTCCTTCCGCTTACTGACGATTGTGTCCTGTTGGGGTGGTGGCGGGGATGAAACAGTACTATCTGCCTGATCTCGGGAACGCGACAGAGTTCTATACGCCCGAGTGGAAGCTCGAGTACATGACGTACGGGCTGTCGGTATTTGGGGGGAACGGGTCGGATGGATCGCAAGAGATTATCCCCAGCGCGAACCTCCCGAAGGCCTTGCGTAATGGAAAGGGGGCGAAGTATGCACCGTACTCGCTTCCGGACCTGACGATCCCGTCATGGATTAAGCTGGCGAGGAAGCTTGGAGACAGGGAGAACAGGAAGTTGCGCAAGAAGTTCAGGGGGTACATGTTCATGGGTCACGGGGAAGAGACGGTGGCATAGGGAGATGGACGGGTAGATAATAGATTGTCGGTCGGGTGCAACACGGTGATAGTGTGTGGTTGCCATGGGTACGGAACATAGGACGTATGTCGATATGTAAGAGGGAGAAGGAAAGGACATGATATGGTTATAATCCCCAGCTGTCCCCTTCTCCCATCTGTGTATTAACCTTCCCCTCCCCCCCGTCCCCCTCCCCTGCTGCCGACACATTCCTTTCCTATTTTGGCTGGTCCAGCACCCGCGTACAAACAAGAGTTCTCATCAACTCGAACTCACTCTCGCCCCCACTCTCATTTTTTTCCCAATTTTTATTGTTTTCGAATGGCCGCTGTGCTGTCCAACACCGGTTTCGATTTTAGCAGCAGCAGTCAGTCTCTGCACTCCCGTTCGACGTCCATGTCCTCCACTTCCTCTCCGCGTTCCCGGCCTCAGTCGTCCCACGGCCCCGCCCAGCTCGGTCTTCGCCCTTCTACCGACGAGTTCTTCACCCACCCTACATCTTTCACAAATCCGGAACACGCAAGGAACAACTCGGACGCCTCTCACTCCTCCGCTTACTCTCTCGACCTCATTACCCCCGCTGACTCTCCGCCGAACCACAATCTGGCAAACCCAGCGCTGGGGAAGACGCTGCTCAGGCCCACCCACATCCGAGCACGCGCCGCCGCTTCCCCATACCCGAGGGATGCAGAGAGCGTTCATTCGTCCTCATCGGAGACCGAAGACATCTCCATGTTCCTGTCACACTCCGCGCAAGATCAGTACCACTCCGCTCAAGGTTTCGTGAACCCTCAACACCACCAGCCGCCACACAGCTCACATCACCTATCCCACCACCCACACCAACATCAACACCTCTCCCAGCAGACTATGCATGTCCCTGGGGCATTTGGAAGTTTGCCGGGTCCCGGAGCTGGAGGTCCTGGACGGATGGGCATGGGAGCGACGACCGACCATACTTTAGAAAAATTGGCCGCGAACGTTAGGGCCGCTACTACGACCAGCGCATCTGACAGGGCCAAACAGATTTTTGTCCAAGCTTGGTACGTATTGGCCGTTTTGTCTCTCTACCTCGACTATCGTCTGTTTTTTTTTTAATGGCGCCTCTTGCTGACACCGCTTTGTCATTTTTTGTCTCCCCTTTGACAGGCTTACTTCGAACTATGCCCCCTACCCCGATGGCAATGTCCCACGGCAGGGGCTCTATTTCTCATACAGAAGAGTTTGCGACCAGTATGGAATACCCCACATCAATACCGCCACTCTAGGCAAAGCCATTAGACTTTGTTTTCCCACTATCAAGACCCGACGCCTGGGCGTTCGGGGGAACAGTAAATATCACTGTAAGTTCCACCCCATCCACTTTTTCCACACCGCCTTGAATCCTTCTCCCATGCGGCAAACACCGCCACCCTTGTGCTCCTCCCGCTTTTTTTCTCCTTCTCCTTGTGGGGAGGGGGAGGGGGCTATTCTTTTACGACCGGCCCCGCTCGCTCCGTGATGCTGATCGCAACTGTCTCTTTTTGTTTTCTGTTTCATAACGGAATATCTAGACTGCGGCATCCGCCCCGCGACTTCGGCAGAGGCCGAGTTCCTTCAAGATTACATTCGTAAAACCAATAATCAGGCCGCACAACGGTCGGTCGATGTCGCTCGGTTGGCAACCGAACAGTCTGACGGTGCGACAAAGGGGGAGGATGGGTCGGGTGATGATGAGGAAGATGAGTCTGAAGAGTCCCAATCCGGTCCTCCCTCCAAACGCAATTCGCTCAATCTTTCAACCGCGACTAAGGGACCCATGTTTGCCGAGGAGAAGACTCCGACAGCAGGAAGCCTATTGGCGCAAGCCCAGGCTCAGTCTACCCGAACGATTTCTACCCAAGCACCGATCAGGCGACATACGCTTCCACATGATATGCCAGGCGGTTCCCCACCCGCACCGACCTTTTTGGGAAACACGCCCTCGCCGTCCACCGCAGCCGGACCATCCTCCTCTCAGCTGCCGGGTGCCATCAATCCAATCACGCCGTCCTCAAACTCGATCAGGTTAGCCCCTCAGTTTCCGTCCATTGAGGAGGCGATCGGCGCCAATTCGACTTCACCGGAAGGAGTGGCCGCAAGAGAGGTGTGGGGATGGTTTGTGGACCATCTTGACGCCTTGTTGGAATCAATCAGGAGCTGGAGATGTGATCAGTTTGAGATGCACCTCAGGCAGTTTTGGAGTTCTTTGAGCGGGAACCATAGGGAAGTTGTTCATGCCCCTGCGGTTGCTGGATTGATGGCGAAAGCAGACGCCATTCTCTATGACGTAAGTTGGCTGTCTGAGGCTGAACCCTTCGTGCTCATCCACCCAACAGGAAATCCTCGAGATTCTGCGATCTCAGATGTTGTCGCCCATCCCCACCACAACCTTGACCGCTGTCAGGCAATTGGCCGACAAGATGGAAAAGATCCTCCTCGTTTCCCTTGAGCACTACGGCAACACCTTTGTTGAACCAAAGGTTGAGTTGGGAGCCCGATTTGGCCACCTTGTTTGTAAGTGGTACCGAATCGCACGTTCGTTTCCGAGTCGCTGACGGGTTTGCGTTTTAGTGCGTTTCATGGACATTTACCAGGTCACACAAGCGCTGAACACCGTTCTCACAAATCCAAAACAGCTCGTCGAGATGCGCCGTTCATGGGCCAAGATCGACTTTGAGTCCGTAAGGAACCAGTCCGCCCTTGTTTGCAATTGCCGCCACGAAGATCTCGTTCAACTTCTCGAAGTGGAATTCCTGGCCATTCTGGAAGGGCTCGGAAAGAGCGCGGAACCCGTGAGAGATGTGATGAGCTGGGCAGACAAGTGCTGCGAGCGGCTGATGAGGGTGAGGGGTGGCCAGAACGGCGGAATGGGTTTTGGTGCCGGCGAGGAGCGTGGCATGAGCTCGAGGAGTGTGTTGATTCGGTGGGGGTACGTGACGAGCCAGATCATGAGGGATCTCACGATTCGAAGTGACCCTGCGTTTGGTGCTTTCCAAATCCTGAAACTGTTCCTCGAGTAAGTGAAACGTCTCATGTCTAATTGAGTGAGAACTCACAGATTCCTAGCGACTGGATTGCCCTGAATGTTCTGAGGAGCGTTGCCCTTTCGACAAATTCGGTTGCCGCTTCCGTGGAGCCCGTCATGCAGCAACAGTTCTTCTCGCTCTCTCCTATGGCGGGACAGGAGAGCTTTGGTCCTACGGGGCACGTCCTCGCTCATACCCCCACCACCTCATCTATGCTAGCCGCACTGCAGCAGGATTCTTTCCATGCCGGTGGTGGCCTCGACCACAACTCTACCTCTCAGTTCGGCGGTGACGCATATAGCGGCATGGGTGGATTCATCGACAATATGGACACTGCCGGCTCCACGAGCGTAGTGGTCGATGATGGCGCCGCCGCGGGCTTGTTTGGCGATTACGCGAGCTCGGGGTTCGACGCCTTTGGACCTGAGCTGTCGGCCATTACTGCCGCCACACTGGAAGTCAATACCAACGAGGATTCCGGTGTGAAAGTTGAACCCGCTCCATGAGAGGACCGAAAATCCGCCCCAAATCCACTCAACCTGCTGCGTTTCGTCTGTTCTGTCGGTGGTCATCACCAACGTTATCTACGGGGTAATCTTTCCTCTGTTCGTATTTCTCTCTTGTCCCCTGTGCTTTCGCTGCCAGTTCCGTTCTCCTTTCTCCCCTTCCCCTCTCGATGGTTTGCAGTCCCGACTGTGCTTAATTATATCCTCGTTCATCGCTGGTTGTATCGGAAGTGTATCTATCCCTTTTCTCCCTCTCACTATCCTGTCCAACTTGGTGTCCACTCTCGCTCCACTTCCTTCGAAATCGTCCTCCTTCTCCCCCCGGTCGCTCCTTATTCTATATCCTTATCGTAGCTAATACCATCTGACACCTTTTACTCCTTCTCCTTCGCCTCACTTTCTATCAAACGTCTGCTGTACGTATAGTTTCGCGCTCACCAAAATCTTCATTACCGCCACAAGCTCAACGCCATTTCGTCCTTTCTCAAGTGGAACTTGGTGAACCCATTCGTTGTTTTTGCACCCGTGGTTATTGGTGACCCCCTCCCCCCATTGCTGAGTTCGTGCTCCAGGTTTTACTGCCCTTCTTCTCCCCTTGTTTCCTTAGCTCGTTCTGGTTAGCAAAATCTCCAGTTGCTATATAAAGTAAATTCCTTGATCTCCTCCCGTGAAACCTTGCCGCAGGAGCTTTTGTTCTGAGTGGGTCAACTCCGCAATTCAAGGGCGGAACAGAAATTTCTTGGTGGGAATCGCCTTACCCCTGTCCATTGGGGGCCTTTGTTTTCAACATAAGGTTTACGCACGCCCAAACCCTTACATTTCGCTTCTTTCCGTGTGACGTCTACCGGAATGGGAAAAATCGGTTCTCCCCCTTGATCTTCACATCTTCATTTCTTCATTTCGCGTACCTCACGTGGTACCTTACCCCACCGCCCCACACACGTTTTGCAGCTGAACTTGGCAAAAACTGCCCCAGGAAACAAAGGGGTGTGGTATTGTATAGGAAGGAAGCGGATCGTATCCGAGATGAAGGTAAGCTTATTGACGAAAAGGTGAGAAGGAATTTGATCTGCGATCCCAGAAACGAGGAATGCAAATCGCGAACAAACCTTCCCGAATTCCGGAACCCTGGCTCTGGAGGGTTCCAACCCGCGGAACTGTGGAAACTTTCTTTTGTGCTCGAGTGAAGGAGCGGCGGAGATTGTTCGATATACTACTCTATGAACCGTCTCCCGCCTTTCTCGCTAGCCCCCTGGCGGTTCGCTGAGTTTTATTCTTCCTGGAACACCTGTGATCTGAATCTTGGCTGTCCCGCTTGACATTTGTACCCGATGCCGATGTACCGCTAGTACCGCCCGGAGCTTGGCGTCGAGGTCGGATGCTGAGGCTAAAGATGGGGGCCGGATCCGGAGTACCACACCATACAGTACAACGCGTGGTGGCAGCGCGACGGGCAATGTTGGAGAGGCAATTGGTGGCTCGGTATTGAACGAACACCACCCTCCTTCACGAACGAAGCAGCGGCCCTTCGCAGATCACACCAATCCGACCCTAACCCACATGCACCGATTCGCACCCTCGCCGACGCTCACCGTGCTCTCGGATATCTATGTACCGATTTAATATGTAAGAGTGACCCTGCAGGTCCTCGATCCGATGTCCTACCGCCCAGGCGTCGGCAAGTACTTAGACGTCGCTACCAGGGGCTCGAATTTCAAAAGTCCGGACCGGACTGACGCTGCTCGGGATCCCCGTAGGATTTTCCATCTTTCTAGATCTAACGGAATTCACGGAACCGGATGTTTCGGGGAGGGGCACAAGGAACTTACCTGAATATATCACGGCTCGTTGGTTGGCCCTCGCAAGGCCTGGTGTTTTCGGTGAGGCGAAGGCGATGGGACATTGTACATGCGGGTCATACAGGTTTCCAATACCAAAGCTTCTACCACATGGCTGTTGGGGGGTTCATCCGTATTGCCTCCGCGGGGATCACATCCAAAGATAAGATCGCTCATGATCGTCGCGCAGCGGTCGGTGAACAAGCGTTTCCTGAGCTATAAGCACAATCACTCCAGTGGCTAAAACACCCGCGCAATTCAGTTTTGGTTAGGGTGTCAAAGGGTATCGAGGCTACCGGACTTGTTGTGGTGGGAACTGTATAATGTCGAAGATGATCACTTTGATTGTGTAGAAACTGAAATCTTACAGCGTGCGAGCGGCGTGGAACGGCCGACCGGGCAACTGGCAACTACTCAAAGAAATGGACCACGCCGAGCTCCTTCTGCAAAACTGCCACGACCTTCCCTTCGAAACCAAGCAAATCACCTCCTTTTGTTGCGACCAACGCACCTGGGTCAACCGCTTCGTCGTCCTTGGCGGTGAGACCAAGTAGGGAGTCGACTCCCGCAGACGCGATCTCGAAAGCTTTGGTCTTGGAAATGATTCCACCCGAAATTTTGTGAATCTGGGAACTCAATCATTCGACCCTGTCTGGAAAAGATGGGGGTCGGAGACACGCACCCAACCTGCATCAAACCTGAGGTTTTGGACCGCCCAGGCGTCCATGTCTGGCGATCCGATGCCCTGTGGCATGATTCCGACTTCAATGCCTTGAGAGACGAGGTATGACACAAAGTCTTTTGGGGTCAGCGGAGGTCCAGGAATGCTGTGAGGGGTAATGGATTTAAGCAAATGGTTCACGAATTGGATGCGACCGCTGAGCGTACATCCTTCTCGACTCCCAGGTGTGTGGGTATGGTCGTGGGTGGACGAGAACACCGACTTTTGCGTGTCTCAACTCTCGGGTAAGGAGGTGGGCTTCGGTCGCCCTGGAGAATGTGAGCTTTAGCTCTTTGTGAACCTTGGTTTCGGTGAAGGTCTTGTGCTCGATTTCGGCTTTGAGGCGGAGCAGAGTCGCCATGATGTCCGCGCTCTCGACATCAACCACGAGTCTGACCTTTCCCTATACGTAGAAATCGTGTTCGATAAGCCAAGCTTAAGAGTTTTCGTACACCCGAGATTTTCTCACCCACCTTTCTCACTTGGTTGAACCAATATCCGATTTCTCCTGGAATCTCACCATGGAGCAGTCGGCGGAGCAGCGCGATTTGGGTGCTCGTACTCACTTGCGCCCCCTTGCTGAAGGAAATGTGAAGCGCGACGACATCCTTTATCACGGCGCCGGGTTCGAGCTTGTGAAGCGCGTTGGTTGAGAACTTGACGCTGAGGCCTGACAAGAATCCGCCCTCGTTGGCGGGAGCAACAATACCCGAAGTGACCCCAGCACGGTAAGCCAGCCTATCCGAAGGTGGTCAGGATTGGATGTCGGGGACAGTTTCTTCAGATGAACCTACAGAGAGTCGCGGGTTTGGTACTGCAAACCATCCACCGCCATGATGAGAGCTGATTTGCCAAGGACCTTGGGCATATTGTGGGTCAATGGGTCGAGGACGGGGCCATCGACGGTTGACCCCTCCATCGCAATCTCCTGAAGCCCGAGACCGGAACCGTAAGTTACGAGACCAGGTTGAATAGCGCCGCCTTCTAGATCTACGATCCTCTCGACCAACGATTTGAATCGTTTACACTTCTTCGCCGTAACACAGATGATAT
>Ga0307511_10000799_pt1 | contig 33557 bp, 43 predicted proteins | sample 13_EM_MG_FD_200266 | JGI IMG/M metagenome (GOLD analysis project Ga0307511, IMG submission 200266) | Populus trichocarpa ectomycorrhiza microbial communities from riparian zone in the Pacific Northwest, United States - 13_EM | ecosystem: Host-associated > Plants > Roots > Unclassified | place... | reverse complement strand
GTGGAGATGATATGAAGCTGTCGAGTCTCCAAAGAGAAAAGCAGAGAGCATTATTGTGCGCATGATACGTCAGTGTCTCTGAAGCCACAATATAGTGCCTTGTTACTACTCGCCGCGCCAAAGGTGTCTTCTCCATCATTCCTTGTTACTACTCGTGGTGCCATAGGTGTCTTTTCCATCACCTAGCACTCTGATATGAAGACGCCCTCCTCAGGGTATGGTTCCCTTCACACCCGCCTCGTCCCTGTCACACCCGCCTCGTCCCTGGTACAACCGGAACACCAATTATTGACCCTATTCTGGCCCCACTGGAGATCGCGAGGGCATTGGTGAGTGATGCAATACTATTCTTACGGGGGAGATACTTGTCAGCTCATTGCATCCCGGGGATTGCGGGAGGTGTGAATATCGGTCGAATAATCTAAATCTATAAGGTGTGTATTTTCCAAAGATGCGACACTTTATAGGTTCTCGGCTATACTCTCGATGATAAATCATCAAATACAGATTCTTACTGGCTTATAGCCCACCGACTTTGTCAAGTTCCTTGGCCTTTACCAGACCTAAATACCCCTGGTCCCCCCACATCGTTTTTGCGGCTATGCAGTTTCTCTTCGGAGCGACACAACAACCGAATCACCCCCCATCGACACTCCGATGGCCAAAGTGGAATGTCACTGATGCAGTAATTCTTTCCCAGTCATCCGTCGACCCCGATGCAGACAACATAATGACCATCCGTATTTGATAATCGGTGCTCCAGGCGCTACAGTTCAAACCTGCCATGGAGTGGGTGGGGTTTAATAGAAGCCGTGGTGGGGGCATGGAAGGTTCTGATGATCCCTGGGTTGGGTACTTTGTACCGGAGAGGGGAGCGTGGACGTAGGGCGGGGAGGGGGAGGGTGGAAGGAGATTCGAGGATAAGTAGTGGCAAGGACTAGACGCTGTGGGTGAGAGCAGGAAGACGAATGAGGCTTAGAGAAGCTAGGACGGCGATTGGAAAGATTAGCGAATACAGGAGAGCGAGTAGAAGAGCGACAGCTAGTGGTGCTGGATTGACTGCACGCAGGTTGGAAGTGGAGTATGGAGGGTAAGTTAATTGCATTGCCACGCCCCTAGTTAACATATGGATGGATATGTAACTACATAATTAGTTGCACAACATAGACTAGATATAAACACGCATCAATTCGTTTTACTTTTATCCCCGTTTCTGTTCTATCTAGACAAGTACTCAAAGCATCAAAGGTAGTATTGAACCAAGCAGTGGTTCAGGAGTTTCTGGCTATGCATATCCTTGTTATCTCATAGTATATATGTTTTTTTTTTTTTGGTTACTTATTGCTTATTTGTATGGGTGATATTTACACCATCCACGCTATGACAAGCAAGTACACCTCCAGTGTATTAGCTACCATTGATTTTTTTTCAACCAGTGGACCACCTCCTGCACCTTGCCTTTCTCTTTTGAATATATATATATATATATATATTGGAACTCAAATGGAAATCCCCCCCTACTGTCCTTGTCCTGCATTAAAGCCATCACAATAAACAATTTCAGTCAAATACTTAAGGCCTTCATATTCTTATACTTACAACTAGTATCTTTATAGTGTAGCTTAGTATAGAGCTGCAGTATTACTTTTCTATTCAATGTCATTAAAACACCAACCTTCAATACAGAACTTGATAAAAGAAATCTGCAATTTTCTACAGTGGTAATGTGATTCGGTAGTACAGTTTCACGGAAAATAGAGAAAACAAGACTATACATGAAAACCCAATCCACGCACTTGAGGTTATACTCTAGTAGCTCGTGCCTTGTACTTTTTGCTTCTGGTTCCGTCTCTTGATGTGCTCACCCCCTATCTTACCGCTCCTTGCCCTTTGCCCTTCCATCTCCTCCGCTGTCACCTTCATTCTTTGATTCTCCATTTTCTCCTACCTCTCTAACATCCACCCGCCACCCACTCTCCATTACAATTTTGGTAGCCTTCTACCCTGCCTACATAACATCTCCGGGAATAATCCACTCTGTGAGACTAAAGTAATTTCCTAGGATATGTCACCGGAGTGCGTAACGGAGAGTGGGTAGGTAGGAACCTTAAAGATCAGAGATGTTAATGGTGGTGGGGCGGATGGAGGAAGGATGTATGCATACGCATGAGCTCGGTGGGGTGGGAGGGACGGTTGTCTTCCTTAGTGGGGGACGATGTGGGCTTAAGGAAGTCACAGGCTTTCCACTTCTCGATCATTAATATCAACACCTGTATTGATATTATCTATAGGTAGGCTTTTAGAGTGGATCAGTAAAATGTCTCGGTAGTTGACAGTAGTGGTCTCCATTGAATTATATATCCGGTATAGCTGGTTCCATTGCTAATGTAGATCCACTTCCTTACTCTCCAAACCATCATAACCAACTGTATACCCATCATCACCCCTCCCCATCTTCCCTGCCTTCACTTCCTCATTCCCACCATCCTCTGCACCAGTCTCCAGCCCCCTCTTACTTACTTCTATTAACAGCTGACCAAGTGAGCGCAGGGACGCCGATATACCCTAAGTGAGGATAAGAAAGTATTGCAAGCTCTCTATTGTAGCCACCACACGGCCCCTCACACTATCCCCTTAGGCGTTCCTCCGCTTCTCTTTCAGCCCTGAAATCCATTGCTTCGTCTTCCCCTACTGTAAAGAACATGCTTCACATACGGGGTAGGTCGATATAAAGTATTCATGACCATCTTGATTGGGTCGATTCGGAGGTTCGAAGGTGGATCGAGTCAAGCCGACGGTAGGTATGGGGGTTGAAGACATTATTTATCGTCAAGTACTGGAGTCATATGGCGTAATTTGAACGTAATGTATTTGAGGTCAAAGGAACGTTTGCTATACCTGACATGGTTGCTTTAGTGAAACCCCCCTCCATGGCCTGTGTTTGTATAAAGATTGTGAATCCTTCTATCCAGTTGTCAGTAATGTTTTTCATATTATCCATCCTGTGATAATAATCTCCCGAGTCATAACACAATCGCTTCCCGTCCCGCCTCCTACTCCGCCTTCTCCCCATCACCACCAATAGCATTAGCATTATTATTGTTGTTATTATGATCATCTAACGCTCAATCTCACCACTCCCCAATCTCAAATAGTACTGCCAACCCCACACTCTCCGTTGCCGGAACCAACCACTCCCGTGTTAGAATGCAGTGCATGTCATTCCGCCTATACCTAGCTATACAGTCATTACCTTGCAACCCGCCTTGAGCCTATTCACCTAGCCTCTCAGGTTGAGTTGCATGTGCTACCATGTGCACTCATGTGAACGTTCATGTGCACACATGTGCACATTCACCTGCATGTCTCGTTCATGTATATATAGCTCCTGTATTGCCTGCTACTTCTATATATTCACATCACATCAGTTCACTGCATTATAGTAGCTAGATCAATACAAGCTTCTACCATTCTCTCTCTCTCTCTCTCTCTCTTATAGCACGACCTTCACTGGATTCACGACTCACCGCTCGCCACGTTCAAACATCCCGTACACCCGTAATTACACTCCGTTGGTTGTTGTCATACCCCTGGGAAAATTCCACAAAAATATCGGCTGCTTTCCTTACCACCATTTGAAATACCTGGGAATATGCGGCAATCTTTTCCCTGCGCCTAGTTGATTCGACGCGCGTTTGGATGAGTCAGGAAGAGAGAGCTAGAGCTTCATGCAGAGTCGCTCGGTAGGGGTGAACGTTCCTAAGCTCTGGAGAAGTTGAATGACAAAGTCAGAGTAGTAAAAGACGTTTCGGCATGGGTGTCATGGATCCCACGGATAGTAAATGTAGCAGTGGCAGGATCGTAGTTGTATCTAAGTAAAGGGTAATGATCTGCTCTAGCGACCGGCAAACATATCAATAGAGACCTCCTGAGGAAACAAATGGAAATTCGAATTTGAATTCACCTCCATGATCCGGGAGCTCTCGATGGGTAGGATGACTGGCGCCTTCACGGTGACCGATGCTATCGTCTCTTGTTTTCTTTAGATTCCAGCCTTGGGAGAGAGCACGACGACTGTGGAGCGCGCTGGAAAGTAGGAGCTGAAGCCGGACAAGGACAATGCAGGCAGATCGATGTTTGTGGGGAGGGAGTTTTGTTGGCGTTCACAGCGGTGACAATGCGTGGGGTGGGTCATTGTTAGTCTGGTTGGTCATTGTAAGAGGGATGGTGGTTTGGCACGTCAACGCAAAGGAATAAAAGCTTCCGTAACTAAGCATGTAATTGCTATCAGTCTGGTTGCCATGACAACCATGCAGACTTTTTGTTTGCACAGATTATTTATGGGTAATTGCCCTCGATAAAAGGGGACGAAATCATAGAACACTCTTACCACACGCCATGTTCAAACCAGACTATGCTCAAACAGCGCAATATTCAATTGAATAAACGGGTCAGAAACCTCAAAGATCAGCACCGTCGCTATAGCCGGCACAACCTCCACTGGTTTCGGTACATCCCCGATATACTATTGCATCACTCTAAGGACCACTGGCAACGAAACTTTCTGAACATGAATTCACCCCAATTTGCATTTCAAGAGATAGCTGGGGCAGAATACTATTAACTAGGGGTAGTCGGAAGATCGCCACTTAAAGAGCTTTTGGGGAGGGCTCCCGTTGCGTAATCGGCTACCAGGGAATGTTGAGGGGTGGTGAAAGCAACGGACATGAGGTCGCCAGGAATCAAGGACATGAAGTCGCAAGGAATCAGGGATTCGAGTGCGAACGTCGAGCAAGGAATGGGGGAACAAGGGGAAGGGAACAGCAGTGGCACAGCAAGCAATATTTGGAATAGCGTGGAGAGATATCCAAGATTTGACAGGCTTCCTTGGGTCCAGGGGATGAACAACCAAGAATGCGATTGGAGAAGCTAAATCATCGAGTCGAATAAGGAAAAGAAAGGACCCGCTGAATTTGCAGCTTGACAATGCGACAGTTGGATATGTCAGGAATGAACGAAACTAAGGAAAGAGGTTACTTCACGGCACAATCGGAAAAGACAAATTTAAGGACAAAATTGAAGATTTATCTGGCAATCGGCAAAGACAGTCACAAGTGTCAAGAACCTATACTCTGCTGATTAGGGAGGCTGGGACAGCTACCATCACCTCTCTTATCACCTCTCAGGCCCATTCATCTCAGCTTGGGGAAGTAAAGTCCGGGTTTGTCTGTTTAGCTCTGAGGCTGGTGCCAGCATCTCTAGCCGGCCCACTGCCACCAGTATCTACGACGGTATGGATAGAAGGAGTAGCAAGAAGCCAAAAACCCTATATGAAACAAGATTCGAGATTAGTTGTTCAACTGAAGCATTGACTATTATCTCTTCGATGCTACCGCGACTCGAGCAACTGCCAAACCTCAGATATATGCTCCCGCACTTCTGGCATCAATACCTCTGACCCAGCCCCCGTCCAACTCCAACTCCACCCCCGGTGAGCACCGACACAACGTCAATCAAACTTCCCTGTCTCGGACGGGCAGGAGAGAGGGGACGATGATACTTCTTTGGGGAACTCTCGATGGGGGAGTAATCGCATTCGGGGCGGCGGCAACACTTGGGGATTTTGTGATTCGGTGTGGTTCGATAATTTCTTGAACAGGAAGAAAGCGGGGGTGAGACAAACTTCATGTTCGATAGTTCTACTTCCTACTGAGCTAACAATCACGGTACTATAGGACCATGGACAATGTGGAGAAAATAGTTCGTTCACACGAAGAATGAGGTCCCATATTCAACCTAAATGGCTTATATAATAACTAGTGGGATAATTAACTCAGTACATCTCAATCAGGAAGATTTCCAGCTCTTGGCGCATATTTCGTCGTTGATGAGACTGATGATTTGGGAATACTTTGCGCTTCCGAACCACTCTAGCATGACGGCAACAAACTAGGAACTGGTCCCAAATTGGCTCTTTTTTTCTCGCTCACAACAGCCTTATATCCCCTAGCATTAGACCTCGTTCCTTCAAATCACCTTTACAGAAGTCTACATAGGCCAGTAATAGCCCTACCAACGCCTCCTTGACCCCGCACAAATATATATGAACTTGCTGATGAACTTTCCACCCACAAGGCGCCCGCGTTGACATCAAACAATTTCCTTCCCACCGCAGAAGCTCACACATGGATGGAGGTGGAGCAGGAGCCAATAAATCTATGGAAAGGGGGAAGGCGGCGGCAGGGGAGACTGCCGGACGGTATAGTGGATAGAGATTGGGGAGGTGGATGGAGGGGGTATAAAAATGCGGATGAGATACAGCAGGTAAGGGATGAATTGGGTCAGCTTGTTTCCCACACCTAGTATATAGGTATGAGATATTCTCTACACCCATCTAAACCGCAACGTATTCCAGAGGTTTTCAATCAAAGCCTATCTATCCCCCAACAGCTATTATCAGCCACCATATTATTACTGAAATTGGCTTTGAACAGTCTCTACCGTGGTTACTATAGAACAGGCAAAAATATATCACAATATATTTCAGGGTAGGCCCCAATGTACACTATACGCAATCGATAGAGATGTGTAAACCAGGGGCATGTGGTGATTCTGGATGGGGTTAACCACGCTTTTAACATCCTTTACATAGGTCTACCACAGATTTACAGCGAGCACCGCAGCAGCAGTTACCAGAAATAATTCTCATACTCCATTACACTTGGAAGAGTTTCCAAGAATTAAAAAAAAAAAATGGGGCACAATTAGATACCTTTGACGTGGGTGACATATGCGATATTATTTTCATATTCTCAGCACAAATAACCCAGCCAGATTATGTGCATCTATACATAGTTTACATTTCCCCCTTGTAAACTCCACTAGCTATTGCATCTGTATATGGCCATCTACTGACAATACAATAGAAATTTCTGATATGCGCACCCGTCACCCAGGCTCCGCAGCTCTTGAGCCACTAAACTGTCTAGTGTGCGACCCTGGGGGAGTTACTTACGTCTAGTAGGCGTTAAGTGAGATAAGGGAACAAGGGGCACTTGACTCGGGGTGGGGGTGGTGATTAACAGAGGGTTCTTTGGACCCTGAGAGCGAGAGTGTTTAACAGTAGCAAGATGGATAGAAAGAGGGGAGGGCCGCTGAGGAGTGGCAAATAAGGAGGGAGAGAAGATGAACTTTGTAGCAGAGTTCGAACCACGGCTGGGGGCGAGTGATTGATAGATATAGCACAATATGCGTGGTGATAATTCAGGGTGTACTATATTTCTAGTGACAAAAAGATTGCAACCTTGGGCATCCAGTCGTGATTCCGGCTGGCTCATCTTAGCCCGCCTACCAGGGCCGTACATGAGTACTGGGTTTTTAAAATTCAAAAGACCCCTAGTGCTCAGAATTATTATCTAAACTAGCATTGTCTCAGCATTTGCTTGCGTTTATTGATGTAGGCAGGCTAATTACAATCAAGCTTCTGACATAAACCATGTTTCAGAGGCAACTATTGTATCATATAGTATTATATAATTTATACTCCTCTGTAACTTTCCTTGAAGAATCAATATTGATTTCTGTAGGCACAAAGGAGAGCTATCTATCTATAGAAAATATAGCAACCCTCAGGAGAACACTCCGCCTCCCACCCCCCCAAGGGTACACCACGTCATTCCTTGTTGTCGTCTCATCTATTCTCTCTTGCTAAATTCAACCCAAAGAGGGTCCTCGGATAGATAGTAACTAAATATCCCCAAGTCCATCTCACCTGTTTTCTTATGGAGGGCGGAGGGGGGTACCAATTGGCTCACGGCTAGATTCAGGGATTGGGGTTGCTTGGGTTAGTTCTCAACTCTACGAGAAATTGGTGGTACCAGGAATATACATACCTTCAGCTCCTTTGTAGGCTATAATATATCGTGGTTCTCATAGTCCCTAGCTTAAAATATTGAAATTTTGTACTATATTGGGGTAGAACGCCAGGAGAGGGTTGCCTTTGTAGTTGTGGTACCTTTTTATGATATTCCCTGTCTAAATCAACCCTAGTATATTCGAATACATCACTTCTTAGGATAACTCCTACAGATGGGTTGCAAGATTTCTTGAAGGGCCTTATGTAGTGGTTGATGGTATGTTGTGGTCATTAGAGGTGATAATTGTACGACTGCTGTCACGAAGGGGGGCCTATTTGATCTGGTGAGAAGCACTACTGACTGCTTAGAATCTTCCGATACAATTGTGGATTAACTGTTTGCAATCATTTAGGGTATATTCCCAGCAGGATGAAGTCATGTACCTATTCATACTCTTGGGAGTCGTTAGTTGGTTTTTCATAGATTCCATCAACTATTTTCCATGATCCTCGTATTCCTATTTTGACAATCGGAAGTCGAGGCTACTTAGCGCCCCCCACTCAAGGGATTGGTTGAGTGATAGTCTTTTCCGTTTTGCTCTAGCGGTGGTCTCGGCAGGGTAGACTGTTTTAGATGCTCGTACTTTCCCCCGAAATTCCGGGTAACAGCGAGCAGGGGAGCAAGCACAAGAAGGCAACAAAGCAGGAAGCAGACACGGGGTTCTCTGCTTCATCGTCTTCTTCTCCTAGTAGTCTGCTTAGCCATCTTCGGTATGGTCGCCTTGGACTTGATTGCTTGGTTACTTTATTTCGTCTTGGCCACCAATTCCTACATCTTCTACCGGTTGGGGGTCTGAGGAGATGGTGTGAGCAGCTTCCGTAGCGGAGGCGGGTCGTGGCGGTGACGGCTCTTGCGGTAGCCTAGAGTCAATATTGAAAACTCCAGGTAAGGCACTTGTGACCCCCAGAACCCCCTCATCCATTATATCTGGCTACCTACCCTACCCCACTCCCGCAGCACTTCTGAACTCCTCCAAAACGCATCTTAATTTATATCAATATACACACCGTCGTAGCACATTGTAGCAGACCAATAAACGGTTCATTATTATCATGGCCGGGTAAGCTCCAGTAGGCCAAATGTAGATCGGGTAAAAGTGACGACGGGAATGGAAGTTGAGCGCATAGTTCATCAGCAAGTACTAGACTAATACGTGAATTAAGTATGTATACGAAGCCCGGGGGCGGGGCACGGAAAGTTTGCCATACCTGAGGGAGTTGCTTTATGTAGGTCGCCCCAGTAATTGGATCGTACTCCAATGCTTTTATGCGTATCATCATCATCTCATTCAACTTCCCAACCCCCCCAACTTGTCCTAGTATCTATCTCCAAACCCTACCCCCGTTAGCACCATACCACACTTGTAACCTTACTCCTCCTTTTATTCCAAGCAATCTCCGAACGTGCGCAAACAATTAGTCACACTCATGCGAAAATGGCTGGAGTATATGCCAAGGTATAGTTATTCAACTATCACACGTGTGCTGAGTAGTGATGTAGGTTTGATGCAAACCTGCTCATTGGGGGTATAGGCGGAAAGTTTCCGGGTGAGTAGTTATTTGACAATGTCAGCAGAGCTGAGGAATTCGGCAGGGGTACGGCGAAGTCGCAGCTGCAATCGTATCTATAGAACTACGCGCTATGTTAGCAAAAATGACTTATAAAATAGAGCTCCCACATTCCCCACGTTGCACATACCGACCACTCCACTGGCGAGTGCAGGTGTTATGTACGCGAAATAATGAATGGCTTTTGTTGGACGCTGTGAGGTCGGCCTGGTTGTAGGTGGGCTGGCAAACACAGTACAGCACATCTGTACCATTTAGCGTACAGTATTCGCTAGCTAGAATGGGTGATAGTTTTGTAGCAGCAACCGCATGTGCAGCATCACCCCGCTGCAATTACCGTTGCAACCACGGCAACCACTGCTGCCGGCATGCCTCGAATACCAGAACCAACACAAGCTCTGCAGGATATTGACGCTGCAATTACGAGTAAAACATGCGCTTATGTATTGGCACTACTGATGGAAGCAAATAAGGTATTAGAAGAGCATATTCAGGACCTTCTGGTGGTTCAAGATGTTATTGCTTCATATCGCTATCTATCAGCGCAGGTCGTCATGGTGGTGATGAGGCATATATCCGTGAATACCTCGATACTGCATTCCTTGCATTTTTCCGTATGCATCGAGCATCATTTTTGTTGACCTACTTACAGAAGCTGGTGGGAAAGGCTATTGGGATCAAAGCAATAATAGAGGGCGAGGGAATCCGCCTCCTCTCTCTTCCACTTTTGACCTTGTTGTGTAGACATCGCTAGCTATCGATATGGTGTTGATATGAGGGTATTGTGTGCTGAATCAGCAAAACCCAGTTGTAGCTACCGGACCTGTACGTTGTAGACCTGTACGTACGTTGAGTCACGCCACCATGGAGTTGGCCAATGATGATTGTCGCCAAGGTGCTAAAGTGTGATACAAAAACCATATGCGCATCCTACAAATGTGCTGTAACAATTGGTGCCTATCACTAGTGTGGATCTGTTGCTGAAATTCTTGCGAGAGGTACAGATAAAGAAGCAGTTGCTAGCTGGCTTTAGAACAGGTTCTTCGTCATGATGAGTAGTCTGGTTCATGACGCGCTTTTTTAGTTCTTATCTACCTAGCTAGGTACACGACTGATTCTACTCCACAGATTTTATCAGTGATTACCAGCAACCCACCCGCCGACTTCGTGCCTTATCCTTCAAGCCAAGCTGATCCATCAACTCAATTGGGTAACGTAAGCGACAGGAATGCAGTGCAGCTAGGGATGGGCACATTCTGCAACCTGGCACAAAAACGAATACCAAAAGTCGTAGAATTATCCAATTAGCTTGAACTTTGAATGGAGCACCTAGATCCATAACAAAAAGTATTCCGCAGGTGGATTAAGGGGAGGTAGCAATTTACGTAGTGATATTAGGAGAAGGCTGCAAAAGTAAGAACCCTGATATATCCTAACAAACACCAGAACATAGTTTTAGCACGAGGATCACTAGAAGCGTGTATTCCATTCTGCAGAGGGTTGTGGAAAGATGTCATGATTAATAAATGGCTTGCCAGTGGCCATAATAACTGATACGATAGCAGAACTAGGACGGTTAATCGACTAAGAAGCTCACATGCAGTGCAAAGATTAGAGGTGGGTGTTATTGCGTCATATCATTACTGGTGCCAATGTTTAAGCATTATCTAAAGGTATTTAAGGAGTAGTAGGCATGAGACTAGTAGCCATGGGGACGAAATAAAAGGAAAAACAAAGAGACAGGCGAAAATATGAAAAAGATACAACCTCAACACAAGACCGTCCGAATTGTATTTACTCCCCATGGAGAATGGTCTGAAGTTCTTTCGGAACTGACAGTCTTCGGTCATCAGCCAATTTTTAGTATTGTTGTGGCCACTTCCCAGGGCATCTAACATGGATCAAGTCTTTCCACAATCGTCTGCTTGCTCAAATACGCCCCCCTCCAATGGTCTTCAAGTGTCAAAGCTATGTCCTGGTATTCTAGCCATTGTGGTTCCTTTGGATTCAACAAGGTGTATATATTTGCAGTCTTCTAGGTAAATTTCCCCGTTTATTACTACTTAAATTACTCTCTCACCTTGAACTTACCTGTGAAATACTTTGCACTTTGTATCTAGATGTTCCATCTCAAATTTGATACAAATTGAATAAATCTACGTCTTTTGCTATTCATTTTTGGGCCGGGACTTAAGAGGCCTGCGCCACGTTACTCTTGTTGTAGCTGCGCAATACACACCGGCACTGGAATGACTTTTCAGCATCCCGCATGTGCCTTCAGGCAGTACCTATACATACACTTCCAACTATGATTGCTAACACCAGACTATGTCAAAGTAGCAGCTGTATTAGCATAGAAATAAGTACTACACTAGTGAAAAAGGGTCCGCTAGTTCTGGCGTTGCGACCTAACTCCCGCCTAGATCTACACGTAGATCCTGCCTACACTCAGATTCCGGTTACTATGACAGGTTGGACCCTCTTCGGACAACATGTGTATATAGATTTCGATTCAATTGCTAAACAATATAGACTCCGTCTTCTAGTACACGCCTTCGAAACACATAATCCACCTAGATAATATGCCTGAATTCCGTTTCCGAAACACGCGGATTCTGTCTCCTAATTCCCATTAGCTATGCCTGCTGAAGTTGGTACTTGAGTGGTGGAGATCTTTCTTATCTATGTACCTGGAAAACTAGTGAATAAGACTCTTTGAATTATAGCTGTAGAATAAGTCAAAATCCAAGCCAAGGGCGCCAATATGCCCACAAGTGGTAACGCTGCTACCACAAAACGAAAAGAGCAAAGATACAGACAAGGAGTCTTATCCACCAGTTTTCCCGGTATAGCAAGATTACTCCTCTGCACGGTGGGTAATGTTAGCTGCCGGAGAAATCAGCAAGGCGCTGCTTTTACTTGGGTATCGCGAAACCGCTGTGTCATCCGCTGAAATCCTAATTGATTGGTGGCATGGTTGACACATTCGTGGTGGTGTTAGCATGTGATACGGTATGCAGGTGATATGTTATATGGCAGAGGATACATAATCCCTCCTCATAACGGCCCCCCCAACGGCAGCTGGATATCTAACCTGCTGCTTTACTTTTATTGGGTGGTGAGGCTTTTAGCGTGATCCCCTTGACCTGCTTCCCCAATTTCCGACCTAGGTACCTTGAATCTACCACTCAACTGCGTGAGGTCTTGTCTGATCAGTTGGAGTGATTACAACCCAGCTGAAGGGATGCTTTAAGGACGAAGGTTTTCAGTGTCACGGCGACAAGGGTTTAATTTTCACGATACCACAGCTACCACGGCGCAAATCTACATACAATACCAAAACTACGAATCTACAATACCACAACAACGTATGTAAGTACAGTAACGTAAGTACAGCACCAACACCGTGGCGTAAGTACAGCGCATATGAGTAAAGTGGGTCTGATAATAATAAATAACAGGAAGTATCATGCGCTCAACCATATTAGAGGTATCTTGCACATATTGTCAGCTAAGAAAGAATGCTGTAATCCAGAATAATACTGGAATATATCGGAGGTAAGCTGCTGCAGGTGGGTTGATCTGATGCAATGCATTCATGTGATGTTCGAATCAATGCCTCAGGAGTATTAGATCGAGCAATCTTCCCAAAACAGATCTGCTAGAGTGAGTAAGTTTTGTGGTAAAATTCGCCTTCAAATGAAAACAATATGCTCGACAAATACATAGTAGTAGAATAATGTACTTTCTGTTATGTATTATCATCAGACACACCTTACTCATCTGCGCTGTGCTTGCGTTACAGTGCCATGCGGAAAGTCTTCGGGATTCAGCCGCGCAGGGATCGGCGCACGTGCAGCCAGCGGCTAATCTATGTACGCCCGCTTCACTTCCTGATCTGCGTGTCCCACTCCCGTCATGCTTTGTTATTGTCTTACTTCCTGTTGGATATGTGAAGGCGTGTATATTCGCGAATTGTAGCAAGTCACGTCTCCTGCTAGGTATCGCTTGCACAACGCGAACCAGTCTTGCACGCATTCGATTTTCTACACATCTATTTCTACCTGTGATACACTACGCGATTGAAATTTCTTTTCTCCCAACACCCCTCCTTCATCTTTCTATTAGCTATTAATACATAATTATCTCTGGCTCTGCGTGCATGCAGTGTAAGTAACGCTTCACTCCCTGTATCTTGAATAGGAACAAGAATAACCATTAGGTATTGTACTGTAGGTACTTGCAATCCCCAGAAACATGGGTCCCGCGGAATATATACCGTCAGCTATTACTCCCCAATTTCCACCAGCGTCCTCCACGAATCTCAGTTCCAATTCCCGATCCAACAGAACCAAACCCACACAGCAATATTACTCCCTCCAGGATCATTACTTTTGCATCGAGCCACACTGTGAACGGCACACAAAGGCTTATCGAACGAAAACTGGCCTTCGAAAGCATTATGAGGCTGTTCTCAAGCATGCGACGGAATCGACAAGGCAAAAGCGTGAACATGCCAGATTGCACGATCTCAATGCTGTCTTGGACCAGCTGGAAGGGATTTCGTGGGGTACCCAGGCCCCAGGCTCTGTTTCGGGGTCATGGGCTCGGGGTTTGATGCCAACATGTAAAAGCCGTGGGGAAGAGTTAGCTGAGGAAAATGAAAAATTTGAGCATGGAAAGGCCCTCAATGCAAACAATGGGAAGCACGCAAATACACGAAACACAAACTCCATGCATACCCGTTGTATCCCAAATGCAAAGCGGGGACCGATGAATAGGTATTTCAATGTCAGTGAACAAGCTAGCAGCAGCAGCAGGGATGTACCCGAGAAGGTACAAGCTGAAGAGGTCACCGATATTGAAAGCGAGGAAGAGGAGCCGGCAGAGGATGGAGAATACATATACGAGTTAGACGATTACGAGGAGACAGCCATGACGGGGGATGTAGATGAGGAGAATTGGGAGGAAGAGGAGGGCGTGCAGGAGGATATAATCCACCTGTCGGAGTCGAAATCGTTTAGGGGGAAAGAAAATGAAACAGGACGGGTAGCACTCAGGTCTAACATTTGTGACTCTTCCCGAGGGCATGGTACACTCCAATCAAAAGCCCAACCGCCATCACATGGTTCCAAGCAACGTCCGGATCCCCATCCTCGGACAGATAGCTCACTAGCTATGCAGCTCCCATCATCATCGCATAGGCTCCGAATTACTATACTTCACCAGTTTTCTCCGGTTGGTGGACTGCGGGTTCTGGATACAGCTGAATATCCAACCTTCGATTCTATCGTCACAGCAATTATATCGAAACTGCCACACTCACTCCGCTGCACAACAATAATGAAGTGCTTGACGATCAGGCGTACTACTGGGGGCAGTGAGCAGGCATATGATGCGTTTGGAGAGAGTGAGTGGAGAGATATATTGCAGCGGATTTTGATCATGGAGGCACCAGGGGGGCTGATAGAGGTTGAAGCAAACTTAGAGCCTGGAAAGGCGCTGACTAAATAGAGCTGTTTCGGGATTTGTATACCGTTAAGTAGATTAGCAGGGAGAGTAAATATCTCTATTCATAATTAGCAAATAGATATCTCATTTTTCAGACCCCGGGAGCCCGTTTGTTTAGGGAACAAATTAAAAGTGCAGGGTGCTTCTCGCATCAATGTCTCTCATTAAGCGTATATATTCTTGTACCCACACATGAGAAAATTAACTGCCAAACCGTAGAACAAATAGCATACTCAACATCTACGGTGTGTGTTAGCCAGCGCACGACCTATATCTCAGGTAAGTAACTAATAGGGAACAGGGTCCTTCAACTTTCCAGACCAATGAATGTGTTTACACACGAGCAAAACGTAGATATTGGAGAGCATCGAAACCCCGATTTCGACTCGTAGGTAGGGCCTCCATCTGCCCTCTCTGTACATTGTGTCTTAGGCCTTTCTCTAGGCTAATACTCTGTACATACTGCGGAAATATACTTATACCCAGTGGTGCAGTCTCCCGCATGGTATTTATTCCGAGCGCTACTTACGAACATAAACCATTGGGTGTATGGAGGTTCAACATCTGAGCTACCGCACATGCAGGAGGTTGTGAGGACTAAATAACTTCCTTCCACCCCAAATAAACAGTCGGTGCATAATTCAAACCAATGACTGATTTGATACAACTAGGGCTACTTTTTTGCAAGCATGCTGCACCAAAGATGAATCCCTAAAGGCGGAAACAGTATCAACGAGGGGAGTAGATTCACTAATTTACTTGTTAGACCCGATTTGTTACGGCGCACGAGATCGGTCGATACGAGGGCTGAATATGCACGAGTTTCCTTAAGTTGGACGGGCTGAACTGATAAGCATGCACGGGATCGAGGGCCGAGTGTTGTATTCATGGGTTAGTGTATTGGCTAGTTCGAACGGTGGAAGCTCTATATAACTCTCCTATATTCCCTTACTCTCTCCTCTCCTCCTCACGCAACGTCTTGTATATACTCTTTAATACAACGTTCCTCTTGTCATAGCCAGAGGCGCTCCCTGGAGCCATCCACAGTCCAAGTCCATTAGCCGTCCCGTTACACGATTATGTGAAGTAAAATTCAACCAAGGAAATAAGTTGTGAAATGAAAATCTCACTTTGTAGCTACATTATAGTCTGGGTAGCTGCTACATTTACAAAATTTACGTTGCATTCTTGTCAACTTTGAAGGATGTGTTGCATTACAAATATCACCTATACGGGCGAATCTCTATAATAGCATAACGTCGGGACAGGGAGCCTTTATGCTATTAGAGGAGTTATACGTTTATAGAGGTATTGTATAAATTCACGTGAACGTAATCTGAAAAGCTACCTACAAATCATACCCTCGCTACCCCCTCTACCTCCGCCATCACCTGCTACCTCCGTTGCCGCGCTGTACTCCATGAAGGTTGAAAATGAGATGTGATTAGTGTTTGCCATTGGGGTTTCCGAAGCTGGAGAGCAGCTGGTGGTGCTCAGGATTATGGAGATCTTGCTGTACCGCTTCAGCAGTCTCCCTTACAGATCCCACCATTGTGGGACATAGAGCTTACTATGCTAATAGCCACTTTATGCATATAGAGAGTATGCTATTATAGAGTATTCCCATATAGTAGCACCACCCTCTAATTCTCTTGCACGTTCAACGGCCTATGTATATTGGCTGCGAAACTTTTGTCGCGAGAAAGCCAAACGCACACAACGGAGAATGACATAGTTCTTACACCACTCCTAATTCGTATATACGGACACAGTTCTAAAAAGGTTTAAAAACTCAGAGACAAGGAAACCCCTTCCACCTCTAAGTTGATCAATGGAGAGAACTCCATCGCTGTTTGCTCAACCCAGATTACACACCTAGTTGTCCCAGCGGCGAAAGCGAGTGTCGTGTGTCAGTAATGGTTTTACGTTATGTCATGGAATGTGGGTAAACAAGCCCAAGTTGAAGGCCGTGAAACTAATCGTCAAGTGGTTTTAGACTATGAGGGCTATGATAATGCACTTAATACACAATCTTGTTCTGAAAAGGTAAATGAGGAATACTATCAAATTTCCAAATCAGAGGTTAGTATACACTAGATTCCGATATTCTTGCTACAAATATTGGTCACGGAAATCAAGTACATGAGCCAAGAGCTAGAGCACAGATTAGAACTCAAGCAAGGAACCTCCCGGCACCCTGCGACACGACTGTATGTATAGGGGCAAGTCTACTGTAGCTGTGGAGGCAAGTAGGGCATAGGTATAAAGGTTATAACAGCGCATCGAGCATGCCGAACGAAACTAATAATTATAGAAGAATATACAGTAGCCATAGGAGCGCGTATGTAGAGCCTCACGAGGCAAGCAGCGCGACAGGAGCCTACATACAGGTAAAGAGCGCGACTGAAGCCTAAACCAGTAAAGAGCTCGATCGGAGCCCAGGTATTGCAGCCAATAAGGAGCGCGACCGGAATCATCGCTCTACAAGCAGAGCTAGTGGGAATGCATACAGCCTATAATATCCAAAGCCAATAGGAGCATGGAGCGCTTGACAAGTAAATTGAGCCAGCGGCTGCGAGAGCGTATAAAGTTAGTCTGGTTGTATAAAGTGTGGCAGCGATGAAACAATTACTTGAGGATTGGAGTTAGTTAGCAGGCCCAAGGGAAGCATGTTCCACTAAGCAATGCGTATAGGGAATGACAGCGTCTAGTTGTGGAGACTACGTGCCGCGTAAGACAGGAGGCGTTATTGAGTCTCACATGCTGATAGCGTGGGCAATTGTTCCATCAGAACAACAAAGCGGATTTCTCACGCATACTCTGATTCGACACTCTACATCGCTTTTTTCCTGAGCAATTATGGTACTTGGTACTAGCTTTCCCGATGCCTAAGCTGGAGCCCTCTTCTAGATTTACGTGTTTTGAGCCCCGCTGTCAGCGGCATCGCAATCCATACCGCACCGTCTCCAGTTTACAGAGACACCTGAATCCGTGCTCAGGAATTTTCCGGATCGCCAGTCGAAGGGAGGCAATGAGGCAAGGTATCATAATGTTAATCGTGTCCTCCTGGAGTTAAAGCTGGATCACCCGGAATGATTGATGGCCCATGGGAGGTGGCAGAGGAATGGTTTCAAGACGCTGAGGTGAGGATGAGGATTATTCCGCAGGGGAAGACTTGGAAGATGGAGAAGAAGAACAGCAGCAGGAGGACGAGGAGGAGGAGGAGGAGGAGGAGGAGGAGGAGGAGGAGGAGGAGGAGCAGGAGGAGGAGGAGGACAAGGTAGTAGAGGTTACCCCCAGCGGCTTCTTCGCATTCCGGAAGCATCTAGCAGGGATGTCATACCAAACAGTGGGGGTACCAGCGCCCAACGCTACACACAAGCGACCGACTCCATATCCGCTACCAACCGCTCACCAAATGAGATAATTGACAGATCAGGTGGCTTGGGGCAGGGTTACCCATGATATAGGAAAAAGAATAGCTACCGTAATACATTTGATGATGTTCGTTCCAGAGGGGATATTAGAAAGTTATGGAGGGAGGGAGAAGGGAATGTAGGAAGGTGGGGAGACAAGGAGCAGGAGTACGCGATTCAATTGGACTTCGGTATGGGTAGGGGTAGGTGATGTACATGCCTCACAGCGAACTATCTCTAGAACTAATGTTGGTGCAGGCCCTCACTCGCTAATTCTCCAAAATCCCAATATATTTCCCGATTTTCCATCATACATACTCCGAATATGTACTCACCACAACCTCTTGCATGTTGGCGATATTCTTGATGCTGCTACATATCTGACTACTCTGCTATCACTTCTACTATCCTTTGTGGATTACGGTGGGGATCAGAAGGATGTGTGGAGCCATTTAACTAGCGAGTTGAGTGTTTGACAGTTCTAGGTCACCTTAGTGAATCTACAGGGAAGCAAAAGTATGTAGTCCAAGATGAAGGGGATTGGAAAAATGTCAGGATGTGCTGTCTTTGGAGGCAGCGGAGTAGTTGATAGACGTGCAGGTGGTACTAGGGATAGAGTAGGGTCTGCTAGATTCAAAACTTCAAGCACACGCAAACTCCGTTTTAGGAATTTATTACATGGAGGTTTTCCTTGATGCCACCCTCTTCCCTAGTTCGTTCAATGCTGTTTGGCTTATATTGTATGCAGTCAGTTGTTTATATAACTACTACCTTCCCTAGCTCCACCAATTTCGTTTCAGTGATAATGTATGCAGACAGTTTCGTATCCTGTATTATAATATTACTCCTTTCTGCAATTCTGCCCGTGGGTTTTACTCCCACATAGCGACTCCCGGATGTATAGAGACAGACATCCTGCTGCTACTAGGATGTTTTTTATTCAAGGTGCTATTTTTTTTAACCCCCCTTATCTTTCTTGTTTGTGAATTAGTTTATTATCCCACAATTTTTTTGTCTTGGTCATTATAATGAAACCTAGCCAGCGCAGAGTATATTACCTTGAGTCCAAACTATTCATTGTAGTGTACTTGTGGCTAGAAATCCTATATAGGCATGTTCGAATGTTAGGACACTAACTTCATTTCAAACAATTATAAGTCATTGCTCTCTCTATGAAAGGCAACCAGAGTAGATATATTGGGAGATGCTTCCTAAGTCGGCTGAGGTGCTCTCCCTCCCCCAGCAAACCAGAACCCCTACCCACTGCCTACATTCATCAGGATAAGAGAGATCATGAAAGTTGGGGGGACTATAAGAAAGGTAAACATCAGTGGGGGAACGTGTCGTCCTCGCTGGTCATCTAGATGAAATCCCGGGTTAATTCATGGATTATTTTGAAATTGGGTTGGGAAACTGCCTGGAGACATAGTAATCACGTCAAGTGTCTTCCAGCACCGCCGCCTCAACCAACACCTCCTCACCCACTCCGGTTTCGACATCAGACAGTGCCTCCTACAATATACTGTCTAAGGACGAACCCCCACCTCTTTTCTCGGTCCAACACATACCACCATCATGCTCAATGGGATGCTGCTTTAATATCGGTCTTTCCTCCCAGGCAACTTTCCTACTCCCATACCACTAGCAGTCTGACTTACTACCTCTACCTGCCTCCAACAATCTTGAGCACCCCTCGAACCCAATCGCCTTTCCTACCTACATCACGCCACCCTCCATAATTCTTAAGAGGTCCCATTTCAACCCACCCAGTTGCACCCCTATAAATCACCAGTACTTCCACCCCCTCTTCCGTAATTTATACAAGACAACTAAGTATGCAAACAACTATGCTACAGCAGCATCCACACCCCGGGACCAGTGTATCTCCACATGCTTGATATGGCAGCCAGAGCTACTTTTCTGGTAGGGCACTGGTGGTGAGTAGGAGGTAGGAGGTTGTTGCACTTGGCTGGACGATTCCTATCATATAGTCTATTCTGCCTGACCAGGTGACAAGCGTATCAGGGTGAGTCCATTCAATGAAGACTTCCTCATTCCGAGAGTGCAAAAGGGTTGGGTTGGATGTCGGCATCTTTGGCGCAGGCGGGTTGAAGCGGTATTCTTTTGCCATATTACCTATTATTAAGGGAGAAGGAGAGGGCGAGGTCGAAGGTGGCTTTGTAGTGCCAGTCAAATTCCTTGACCATATGCGGCGTTTGATACTTTGCAAGAGTGTGAGATTCTCGGTGGCGAGGCGTGGATAGCCATCGGGGGCATCCAGAAGGGGATGGGGGGAATGAAGAGGAAGATCTTGCACTGGAACATATGCGTGAGTGATCAGTAATTACCTACTTGGAGTAAGGGTTGTTGCTCACCCTTCTTGTCATTGTAGGTGTGTCTATCTGCTGTGGAGGGAGCAATGTGAGGTTGAGGGTTTGCGCGCGGAGTGAGGCCGGTGTACTCCGGACTAGCTTTTGAATTTTATTTTCGGGAGTGGGTGCATTATCTTCCTGATTGAAGGAAAAACGGCCGAATAATATCTCCTGAAGACTTCTGAAAGCCTTGAAGGACACAAGGTTAGGAACGGCGGTCTTGGTGGACATAGGTAATATGGCGGAGGTGGAAAACAAATACTACGGGAAAGAGGAGTGGAGAGAGATGGAGATGGTAATGATACAAAAACCATGACGATACTACAGCAAGGTCAAGAGGTAGTGCCCCATAGTACTGTCGAATACGGTGGGGAAGCTGGCGGACAAACTGGTAGCAGAGGACCTAGGATGCAGACAGGAGTTATTCTACGAGAGAGCGTTCACGGAAAGGAAGAGGAGAGGAGTAATTGATTCCGTGATGCTAATGGATGATCTTAGAAGGAGGACCGGAGGTCACATATATGGAAGGGACATCAAGTCGGCATTCAACAGCCTGGACCGAATTAAGATGTACGAGATCCTAGGAGACTACGAGGACCTTAGGGAATGGGTAGATTACTTTTTATGACCCAGAACATTTGATGTAAAGGTGGACGGAAAAAAGATAGGAAGAACCATGATGATAGGCGGAACACTCCAAGGCTCACCCATATTACTCCCGTTGTTCACGATATACATGTCAAGAGTGGTATAGGAGGCGGAAAAGGAGCTGGACAGACTGGAAGGAGACAAGAGGTAAAGCAGCAGAAAGGAACCGAAAGAGGGGAACACAAGAGACATGTACTTTATACCACTGTCATACATAGATGAAGTCAACTCAGTAAAAGTGGGGAGGGTGGCGAGTGTGGACAAAGCCTTATGGGAGGCTATCCAGAAGTATAGACTTACGTGGAACAGATCGAAGGACCGGAAAGATGAGGTACACCTACTGGTAAACCTGAATGAGAAGAGACACTGTAAGTTCAGAACCGGGAGAGCAATGGCGGCGTTCAATGGGGTGAAAAGACTAAGGAGGCTCAACCTAGAGAGGAAATGGAAGATAGGGATAGTACAACTGTTGCCAACCTTGACATATGGGTCGGAACTACAGACGGAGCCTTTGGAGGAGGTATCAAGACTAGCAGGGAGAATGGCAAGATGGGTCTGCATGGGATACTAGGGGAGCAGCAGAAAGAAGGTGAAAGATATCAAGAGAATAATACAATTGGAAGTGATGACACATTGGAAGAGGATGAGGTGGGCAGCCTCGGTCTATGGCAGACACAAACTAGAACTTAGACCGATAGCTGAGAGGATCCTGAGGGAGGAACTAGGGGACGAGGTAGTCATGAGATTTTGGACAGATCGGGGGGGCGAGCCTCCACTGAAAATGGGGAAGGTAGAGCTAAAAGATTTCGATTCCAGAGCTGAGGGGAGGGTTACATGGACAGGTGAAGAATGGAGGGGGCGGCAGCAGCGGCGACAGCGGAGGCGGGCATATGGCTAGGGGAAATAGCAACGGTGATGGATGCGGAGGTGCTAGGGATGGCGGGAGTATGGGAGGAGTGATTCCAAACTGTGGCATCAGATCGCCAAGCCGCAATTGCGAGGTGCTTGAACCCTGCCTCAGGAGTGACGAGAGTGGGGTCATGGATTGATGAAAAAATCATGAAGGCAATGGAGAAGTCGGAGGGGAGGCTAACTCTCATGTGGGTGAAAGGACACAGTGGGGTGGAGGGGAATGAACGAGTTGACAAGAGAGCGAAGGAGTGGGTGATGAAGGGACAGTGGGAGTCGGAACCGAGCATAGCCACACCAGCTGGCATCCGACAAGCCTACCCTCTTTTCAGACGTGAACCCGACATGAAATGGAACAGGCCGGAGCTCAAGGGGCTGAGCTACTTACATACAGACAGAGGACCGATGAAGGCGTGCCTGCACAAGATAGGGAGGGCGGGGGATCCCTTCTGCGTATGTGGTCAAACACAAAATGCGGCACATCTCCTGGAGTCGGGCTGTGTGGGGGGCAAAAGGAGGAAGTGGGAGAATATCTGGACAGACAGAGAATTTTGCGCGGACGTAGTGAGATTTTTGAACGAAGATGGCGGAGTCGGGGGATAAATGTATTTAGAAGAAGATAGCGGGTTGGAGGGTTGGGGTGGCCCAGAGGTTGAACAATCCAGCCGAGTTTCCACTCGGGGATGCACCCCCTCGTCATGTACCTTAGTATAAATACGAGTACTGATTCACAAAAAAAATAAAAAAAAATACAAAACTAGCACCCCTCCTCCTTGGCCCTCTTTACAGGCCCCTGCAGGCCCCTAGAACAAACGAGACTAGTGAACATCCCCCGCCACGTCCTTTCTCCGACCCTTCCCCGAGAATATGAGTATGACCTCCTTCCCTGCCATGCCCTCTCCTCTGGCCCTCTTGAACAAAAACAAACCATTCCTCGCCACGCCCTTTGCCACCCTTCTCCAACTCCTCTTCACTGTTTCAGGTGAGATCGGGGGACTGACGGTCGGTTCCAATTGTAGGCGGCGGTATGGAAAGACTTTCTTCCCACCCGTAATCGTGATGTCTCTGATGAGTCTGCCAGGTAGAGTATCAGGGAAGAATCGGTCTTCCCCGGTCGGTGGTCTTCTGTCAAGAGCCAGTGATCTCCCGTAACGACCAGGTCCTTAATGTCTTCCTGGAGCCATCATTATATCTCCCCTACTTTGTACTTGGTGGGGAGGGCGCGTACGACAGTGGCATTCGTTGTTGGTTGTAATTGCTCGGGTGGGTGTGGGGTGGAGGGTCTCTTGCCCTTGGGGGAGGAAGAGGGGGGCTCCTCGCTCTTTTTGCCTTTTGGTAGTGGTGGATGTCGGTCGGCGCTCACCTTCGCTTTTTTGATCGGGGATTGTGTCTAAGTAACTGCTTCAGCATAGGTTTGTGGGACTGGCAGAGGTGGTGCAGTCTGGATGGAGACACTGTTCGATGGTGGTGGTGTGGTGATAGTGCCGTAGTCTAGGTGCTGTCGGACTTGGTTGGTGGTGGTGGTAGTGACAATGTTTGTATGCTGGTGGAATTTGTCAGTGGTGGTGGGGGTGGTTCTTTTAGGAGGCTCTTCTCCTGCTCTCGTATTATCTGCGCCTGTGGTCTTATGACGGCTTGGAGATTGGACTTGTTCTCCGCTATCTCCTCCGCCCCCCTCCTAGCTGCTCGTTCCTCATCCAGCTCTAGCTCCAGCCCTGCGATCCGGCTCATCAACATTTTTGCCTCGGTGGGTTCATCGAACTCCTTGTGAGTGTCGTCCTCCTCGTGGGGGTACTCGTCTTGCTCATGGTCGGTACTTTCACACCAGGTACTGGGTGGTAGTGGAAAGGCGTGAAGCAGCAATTGGAATTCCGCGTCTGACAGTGTCCGTGTAGGTCGTGTGGCTGAGGTGGGGCCGGAGGTTTGTGGCATTCTGCGTGATGCGGGGCAGACGTCCTACTCGTGATCGTGGCTGAAGCATGTTATCTGTGGCGGTTGTTGAGGGTGCAGTTGCGGCAGCCGGTAGGGTGAGTCGGTGACTGGTGGTTAGTAGGATGGCTGGTGATAGGCGCGCGAGTCTTGAGTGGGGGATATAGACAGTCGGCCTTTTCTAGCTTGTCCTTTCTTTTCCTCTGGGCGGCATGTCCTTGGTAGGAATCCGGTGTGGGAGTTATAAATCCTCTTATTCATTAAGTTGTCGGGTATGTGAGTGCCCGCTTAGTGTGGTGGATTCGTGGGCCAATGCTCGTTGTGGGGGCTTTTCGTGAGAAGAGAGGAAGAAGGGAGCGGGGAAGGAGAGGAGAAAAGCTTCAGACGAGGGGGAAAGGGTCGTGATAGTTGTTCCTCTGAGATCTGAGGGGATATTCGTGATGTGCTCGGTGTAGTCAGCAGGTGCTTTAGCCGCAGTATACACGCCTTTGTCCCCGTGCCTTGAAGATACACTTCTCCCCTGAATGCTTTGTCCCCGTGCCTTGAAGATACACTTCTCCCCTGAATGCCCTGTTTCTTGCCGCCACCAGCCGCAGGCTCTTACTCCCCGAGGGGTCGCTTCTGGCCAGTCGGTGCTGGTGGTGGAGGCTGTGTGAGATCTAGCCCTAGCTCACTTTTTTTGGTCGGCAAAGGAGTATTCGAAGTGATAGAGTGGAGAATTGACAATACATGGGAGGTGTTAAAGAGCGCGGAGAGAGAGAACACAAAGTTAGAGCGAAGATAGTGCTGCATTGGTCTGCCTGATGCCTAGTGGAGTATACGGAGATGCGAAGTAGAAAAATAGCAGGAAATACACTGGCTATGTATACATGAACAGAGTCTCTTGATAAACGTTGAAAGATAGTGCACACGAGATAATATGGAACTTAATATGGAGCGCCATGTCGGGCATACACATTGAGATTCCAGCTGGCGTGCTACCTAGCACAGGTAGCATAGCCAGTTCCTTACCTGTTAGATGGGAGGGTGCCTCTTGTCTACCGTTTGGTTCCTGCGTAGACCTCGGTTGTGCCGCCGCTGATAGGCGGCCCGGCCCCGCCCTTTTTTTTTATTTTAAAAAAATTCATTACTCGTATATGGTCCCAGTAGGGGGGCCATGAAGAGCCCTCGGAATACCGAGAGGATTCAAGGAGGCCCAAGTGAATCTGGGCGCCCCTGCACGCACTAAAAACAATTAAATACAAAACTCGTGCCCCTCTGCCTCCGCCCTCTTCCATGGCCCCTCCCATCCTCCGCCACGCCCGCTGTACCGGCCCCGGCCCTCCCCTGGTATATATGTTGCTCTTCCTCCGCCATGCCCTTCCCTGCGGCCCTCTTCAAAATATATGTGTTCCCTCCTCCGCCACACTCCTTCCCGGTCCTCCCCGAAATAAAAATATCTTCCTCTGCCACGCTCTCTTCCCAGCCCTGCTCCCCTGTCTCCTGTTCGCTCCCCCGCCGTCACGTGTTGGTCAATCCTCTAGCGGGTCTTCGGGAAGTTCCCCCCCCCTTGTTTGAGGGACGTTGCCCGTCGTAGTCGGTGGTTCGGAAAAGCATTCTTCCCATTCTTAGTCTCCCTATCTTGTCCGCGGAGTTCAGGTAGATGACCAGGGAAGACGCCTTCTTCTCCGGTCTGTTTTCCCCGTGTTGGTGCTGGCATTCGTGGTTGCCCCTGTGACGCTTGCGGCTGTGGCTGGGGTTGCATGGGTCGGGATCAGGTACCGGGGCTCGGCGCGACACTGCAGATGTGCTGCCACGAAAATGGAGGAAATGTGTTGCTGACAACTGCTGACGCAGCAGTGCTGGCACAAAAGCAAAGGATAAGCACTTACCCAACACTAGGTGCACATCAACAAACAACTGTACTGTCCTGCCAGAACCCCACCTACACCCACCCACCCGCCTGCTACCTAACCCTCAAATATAGTCAAAGCAATATTACAGATGAATCAGAGCCCATCTACACCTCAGCCGCGGAGTCACGGTAGGTTTCGCCGTTAGCGTCCTCGACCACCAAACACTAGATTGCCCACCAGGACACCAGATCTTGCCATTGCCCCAAGGGCAGCCCCCCAGACAGACCCGGAGAATGGCCATGGATCCTTTCACGCCACTGCAATTCCAGCAGTAATCACTAGCAGGGGGCATGACCTAACTGCCCGCGGCACATTTTTATTTTTAATTTACATATTCATTACTCATATGCGGCCCCGACGAGGTACCAGAGCCCCCTGGAAACCCGGGAGGATTCAAGGGGTGCCAAGTTAATCTGGCCCTGCCCACGCGAAATATGTACACTCCGCCGTACCGCCAAACCCAACGACAACGACAACAGACGACAATGCAAACAACAGATAAATAAAAATAAAAAAAACCCAACTGCTGGCGCCACATCCTTCCAGCCTTTTGGTATTGACCAGGAAATGATCTACCCTTCCTTGAGGTGGTACCCTGCTGACCGTCAACTCACAATACTGAAACCGGTGGGCCTATCTCAACCAGCAGTTCACTCCAGTCAGGCTTCTCTACCATCTCCGCTCACACTAATACAACCACATTCAGCATTCACCTGGCGGGAGAAGGGTGATGCAAACACTCCAGCCTCTGGTACTGGTACTGGCCCACGGCTGCCACGCATGTCCCGTGCTTGCCAAAATGAATACAATTCCGTCACCCGTAAAGTAATTTCCCGGCTACCTGGCTCTGCAGATTATGCACTACCTTTTGTGGGAAACAGCCCGGAGATGGAGAGCTAGCATAATTCCTTGTGTTCGCAGTGCAGGATGGCCGAAATGTGGGGCAAATGATGCAAGTTCTACGTGCACGGGAAGTAGTCGAAATAGCTAGTTTAACCCTGAATATGTTCCAAATGTCTGGGCTGATAAGATATGCGTGATTATAGGGGCCCTACTATGCTGGGTACAATCGGCTCACAAGTTCATTGGCCCGAAAGCACAGCGCAAAGAGCACCAGTGTGTTCCTGGGGCCCATTGACGTGGGCTTTGGGGATCCGACCGACATTACATCACCCACAGCCTCAATCTCTACCACCTCTGGCAGAGGGGCAACAATTGGAAAAATGAAATCAGAATTCGTTTGCTATACACGTAGAAATATTAGGGCATTCGGGGTGTCGTGCGCAGCCCGACACCCCTCGGAGCACTCGGCGCTCCGGATGTGTGACGTTATCATCACCATCTCCGATCGTTGTATTGGAGGTCATTGGCTTAGAATCAACAGAACCCCTCAACACCCTCGTGCACAAATGTAGTTTTACCAAAGGAGTGTCCTTGGAAAAGTACATTAAAACTTTTCTTTTTTGGTAAATCAGTACTCGTATTCATTCTACAGTATACGACGAGGGCAAGCATCCCGGAGTGGCTACTCGGCAGGATTGCTCAACCCCCCAGAGAACACCACCACCACCACCACCACGCCCGAAATGATCCTGAAAGGCTGTAGTCCTTCACGCAGCCCCCTGGAAGTACAAATCCGGACAAATGGGGCGTTGGGCCGAGGAAGACAGCCGATTCGGAACCATAATCACGGGAATACCATTCATATTCCATCATAACCAAACAATACCATATTAGACGCATACCCCACAACAAAACTATCTTTTACATATTCATACTTATATTTCCTAAATATATGCTAGATTTCGGAAATTCATACTGTAAGCACCTACGTATATTCCATAAGGTTCCTGTTATTGACCAGACGTAGTTAGCAAGACAACGATGGAGATTACCCTTGATTCAAGATTCACCTGGCTTTCACTCGGCCGGGGAGAGCTGCTGGCTCTAACGTATTTGACGGGGATCTGGCGCACTACCAAGATCCGGCGCACTTCCGGAATGTCTGTATTTAATTGTTAAAAGACCGAATTATAATGCAAATAGGCTCAAATTAAAACCAGAGTTTTAGTATATACATAGAAGCTATCTGCAAGTGCCGCCCTAGGGTGGGCATTGCTATATGAGGTGGTGAAAATGGAAGGTAGGAAATTGGAGTATGTATGGACTAGCAATTGATGTGACGGAATTGTGGCCTCAAAGGACTGGTGGGGCTCAATATACATTGTACGTGATGTATAATACAGGTGGACTCAGAATCAGAACAAACCGCCTACGATGTGAAGAGATATAGTGAACTACATGGTGGTTTATGTTAAAAAATGCATATCCTACGGGATATCGGGATCAAGGAGCCTCTCTGTGGGGTATACATATAGTCATATAATCTGGTAAAACTTACTACATGTAAGGAAACTAGGTAGAGACATGGAGCGGCCATGGGGGCACTTGTACAAGGTTACGTAATTGAGGGTAACCAATCCATTTCTCCCCGGAGACGAGCGCTTGGTCGGATCTCAACAACCAGAGTAGCTACAGACAAACTGATAGCATTGGAAGATAGCACTCGCCGCCCACAGCACTAATATCGCCTTAGATTTCGGGGGTACACCTGTCGCGCCCCTTTCCCCTTCGTCTGAAGCTTTTCTCCTCTCCTTTCCCGCTCTCTTCTTCCTCTCTTCTCACGAAAAGCGCCCTCAACAAGCATTGGTCCACGAATCCACCACACTAAACTGACACCCACATACTCGACAACTTAACGAATAAGGGGGTTTATAACTCCCACACCGGATTCCAACCAACGACATGTGGCCCAGAGGAAAAAGAGAGGACAACCCAGGAAAGGCTGACCGTCTATGCCCCCACCTCAGCCACACAAGCTCCCACGCGGACACTATCAGACGCGGAATTCCAACTTCTACTCCCGCGCCTTTCCACTACCACCTTGCACCTGGTGTGACAGTACCGACCATGAGCATTTGACGAATCCACCGAGGCAAAAATGCTGATAACCAGGATCGCAGAGCTGTGGTTAGAGCTGGAGGAGGAACGAGCGGCTAGGAGGGCGGCGGAGGAGTTGCGGAGAACAAGTCCAAGCTCCAAACCGAGTTCATAAGACGACAGGCGCAGACAATACGAGAGCAGGAGGAGCGCCTCCTAAAGGCACCCCCCCCACCACCAACAAATTCCGCCAGCACACAGACGTCGGCACCACCACCACCACTACCACCAACCAAGTCCGACGGCACCCAGACGATGGCACCACAACCACCACCATCGAACAGTATCTCCACCCAGGCCACACCACCTCCGCCGGTTAGATAAACCTACGCTGAAGCAGTCACCCAGACGCAATCCCCGGTCAAAAAAGGGAAGCTGAGCGCCAACATGACAACCATCACAACCAAAAGGCAAAAAGAGCGAGGAGCCCCCCTCTTCCTCCCCCAAGGCCAAGAGACCCTCTGCCCCACCCCCACCCGAGCGATTACAACCAATAACGAAGGCCACTGTCGTACGCGCCCACCCCACCAAGTACAAAGTAGGGGAGCTATGATGATGGCTCCAGGAAGAAACAAGTACCTCGTAATTACGGGACCTCGCTGGCTCCTGACAGAAGACCGCCGACTGGGGAAGACTGATTCTTCCCTGGTACTCTACCTGGTAGACTCGCCGGAGACATCACGATTACGGATGGGAGGGAAGTCTTTCAATCCCACCGCCCACGATTGGGACCGACCGTCAGTCCCCCGATTTCAATCGAAACAGGGAAGAGGAGTTGGAGAGGGCCAGGAAAGGGCGCGGCGGAGGATGGTTTCTTTTTGTGCAAGAGGGTCGGAGGAGAGGACATGGCGGGGGAGGAGCTCATACATATTTTCGGGGAAGAGTCGGAGAGAGGACGTGGTGGGGAATGGTCACGTGTCTCAGTTTGTTCTTGGGGCCTGGAAAGAGGGCCGAGGCGGAGGGGTGCTAGTTTTGTATTTAATGCTTTCCGCGCGAGCAGGGTCCCCCAGATTAACTTGGGTTGACTTGAAACCTATCAGACTTCCGGTAGGCTCGTCATATCCCTCCCACAGGGACGCATACGAGTAATGAGTTATTAAAAATAAAATTAAAAAAAGAATGTATTTCTCCCGATATCCAGTAGGTTAGCTTCCTTAATCCGAGGCATAGGGCTACCATATTGTTAGAACAACACTCATAGTGTGTAATGAAGCCTCCTACAAAGCCTTGGTGCTATTGACAAGGTACAACATGCATTGAGTTAAAATACCCCCCAAATTGTGTAAAAATTGGCACATATTTTGAACTAGCTTAGGCTAGAAGGTAGGCAAAATGCCCAGGCTCTTGAGTAAGGTACTTTACAATGCATAAACAAGTTTCTAATAAGAGCACAACTTTTCCTTCATATTACCCAAGATTACTCTGAGTGATATCAGTACAAGCGCACTAATTATCCTCAACTGCACCGTGTCGCATAGGGCCTACCAAACCTTCATAACATATAAGACTTACTTACCAATAGTAAACATATGTGTTTGAACCAAAGCTCGCATATAAACCTGATATAAAGATTGCCTGATCTCTATATCCCTCAGAATATGTATTTCTAAACATAATCTGCTATATAGTTCACTACATCTCTTTACATGGTAGGCGGTTTGTCCTGATACTGAGTCCTCATGTTTTATACATCACGTACAACGTATATTGACCCGCACAAGTCCCTTTGAGGCTACAATTCTGTCACATCAATTGCTAGTCCATACATACTCCAATTCCTACCTTCCATATTTCACCACCTCATATAGCAATGCTCACCCTAGGGCGGCACTTGCAGATGGCTTCTATGTATACACTAAAACTCTGGTTTTAATTTGAGCTTATTTGCATTATATTTCCATTTTTTCCATTTTTTAACAATTAAATCCATTCATCCCGGAAGTGTGCCGGATCTCGGTAATGCGCCGGATCCCGGTCAAATATGTTAAAACGCTTCAGGCGAGGGGACAAGCGTCGCGGTAGTTGTTCCACCGGGATCTGAGTAGGCATTCTTGATGTGCTAAGCGAGGGCTATGTTGTGATGTTGTCCGTTTGTGTGTTGCTGCGATGGTTGTTGAGTTCCGACCGAGCGCTAGTTCTGTCAAAGTGGTTGTTGGTGTTGCTGGGGTCCTTGGCAATGGTAGCGGTGGCGGACAGGGAGGCCCTGCCCTGGGAGGGAGAGAAACTGCGGACATGCTGTTGCTACTTACGGACTTCCAGATAGTGCTAGAAACAACAATCAACCTGAGTCGCGGCTAACCGCCGAGGCTCGGAGTTGAGGTCCGCCTAAAAGAAGCCCTAGTCAAGAGGAGGGACCAGGGCGCGGCCATTGCATGGATCCGCGGCCAAGTGGGCACCACGGGGAACGAGAAAGTGGACAGGAGGGCGACGTACGAGTCCCTGCTGGGCTCCACACCGGGCTCCCAGGGCACGGCAACCGAGCATGCAGTTAGTGGGACTTCAAAAGGGATTAGAAGGGGGGATCCTGGCGTAGGTAGTTGGCAGTATGCAGCTGGATGACCTGGGTGGCAGTGGGCGGTTTCTCAACAGGTAGCGGGTTCGAATCCCGCTCTCTCCAAATGGTGCTGTCAAAGAGGAATTTCGGGGAGGTGTGGATAAGGCAAATACAGTTAACTCTTGTTATAAGCATACAGTCGGGACCAGTGGTGATATGCTTATAGAGAATATATGCTTATATCGAGAGAAATTTACACCTGGTTACATATGTGGAGGACTACTAGAGGCATTTTTTTTTTTTTTTTTACAAACTCATTACTCGTATGCAACCCTGTAGGAGGGTTATGACGAGCCTACCGGAAGCCCGGTAGGTTTCAAGGCAACCCAAGTTAATCTGGGAGGCCGTGCACGATCTAAATACAAAAAACCAGCGCTAGCACCCTCCGCCGCCGCCCTCCGTCCGGCCCCCATATATCTGAATGCCTCCTCCGCCACGCCCCCTCCCGGCCCTCCCCTGAAAATAAAGTAACCCCTTCCTCCGCCACGCCACTTCCCGGCCCTCCCCGAAAATATAGCAAGCTTCCCTTCCTCCGCCACGCCCTCTGCCGACCCTCCTCCCCGAGAGAATGAAAAGTCCTCCTCCGTTGCACCCTCTTCCGGACCCCCGCTCTAGCTCCGGGGCCGCTTCATCTCCACTGCTCCAACTCCAACTCCAACTCTCCAACTCTCCTGCTTCCTTCCCGTGGTGGCAAGGGCTGGCTCCACGTCGCCTAACCAGCGAGGGGCTGGGGGAAAATCGTTGCAGATTTTTTCTGGCGTCAATAGTGGGGTGGCGGCCCTACTTCCTGGACGGGGTGTGTCTTAGGTTTCGACATAGAGGTAGTCGAAGCAGCTTTCGATGGGGTCGTAGGGGTCCTCGTCCCCTTCCCTTCGCCAGTCTGGGTAGTCTAGTTCTGGCCAGTTCTTTTTGGTCCCTAGGAGGCGTCTTCTCATGAGGGCGTGCTGGGGACAGTGAAAAGTGACATGTTCCCCTGTTTGGCTGGGGTGGCCGCAAGGGCATGATGGCTCATCGATTTTCCGGATGTGGTGGAGCCACGCCTTTTGAGGACCCCTTTCTGTGCGGAACCATGTGTAGGCAGTGAGGGCGTGGCGGTGCCAGTCCGTTCTTCTTTTCCCGAAGCCTGGTTGGGTGCGTAAGTTTTTTCGGATGGCCCTGGAGGCTGCCCTGAGGCCCTCGTGGGTGGCTGTTCTGGGTCGGAGGGAGACGACCCCTAGGTGGGAATGTAGCTCCGCCAGCTGGTCGGCGATGGTGATTCCTTCTAGGCCTATGTGCCCCCTAATCCAGGCCACCACGGTGTCGTGTTTGCGGGCCAGGAAGCTCTCGCGCAGGTCCGTCTCGTGGTCTGACCTGGGTGGCGCCCCTCCCGAGAGCTGGAGGGCTGAGTGGATTGCCGTAGTGGAGTCCGACAGAATGCAAACTTTGCGGTTGGAGGGGGCGTGTGTGATGGCTAGAGCGATGCCCTTCCTTTCCAGGTCCGCGACTGAGGCTAGGTTCCCTAGGAAGTCCCCGTGTTTGTCCTCTCCAGGTCTGCCGTCCTGGACATAGGCCCCTGAGCTAACGTTTGAGTTTCTTCCTGACCCATCCGAGTACGCCAGGGTCCACCCGTCTCTCGTGAGTTGTGCCAGTGAGGCTGCCCAGTACCCTTTCTCCCTCGATTTCGGGTCTTCTGGTTGAAGGAGGGTGACGTGTAGGAGTTGGCCTTTTCGATGGTCTTGTGCGTTGCCACAAACGGGGGAGTCTTCCATCAGGGCATGTTTATGTCCTGATGGTGTGTTAAGTCCTTCCTGCATTGCTGCCGGAGGTCAACATCGGATTTGCGGCCTAGGGCACGACTTG
>Ga0307511_10000798_pt1 | contig 33592 bp, 21 predicted proteins | sample 13_EM_MG_FD_200266 | JGI IMG/M metagenome (GOLD analysis project Ga0307511, IMG submission 200266) | Populus trichocarpa ectomycorrhiza microbial communities from riparian zone in the Pacific Northwest, United States - 13_EM | ecosystem: Host-associated > Plants > Roots > Unclassified | place... | reverse complement strand
GAACCCTCTGGCGGCATAGTATGATTCTGCGCCGTTGTGATACACGAAGACAGTGTTGTAGCGGTAATCAGCAAAGATGGCGCCGCCGAGTTGTCTAATAGCAGAAGGTGTTTTCAGCCAGCTCGATGATTTCGTATCGAAATTTCCGAGTTTCTGCAGCTCCCGATATTGTTCTTCCGTTAAAAGCTCGATGCCCATGGCAGCAGACATATCAATAGCACTATCTTTTGGTTTATTTTCTTTCCTTGCCTTAAGCGCTTCACGGTCGTAACAAAGACTTCTGCGGTCTTTAGGACTTTCCGCTGAACAATCATAAAAAATGTATTCACCCGTCTTTTTATCATGCTCAACAACATCCGGTTCGCCGCCAGTTCTTTCCATTTCATTGAGTGACCACAGTTTTTCAGTATTGCCTTCCAGCTTTGCCAGCACTTTAGCCCATTCAAGACTTTTATGACGGCTACTATTTTTCTCAAAACGGGCTTTTAATGCTCTGAGTAGTTCTTCCCGTTGTTTGGATGGCAACTCCTTTTTCTTACTGGCATTACTGTTGTTCATACTTTTATATTATTTCTTGTTGAGCGGATTTTAAATAATTCCGGAACATACCAAAACTCAGATAATTTAATGCTTTGCGGACTAATTTAATGCCAAATCTATAACTATTTATAAATCATTTTGTTACGCCCATCGGGTTTATCTTTCAGTAAAAGAACTGTTCTTTGACAACTTTACCGTCCTTTACGTGGAAAACCCCAATTTCTTCGAGTGTCATGCGTGGCTTGCCTTTGAACGTAACTTCCTGTTTCAGAACGACGCTGAAAAATTCACCCGCGACAATCGGTTCGCTGCAAGTATAACTATGGGTAGTTTCAATCGTGGCCCGGCGCGCAACGCCTTTCGCTTTGACTGCTTCCCGGCCATTGGTAAAAATAGGCATCCCCATCGATGCCGCTTTTTCGGGCTCCTGGCAAACGACGTCTTCATGGTAGAGATTGTCCTGGATCTCGATAAATTTCCGTTGAGAAGCTAGTTCGCGATAACTGGCCGCTGTTTCCTGAGTTGTCATAAAAGTTTTTTTTGATGATTAGTTGACCTGACAAAGATCAAATGATCCGGTGACAACCCTATGTCAGCAGGGTGTTGGAATGTGAAAGTAAAGCCGAATTGCCTGCCGAAGGGCTGCTTTTAGAGCAGGAAACCAGGAGAACAGGTAATAGCAGGAGAATTTAAAGAATTTAGTGCACAGGGAGGGGCTTTCCTGCTAAAATATATAAAAAAAGGTCATTGTTCAAACCGATCGGTACAATGTTACCGGGTGCTCGTTTCTCTTTAAAATGAAGAGGTCGCCTCAAAAGTAAATGAAGCGACCTCTTTCCGGTATGTCACAGGGTTCAGGGATTAATGGCCGGAGACTAAGGCCAAAATTTATTCAGGTGAGCATCCTTTAATAGTGATTGACCGCCAGCACGCCTGTCGCATTGGTTCCAGTGCCTCCCGGCAACCCTTTAAGGACAATTGTTTTACTCCTGAAATACATGGAGGACAATCCTCCCAGCGTATAGGAAGTCAATAAAACAGAACTGACCGCATCTCTGAACGCAAACGTGTAGGACCCGCCGGCAGGCATGCTGCCCGAAGCAGGCAGCAGCAGGAATGAAGAGATCCCCTTATACGCCAGGCCGCTTGCTATTACACTATCTCCGGCGCCAGTCTGCACGGTTATATTGACAGGATTGCTCCCGAATGACAGATTAGCGAACCGGATGCCGATCGCACTGTCATTGACAGGGATAACAGGCACCTGGTCCGTAGTCAGCAGCGTATCCGGTGCAGTCCCCGTGCCTGCTAAAAAAAGCGTATGAATGCTGCCCGGCGCAATAGTCAGATTCAGGTTAAATAGCGCATGCGTTGTATCCCGGCTCGTTGAGATTCCCAATGGCACTGTATTGAGATAACCGGAGAATTCCTGATAGGAATTCGGAAGTATTTGCTGTGCCAGGTAATACTGGAATGACGGTTGCTTCGTCACCCCATTGAAATTAGTCACCAGCGTATCTGCACCGGGGATGATATTCACCAGGGTGAGCGAAGAGGACAACGGAGCCGTCGAACTGTCTTTTTTACACCCGGCGCAAAAGCCAGCCAAAAGGATGGTGATTACAACGCTTAGAATATAATATTTCATCTGGATGATTTTTAGAGTTTATCCATTTTTATGATTCAACAGGTCATTGATGCGGCTGTCAAGATCCTTCAGATGTATCAGTGTCAGGGGATCGGTAGTACGAGGTATCGCCCTGGTGATCTCCTGCCGGAGAAAATGAATTTCCGCCTTGATCAGGGAAGCCGCATCCGTCTCCTGGCTATCTGCATCCCGGGCAGTGGCGATGGTAACAAGATTCGCGAAATATGCCTTCTGAAGGCCGCGTCGGTAAGATTCGACGACTACGGGTCCGCCGGAACCAAGTTCACGCCAGATATCCTTGTGAAGGGTCGTCATATAATTCATAGCCGATAATGCCTTGTCACCAAACTGCCGTTGATTGGCCAGTACCTTGTTGATCCGCTGTATATCCATCAGGCTGTTGAGCACCCTCACCTGGACGTCTGAAATAATGTTGGGTTCCGCCGGCAGATTAACGAGGTTCACCACTGACGGGTTCATCAGCCAGACCGGGGTAGTGAACAATTGTGTATCGAAGAAGGACAGCGCTCCCAGTTGCAGGCTCCTGGGGGTTGGCACAAAGACAGGCTCCTCATCTTCATCGGCGTGGATCGTTCCATACACGCCTCCGATATTTCTTAGCACATGATTGATATAGCGGTAATACTGGTCCGTGAGCGCTTTATAAGCGTTGGTCAGATTCTCATGGATCCCCCCTTCCACACGCGTCCAGGCCGGCAGGTTGGGCAGGATGCGCTGGAGATTCTTAATACCGTAGATACTGGCCCTGACAGGATCATCGCCCAGATCTTCCGTCTGGCAGCGAGGATCAAAATGTTTGGTCTCACCATCTCCGAACCACAGACGCCGGTTATGGCTGGTCCGCTCCACGATCCATTTACTGACGATCTTTTTATCTTCGTCCGCATTCGGAGCAAAGCTGTTCTTATATCCCCACTCAATGGCCCATCGGTCATATTCCCCGATACGGGGAAAGAGGTCTTCCTCCGTTAAATGATCTTCCGGCTGCGCCACGTAATTGAAGCGGGCATAGTCCATAATACTGGCAGTATGGCCATGCGTACGGAGCCAGGTCTTACTGCGCAGGCTATCTACCGGGGTCTGACTGCTGCTGCCGAAATTATGCCGTAGCCCCAGGGTATGACCCACCTCATGACTGGAGACAAAACGGATCAGCTCACCCATCAGCTCCTCATCGAATTTGGCCTTGCGTGCCCTCGGATCCACAGCAGCCGTCTGGATCATATACCAGTCATGAAGAAGAGACATGACATTATGATACCAGCCGATATGCGTCTGAATGATCTCACCGCTGCGGGGATCATGAACCTGTGGGCCATAGGCATTGGCATTGTCGGAAGGGAAATAATTCAACATGGAATAACGGGCGTCATCCAGGTGCATCGTAGTATCGTTCTCCGGCCATTCTTTACCCACAATGGCATTCTTAAATCCTGCCTGCTCGAATGCCTTCTGCCAGTCATTGATCCCCTTTATCAGCCAGGGACGCCATTGCCGGGGAGCAGCCGGGTCGATATAGATGACAATGGGGTTCTTCGGTTCGACCAGCTCTCCCCTCTTCCATTTATCAGCATCTTCCTCCCTGGGTTCAAGCCTCCACCGTAAAATGAACTGGCGGAGTTCCGACTTCTGCTGGTCATCGCTATAGGCATAATAGCTGTCAGCGAAATAACCTACCCGCGGATCAAAATACCTGCGCTGCATCGGCACTTTGGGAAGGGCAATAAAGGAGCAATTCGTTTCGATCGTTACGGGGTCATTGCCGTTGGAACCCATTCCCTGTTTGGACTCCATATTCTTACTGATGCCGATCTCCACATTGATCGGATAGACATGGATATATTGCACATAAAAGTCCTTCATCGCGATGGTATTTTCTATCTTGGCCAGGGTGGTCCTGTTATCGATGTTGTTGACCATACTCTTGTCTTTCAGGAACTTCGTCACATCGATCACATAGCTTTTGTGACTCTTCCCGTACGTGATGATGGGAAAAGTTGCAACGACAGGATTCAGCGTCGATTTCACTACGGCCTTATAGATAGCGCTGCCGCTGTCAGCCTCGCTGACGACCAGATCATAGCGGATACGGATGCTGGAATCCGGTCCGATATCGAAGAAGATAGTCTTTTCATCCAGTTCTTCGCCGCCGTACATGCCCCCCCCGGCAGGCCCCTTGCTGAGCCGGTTGATCAGCATAATATCCCGGTGCAGGAGTGAATCAGGGATCTCGAAATAGGTAGTGTCCTTTGACTGATGCACGGTGAACAGACCGGATTGGGAAATAAATGCCGGCGTGATTACCGCTTCATAGGGTTTCAATTTTGGACGGATGACGGGTTTCGTCGTATCTGCTTTGGGAGGAACCGGAGGATTCTGCAATCCCAGCAAAGGAATGACCGGTTTCTGAGCCTGGGCATAACTGGTGGGCCCTGCCAGGAGTGCGATATATAAAATTGTCTTTATCAGGTTATTTTGCATCTTCATTTACTTATTAATATTGAGGCAATGACGGATTAATTTCCACTGGAACGAAGGGTCACAGCAGGCAACTCCCTGACCAGGGACTTTAAGGCAATGGCACGGGAAGCAGAAGACTCATCCCAGATGATCACCACCGGTATAGAAAAATCATTTGGTTTTTCCAGTACATAATCTGCGCGATGTGAAGGCTGATTACCATGACTACTGAGATCGATTGCTACGCCTTTGTGCTGCTGCTGGGCCCAGGTCCCCAGTAAGGGCATGGCAAATGTTTTATAACTGCGCAGCAGACTGACGGCCAGAGAGTCATTTGCCGGGTCCGGAAGAGGGACATATACAAATCCTTCCGTGCTGCCATTCACGGTCAGAACGATATCGGATGTCTGAAAGCCCCAACCCGGAGTTCCTTCTTCCTTCATGGAATGCTGAAAGGGCGGCGGCCCTTCCAGGCTATAGTCAGCAGCAAACTCCGGCATTTTCTTTCGGTCAGGTGAACCACCGCCAGGTTGACAACTTACGAGCAGTATAATTATTGAACAGTGAGCCAAAACAACTTTTATTCTCATTTTTCTATTTTTAAAAGCCAGGAAATTGTTTTCTCCATTACCCTTGTTCTATCAGTACCCCTGATTTTGCGACAGGTTGGGATCGGTAGCCAGTTCGGTTTGCGGGATCGGATACAGCAACTGGTAATCATGCCAGGGCGTTTTAGCCGGAATGGCTCCGAGTACTGCTGACGCCTTACCGGTTCGTTTCAGGTCCAGGTACCGGTGCCCCCATTCAGCAAACAACTCTACCCTTCGTTCCTGCGCGATAGCCGCCAGCAGATCATCGCTGGAAGAAGCTGTGGAAGGAGGCAGCCCTGCTCTCGCACGGATAGCATTCAGGTCTGCAAGGGCTCCGGTAGTATTCCCCTCCCACACCCTTGCTTCCGCCCGGATAAGGTATTGCTCTGCCAGGCGCAACACGGTATAATATTGAGCGGGGGCAACGTTCTGTAAGCCCTGTGTATATTTCTTCGGCCACCAGAGCGTATCTCCGTTCCAGGGTGCTGCACTGGGAGTAGGCGTGTAATCTGCCCAGGCTGCCCTACGCTGATCATTGGGCTCAAAGGCCTTCCCCATCGACGGGGAAAGATAGTAGTTGGGAGTAAAAATCAAACTATACTGACTATAGAACGAAGGGATCAGGAAGATAGCTGTCTGCGAAGGAGGATATGCAGACCAGCTCAACTGGGGAAGAAAATCGAGGATATCGTCCGGGCTAAAAGGCAGTTTGACCACATTCGGTATCATTTGCCAGATACTCTCCGTGCTATTTTTCGCAAAGACCGTGTTCAGGTTGCTAACCAGGCTGAACAGTGTATTACCGATCAGAGCAGATGCCTGATCATCGGCATCTTTCCAATCCTTCTGATATAAAGAGACCCGGGCCTCCAGCGCAATTACGGCCCATTTATTGGGGCGTATCCTTTCCCCTCCGGATACTGAATAGTAGGGCCCCAGCAATCCCTCCGCATCCTTCAGGTCGCTGACGATCTGCGTATAGACCGCCGCCTGAGCTGTTCTCCCCAGCAGGTTAGTCTTGTTAAAGTCCGTTGATAGCACCAGCGGAACGTCCCCGAACAGATTCGTGAGGTAGAAATAGCAGAATGCACGTATAAATTTTGCCTCTCCGATCAACTGATGACGCGCACTGTCGGACAGTTGTACTGCAGAAGCAGCGCCAGCGCCTTCAATGATAGCATTAGCGACATACACGTCCTTATACAGAGGGCCCCAGAATAGGGTGCTTGACTGCGTATTGGTGCTGGTAAGCTGACTGCTTTCGAATGCATAGGTCAACGGATTCTGAATGCCAAACCGGCTCACCATCTCATCCGAAGATAATCCCGTATAAACGGCCGTCCCGCCATCGCTCCACACATTGCCGTTAGGAAGCATCATCTGCGAATAGAGCCCTGCCAGCGACGAAGCTGCCTGTGCCTCATTGGCGAACAACACCTCCGTGGTAACCGTATTTTGTGGCTGACTCACGGTAACGAACTTCTTACAACCTCCGGCCATCAGCAGGACCACCCCCAGCCAGCCTATTTTTTTATATAAACAATGGTTCATGTTATACTTTTTATACAATTAAAAAGAGAAAGACAGCCCTGCATTGATCTTACGGGAAGGGGGCAGCGCTCCAACAGTGCGTACCTCCGGATCCAGGCCCTTATACGGACTGATCACGAACAGGTTGTAGGTAGAGGCATTTATCGCCAGGCCCCGGATACGCGCCTTCCGGAGTAGCCTCGCGGGCAGACTGTACGATATATACAGGTTCGAACACCGGAAATAGCTCGCATCCGACCATCCTGAATTGGAACTGGTCATTTCAATACTTATGATGGGCGAATTCGAGGCCCTGGCAAAGAGCGCATCCGTTTGTCCCGGATGCGTCCAGGAATGATCGTAAACGTATTTGGAAATATTCGTCATGGTTCCCGCCGTGGGCGATGATGCTCCCGACGCTCCTCCGAATAACAGATTAATTCCCTTTTGCCGGACAAAATTGAAGGAAGTGCTGACCGTCAACTGCTTATAGGTCACGCTCGTACTCAGACCACCCGTATATGCCGGCTCCCGGTCGATGATGATATACCGGTCATCATTACCGGTACCCGGGAACAGCTGATCATTGACGGTCACCTGCCCGTCGTGATTATAATCCGTAAAGGTGAATTTACCGGTAAGGGGGTCTACCCCCGCATAATTCAGCGCATAATAATTATTAAGGGAGGTGCCGACCTTGTAGCTATTCCGATCGGTAGATTGATCCAGGTTAGGGTAGGCCAACAACTTATTCCGGTTGATCCCGATATTGAAATTCGCCTGCCATTGGAAATTCCGGGTATGCAGGATAATGGCGCTCATCGTGACCTCCAGTCCGGAATTCTGCACATTGGCCGGCCTGTTGGCAGTGACGGAAGTAAACCCGGTAAACTGAGGCAGCGGCATATTGACCAGTTGATTGTTGCACCGATCCCGGTAATACACAATATCCATGCTTAAAAACCCATTAAACCATTGTGTCTGGATGGCCGCTTCCAGTTTCTTGTTCACCTGCCAGTGGAATTTGGGATTGGCCTCCAGTTGAGGGAGCAACGGAACAATACTATCGTAATTACTCAACCCGGAGGTATTGCCCCACTGTGAAAGGAACTGGTAGTCCCCTACCGCATCGCTGCCCGTAATACCATAGCTGCCACGAAGTTTGAAGAAACTCAGTACAGCAGGGATCACTTCCCGGATGAAGGGTTCATCGCTGGCTATCCAGGCTGCGCCCACAGACCCAAAATTACCAAACTGGTTACCAGGGCCGAACCGGCTGCTGCCATCCCGCCGGCCATTAATATTCAGGATATATTTATTGGCATAATTGTAGGTGATCCGCCCGAAGATCCCGCTGTATTTATACTCACCATAGTTATCCAAAGTCTTTTGCACCGGGGCCAGTGAGAGGGAATGAAGAAAGATATCACTGGTATATCCCGAACCGGTGACCAGCATACCCTCCGTCACATTACTTTGAGCAGTAGCGCCAGCCAGGAAATCGAACTTGTGCCGGCGTATAAAAGTAGAATAGGTCAACTGCGGCTCGATGATCCAGTTATTGGCGCGGGAATTGCCATAGTTGTTGATCCCCGAAGGCTTTATAAGGGAATTTGGATCCTGTGATGCGATGGGCGTCAACCGCGACTGATAAGCCTGATTATTGTTATAACCAAAACTGACCGCGGCCCGCAGGTTCTTCAGGATAAGATAACTCAGGGACAGGTTGGTCGAGATGGCGTTCGTTCTGCTGTTATAGGGCTGCAGGAGCGCTGTAAAAGGTAATTGCACCCCTGCCAGATCCCACTGCCGGAAATTTAATTTGCCGGAACTGTCATAGGCCGGTGGTGCATTGGGCGGAAGATTGGCCTGCCCGCTCATGTTCACCTGGTTCAGTAATGAATAGGCATAATTGGCTGAAATAGCCGTCTGGAATCGCTTATTGGAGCTGGTATTATTGATATTGATCGCCACAGTAGCCCGTTGATTAGCCCCCGCAACCCGGGTAATATCCGTGATACGATCGTATCCCGCACCGACCCGGAAAGTGGTCTGGGCAGTACCGCCCGAAATGGAAGAGGTAAGATGCAGGTTCTGCCCCACCCCACCGTAAGCGACTTTCTGCCAGTTTACGTAACGGGTAGTATCCCATAAAAAAAGGTCAGGAGCATTCAGGGGGGTGGGAACAACACCGTCATTTCGAAATGCCTGCCGGCGCATGTCAAGATACTGCGGGGTATTGAGCAGCGGCCATGCCCGGGTATTGAAACTGATGCCTTCAGACGCCTGCAAATCGAACACATTCGTTCCGGGCTTGCCTTTTTTGGTCGTGATCAGGATCACTCCATTAGCGCCCCGGCTGCCATAAATAGCCGTAGCATCCGCATCCTTCAATACATCGATGGATTCAATATCCGCCGGGTTGATATTGTACAGGGGACTTTGCCCGAGAGAAATGGAAAGACCGGTCTGGTCCAGACCACGCGAAAGATTGGTAGCGCTTAGATCATTATAATGTACCGTACCGCCAACGTCCAGGATCGTCAGGGGAACCCCATCGATCACATAGAGCGGGTCGGAGGTAAAACTGCTGTTGATAGAATTCCTTCCCCGGATCTCCACCTTCACCTCCCCCGCTTCATAGCCGCTCTGCGGCGTCACTACTACACCGGCGATCCGTCCTTCGATGGCCAGCAGCGGATCGGTAACCGGTTGCTTTTCGATCTCGGCGGACGTTACCCGGCCAATATCGGCCGTCGTGAGACGCTGTGTCGTATGACCATATCCCTGAATAACCACTTCATCGAGAGCGTTAGTCGCCTCCTCCAGTTTAATGGTGAGCATAGCATTATTAGAGGCCGGCACAGAACGGGTCTGGTAACCGATGAAGCTGACGATCAACGTATCCTTTTCGTCAACCTCTTTCAACATGAAATATCCATTCTTATCCGTAGACGCGCCAGACCTGCCATGTTTAGCCTGGACACTGGCGCCGGCGATGGGATTGCCTTTCTCATCCAGCACTATCCCTATTACCTTGCTGCCCGGCGGGGCCTCCGGCGGTTTGGCATTGATCGGAGGCGCCTTGACGACCGGCTTGTCCCGGATAATGATCGAATGATCATCGATCAGGTAGGTAAGCGGCTGGTCACTGAACAACTGATTCAGTACATCCTGCAGGTCTACGGACTGTACATCCAGATTGACGGCTTTTGAAAGCGCCAGTTGCTCATTCGTGTAAATGAAGTCATAGTGGCTCTGCCGCTGGAGCTCCGTCAGCACATTACGAAGAGATGCATTTCTCTCATGCAGCGTAATTTTTTGTGCAATTCCGGAAGCGCTGACATGCATCGCCGCTCCCAGGACTACAAGAAAGGTTAATCTCATAACTAGCAGTAGTTTACCCATAGGTGCATAAGGCCTATGGCTGTTCTTCCCATAAGTTTTGTACATTTGTTAGTCTGGTTTACAAGTTGATCGAATCGCAATATTTATCGGCCTGAGCCAGGCATATCAGCCAGTTGTGTTGCAATCACAACTGGTTTTTTTTTGCCCGGATCAATAAGTTGGACAGGTATTCTCTTTATTGGACAAGAATTCGTTTTATCGGCTGACCTCGATCTTCCTCCCCTCAACAGTAAAGTGCACCTTGTTGGTGAATGCCAGTTTCCGCAGAACCTGGGAAACATTCACATACCGTTGGATCGAGCCATTGAACTGATCAGTTGGTTTAGGGCCGGTGAAGACGACATCGACATCATACCATCTGGATATTTTCCGCATGATGGAAGATATATCCTCACTTTGAAATACGAAATAGCCGTCTTTCCAGGCAGTGGCCTCTTTCGTATCGGCATCTCTAAAGGATAGGTTATGGTTATTAAGAATAGATTGCTGCCCGGGTCGTAACAGGCCGGACCGGCGGGTGATGCTATCGGAGATCCGGACACTCCCGGTCAACAGCGTTGTTGTGACGGCGGGCTCGTCCTCATAGGCATTCAGATTGAAGGATGTTCCCAACACGTCGACCTGTTGCCCGCCAGCCATCACGACAAAGGGATGTTCCTTATCCCCGGCCACCTCGAACCAGGCCTCGCCGCTGAGTTCCACTTTGCGGTAGCCTCCGGCAAAGACAGCCGGATAACGGAGTACAGAGGCCGCATTCAGGATCACCCTGGTGCCATCGGCCAGCATCACGGCATACTGCCCGCCGCGGGGAGTGGATATGGTGTTGTATCGGATTTCACGGAATTCGCCGGTAGTACCGACCGCATTATATCGGATCGCCCCGTCTGCAGTCTTTTCGATGGCAGCCCCCCCCTGCTCAGCAACCTTGCCTTTTTGCACGTCGGCAAGGACGATCTGCTGTCCGCCGGCCAGCGTAAGAATGGCTCTGTTCCCTCCAGGAGCAATATCCTGTTCTACTGACCGGGCCATCCGCTCATTAGTATGTTGATGCACCCGCAACCAGACAGCAACTGATATGATCAGGAGTATGGAGGCCGCTGCATACCCCATTTTCCAGCGACGGCCGATCCGATGCCGGTCAGGAATTTCGGTTGATCCGGATGGTGCGTTCATTGTATCGTTGAGTGGCTCTATGTCAGCCTTTTGCAGAATCGACCGATACAGCCGCTGTCGGAGCTCATCCACCGAACCGCCGGATTCTTCCTCCAGCAGGGAATCGTCAAAACCGGCATACCATTGCTCCAGCTCTGCTTTCTCTTCTGCAGACAGTTGATTCATCTGCCATTTTTGGGCAAGCAACCCGATCCGGCTGTATAGATTATCTGCTGGCATTGACTGGTTTTACAGTATAAGCCAAATGAAACAGAAGAATCCCTATACTGCCGGAAATTTTTTTTTGAATTATTTTTTTTATACCAGGAGACCCAGTAAATGGCCGAACTGGTCCCGTAAGATTTTACGGGCCCGCGCCAGATGCGCTTCCACGGTTTTGGTAGCGATGCCTAATTCATCGGCGATCTCTTGTTGGGAGTAGCCCTGATCATGCTGAAGGCGGAATACGATCCTGCATTTTTGCGGCAAGGCATTGACGGTAAGTTGAAATCGTTCATTCAACTCATTATAATCCAATTCCTGTAGAGTAGTTTCATCCACGGTGGAAAGCGCCAGCGCCATGTCCTTTTCAAATGCGGAAGCCCGGGCTTTTCTGGCAATGCGGTTGATCACTTCAAATTTCGCCGCAGCCATGAAATAATTATCAAATCCTTTGGTAACCTGCAATTCGAAGCGACGGCGCCATAACCGGAGGAAGATGTCCTGGACCACTTCCTCCGCCTCCGTCCGGTCTTGCAGGCGATGACGGGCTATAATATAGATCTTATCCCAATACCGCTCGTAGAGCACCCGAAAGACAGGTTCCCCCTCTGTTCTTAGCAGTTCAGCCAACCGGGCGTCGGGAAGAGATGAATACGAGCTTATAACCATTGAGAAGATAAAAATACTACAAATTGATTATATCCCGGCGTGATCGTCCCTCTTACTCCGCCTTCAACCCTTCTACCGGGTTGGCCCGCAGTACCTTTCTTATCTGGGTGGACAATGTTATCAATACAATGAGGATAAGGATCCCCACGGCCAGGACAACACTGGAAAAATTGATCGGCATGTGATAAACATAGGCGAATTCCAAAACCCGCTTGCCCATGGTATAGCTCAACGGGATGCCGAGGGCCAGCGCAATGATGAGCAAAAGGATATATTGTCGCAGGACATTATCCGCGATATTCATCATCCCCGCCCCCAGTACCTTCCGGATACTGAACTCCCGGACCCTTCCGGCAATATTGAGCTTTACCAGGCCATACAACCCGAGACATACCAGCAGGATGGCAGTAAAGGCGATCGCCCGCCACACCGTGGCATGTACGCCTAATTCCTCATAGTAATTTCCCCATACATCTTCCTGGTAGCCGCCGCTAAAAGGAGTCTCCGGATAGAGTTCCGCCCATCGGGCCTGTACTATTTTATAGGTCTTGCTTTCTGATCCCGGCCGCGTCTGCAGCGACAAATACCGGTATTGGTCCTTATCCGCCACACGGAAGATCGTAGGTCTCATTTTGGTGTAAAAACTGTGGCTGTAAAAATCGTTCAGCACCCCGATGATCCGGTATTGGATGCTGTCGATCCGGAGCGTCTGTCCGATAGGGTTTTTTAACGCAAGGCTCTGGACCAGCAGGTTATTGACCACAATGGTCCGTTCATCGTCTTTGTAGTGATCTGCAAATACCCGACCGGCTGCCAACTGCAATCCCATCGTCTTAAAATAACGGGCACCCACGGATAACTGATCCACCTCGAAGGGATGGCTGGGGGTACGAACGATGGCGGTAGCATGGCCTCTCCCGAGGTGTTCAACGGACCCCGAAATGGAGACGACATCGGGGACCCGGGATAACAAGGCTTCCAGCTTTTCGTAAGCGGCAGCATCCGGCAGATTGACATACAGCGCCTGGTGTTCGTTATATCCCCAGCTCCGGTGGGTCAGGTACGCGGTGTTCTGGCTGAACATGACTGACCCGGTGATAAAAATGCAGGCCAATATTAATTGAAGGACCAGGAATACTTTTGTCAGTGGATTTTTTTTGCCGAACCGGACCGATCCCTTCAGGATCCCCACCACGGGAAACTTCGAGATATACAATGAAGGATACAGACCCGATGCGATGGCAGTCACCAGCAGGATAGCGGGCAGGTAAATCCAGAGAGCCGGGTCTGCCAGCCGGAAGCCCATGCTGAAATGATTGATCGTCTCGAACCAGGGAATGATCACATAGGCGCCGAAAAGAAATCCCAGCACCAATGCTACCAGCGTGGTGACACCATTTTCATACAGGAACTGCGCGACAACGGCGCCCCGGCTAGCGCCCATGGATTTGCGCACCCCGATCTCCCGGAGCCTTTTTGTCGCTGTGACGATCGCGATGTTGATATAATTCAGGCAGGCCAGGACCAGCATAAGTATGCCAAGAACAACCAGAAAAACGACGCTTTTATAATTCGCCTCCGACCCGTTCGAAATGCAGCCCCGTATAGAATCTGCTTTTCGGGAAAGGGTCGCCAGGGGTTCAAAGGCAAAGGAAGAAATGGCCCAGTCCACCGGCGCCACGGCATTGTGTGCCTGGATATAGTCCGCCATTCCCCGTTGAATAGCATCCACATCGGCCGAATGATCCACCTGGATCAGGGTAGCGGCCAGGTTGGTATTCCAGTCATAGGCGTTATAGCCCGGGTCAGCCACCCGCAGATTTTCGAAGTTGAGCAGCAGATCGAAGTCAAAGGACCGGGCATCGGGAAAGGTCGCAGCCACTCCGGCGACTGTAAAGGATTTGCTTCGGTCCTTATCGAACTTTACCAGCAGGTGTGCGCCAACCGGGTTCTCCTCTCCAAAATACTTGACGGACATAGCTTCACTAAGGATAATATTGTCTATGCCGGCCAGCGCCTTTGGCGTCCCCCATTTCAACGGGAAGGTGAGCATTTCCAAAAAAGCGGGATCCGTATAGCGGACGTGTTCATTAAATACTTTGTCCTGGAATTTTACGACCACCGTCCGGTCTTCGACCCGGCAAACCTGTCTGATCTGGCCAAAATCTTTTTTCAGCGATGGGCCCAGCGGCGCCGGCGCCCGTCCGAACTGCTGGTACGTACCATCTCTCTTTGCAAAAAAAGTAGCCAGGTATACTTCCTGCTTATTTTTGTGAAATTGATCCATCCCATAAGTCCAGCGGGCAAAACCATAGACCAGTATACAGAACCCGATGGCCACTGCTAAGCCAAAAAGATTGATAAAAGAAGTAAAGGGATTTTTCATCATCCCCCTGACCGAGGTCTTATAATAGTTGTTATACATCCCTGCGGAATACACCGGCTGAAGAGCGCCCAGCCTTTTTAGTAAGATGGGCCGCATCAGGCGTAGTATTTCCCATGTATATTGCCGCCTTGCCTGCCGGTATGATCCCTGCCCGGCGTGCTCCTGAAAAAGTTCCTCCATGTCCCCTTCGATCTCTTCGAGGTATTCTTTTTTCATAAAAAAGCGAAGAAACCGCAGCGACCATTTAGGCGGCCTGATATCGTCGGAGTGTTTCATATGACTCGCAGGTTGACTAATTGCGGGATGGCTTTCCAGAGGTCGGCGCGGATGGCCTTCATCTCAGCCAATACGTTGCGCCCATGAAGCGTAACCGTATAAATGCGCTTCCGCTTCCCTCCCCTCTTTTGTGTGGCTTCGCCGAATTCAGAGGTCAGGAATCCTTTCTGCTCCATACGCTTAAGGGCCGACTGGATTGACCCTACGCTGAGCCTTTCCTTCAGCCGCTTTTCCAGCTCCCGCTTGATCTCCACCCCATAGGCCTCCTCCTGCAAAGCTGCCGCGGTAAGCAGGACTAATTCTTCGAATTCTCCGAGTTTAGTCTTCTTCATATTCGATATCATTCTTAATTGCAGTAAATATAGGGATTATTTCTTTCCTAATTGCAGTAAATATATAAATTTCCCGACCCACAGGTGGCCCAAATCATAGCCACCACGAAGCAAAAGGGCAAAAAAAATATTGATTTAATCTATAAATATTTTTATCGAACGCAAGCCCTTCTGCGAATAAAAGCTGATCAAATAAATTCCACTGCTGAATTCCGTATCGGATTCATAATGACCACTGCTGGCGATCCTCTTCCGCCAAATTACCTGGCCCAGCATATTCCTGATAACGAGGTCGCCTTTTTCTCCGGGCGCCAGCTCAAGATATACATGTAGTCTGCCGTCTGCGCCGTATGCATTAAATGCTGCATTGGCCGGCTGGTATAAGGTGTCCTTCTGGCTGAATATCAGGTAAAACCTCTGTTCATATTCGCCGGCCTCCAGGTAGAGGCGGTATCCCGGGTCCTGTTGCAGGTCTTTTTTGATTCCCGTTACTGCGTCGGACAGGTAAATGTGCAGGCCATCGGGGATCCGCTCCATAGAAGTCGCGTTAAAAGTGATCCATCCTGCCTTTTTCGTTCTCAGTCCCAGTGGTAGTATTCCTATACTATCGGGGACATAGGAGATTGCCTTGATGGAAAGCTGCGCGGCATCGGAAGACAACGCATAGAGGTTGGGCACCTCCGGATCAGTATTCATCAGCTTCAGCGCATCCAGCTTTTTATCGAATACCCCGGTCGCGCCTTCCTTAAAATAGACTACAACAGGATCCGAAGCGGCTGTCTCGCCGGCGAGCGCTGCATTCAGCCGCAGCAAGGGCGGCGGCCCATCCGGCCGGGGGATGCCCAGAAATACCGTCGATAGATTGGTATTCCGGGCATTGTTATTTACCGATAACAGCCCCGCTACGGGATAAGTACCATTGGAAACATGAATAAAGTAACCCTGCATGGCGGGAATGATATTGCTGGCAATGCCATTACTGGAGACGCCATTTATATAGCTGCTATAAGTGCCCGTATAGGGATCGGTAGTGCCGGCGCTGAAATAATACAGGGCATTGTCGATATTTGTCTTTGTCCATCCTGTAGCAGCATTCCAGTCGATTGGGGACGGATAGGGATTACCAACAAGATTGAAGCCCTGTGTATAAGCCAGGTTGTGGTTGTACAGGATGGGGGAAGATACCGTGTGGTTGTTAACGACCCCTTTCAGGCTAATGGTCAGCGGGGCGGAAGAGGAGCCGAAATTAACGGCATATCCTGCCAATGGAGTAAGCAGGCCGGAAGAAGTCGTATAGTTGACCCATCCGTTGGAAGCGAGGCTTTCGTCAAACTTGTAGAGGTCGGGAAAGGAGGCGCCCAGATTGATCACGCTCGAGAAATCACCGGCAGTATCAGCCTGGAAGGGGGAACTGAAATATTTGTATCCAAAGCCAGCCGCAAGATAGCGTTGCATAGTCACATTGCCCAGCACTTCACCTGTTCCGCTGCCGTTGATCAGTGCCGTCTGTGCGGCGGTGGACAGCAAGGTAAGATAGCCACCGGTAGTCAGCGATCCGTTGAGGGCAGTCAATACCCCGGAGATGTTCAGGGTTCCATTTAATGCTGCACCGGCCGTGTTGTTGATCGTGAGGTTCTTGAGTGCATTTCCCGTAAACAGGCCGGCCGGTATTGCCTGGGTGGAGGTACCGTTCAATTCAATGCTGCCGGTACCGGCAGCGACCGTTCCGCTATTTGTGATAGTGCCGGCTATTTGCAATGCTGCGCCGCTTATCGTTACAGAGGCTCCTGACTGAATAGTAAGATTATTAGTGGTGGCGGTACCTGTGCTGATGGTCGGATAGATGGATAAGGCAGAAGGTATAGTGACATTAGAGGCGCTCGTAGGGATGGAGCCGGACGACCAGTTGCCGGTAATAAACCAGTCATTGCTGACGGCCCCCGTCCAGGTACCGGAAGTTGTCAATTCACCTACCGCTATATCACCGATGCTGCTCAAGCCTGTCGCCTGGATGGAGGTAGACAGAGGGGAGGCAACGGAGGGCAGCGACCAGGAACTGCCATTATAATTCCCCACTTTAAAATTTGACGTTACGGCTCCGGCATCTACGTCTGCGGCCACCCAGTTGACCGTGACCGCAGCCGTGGTGAAAACAGTGGCGCTATTGGTAAAAGACCAATAGCGGTTGACACTTTTATTATTATTAATACCCGATGTGGCCAGGTTAGGATGATCGGAGGTTGTAGTTACCGCGACCAGGTTGCCGGTGACGCTAACACTGGCGAAGAGAAGGGTTGCAGGGGTATAGCTGGTGCTGTCCCCTATTTCAAATACTCTTGTCACGTTCGATCCCGTAACAACATTTTTTTTAAGCCTTCCGAATACCCATCCGCTGGAGGATGAGGCGCCTGATGTGCTGGCCCCTGCGGGAAGGATCATTGTATTGAGGCCGGTCCTGATCTTGCCGGATGTAAAATTCAATACTCCGTTTACCGTAGCATCTGTTGATAATGTTGTCAGGCCCGCTGTTTTATTAAGGGTAAGGTTATTGAAAGTCCCGGTGGATGAAATGTCCTGTGTTCCAGTGCCGGAAAGCAGGATGGTATTGCCGGTATTCGTAAATGCGCCGCTTGTCATGCTCCAGTTGCCTTCCAGGGTATCCGTAAAGCTGCCGGGAACAAAAGTCCCGCTGGCTAAAGAAAAATTTGTCAGTATATGTAATGCGGCAGCAGCCGTTTTGGCGCCTGCCGCTGAAATAGTGAGATTGCCGTACGGGGTAGCGGTAGAAATGGCCTGTATACTGCCGGCATACACCACCGTACTAAAAGTGTCCAGTGCATAGGTGGTGAATGCCGGCAGGCTATTCGTTCCACCGATGCTAAGAAAGGAGCTGTCGTCGATGGTAAGCGCCCCGCCGCCGACATCCTGCGTAATGCTAAAAGTGGAAGCATCCAGTGTCCCGCTGTAAATGTGCAGATCGGTGACGCCTGTCACGTTTTTGGCCAGCGTGGCCGTAGCTGCAGTACTCTTTTGTATGGCAAATTGCGCCAGCGTATAGGGCGATGCCGTACCTCCGATGGAAGACGGCCCTGTACCCGTCATGATCAGCGTACCGATCGATGCGTCAAAAGCATTATTGTTGGTGAAATTGTGGGCAACATTAAAATCGATGTTAACAGTGATACTACCTGTAACGATAAAGTCGTAGAATACAGTGCCTGCGCTCCCCGATATCTGACCGGTAGCCGAGCTCATGGTAAAGGACGAAGTGCCGCCATTTAAGACGCCATCGCTTTCTAAGTCTCCGCCAACAGTAAAGGTATTGCTGCCTGCATTAAAAATGGCATTGCTATTGACCAGGAAGCCGGCCCCTATGTTCCAGTTGGCGGCGGGGGTAACACCCGTGGTGTTGGCAATGACAACATTATTTAAGCTGGTAGGGGTACCTGAAATGGTCATAGCGCCCGATCCTCCGAAAATGACGGTGCCCGTGCTTGAAAATGAGGTGCCGGCCAATGTAATGGTTTGTGTGGCAGCCGGGGCGAAATTCAGGGTCCCGCTGCTCGTTACGGTCCCGTTATTCGTGAAGCTGCCAAAGATATTATGGGTGGAGGCGCCGCCGTTAAAAGTGGCCCCGGCACTGATATTAAAGGCTACCCCCACGATCCATCCCACACTGGCGGTAACGCCTGCCGTATTGTTGACGTTCAGCGTGGCAAATGTGGGGGAACTGGTAGAATTCAATACCGGCGCAACATTCCCGTTAAAATTAATGACGCCTTGTGAATTCGACACTACGGCATTGATGAAACGGATCGTCTGAACGCTGGTCCCGGTAAAAGTAGTGACGCCGAAGCTCGTCAGGGAACCATTGTTGGTAAGATCTCCGTTAACGGTGCCGGTCCCGGTCCCCGTATTGAAGGACCCTCCGGTGGCGATGACCACCAAACCATTATAGGTAAGGTCGCTGCCGGGCACGGAATAACTGCCGTATACGGTCAACCGGTTGAACGTGGTATTCCCGGTGATGGTCTTACTGGCTCCATTAAGAATGACCGTGCCGGTGCCGGCGGTAAACGTTCCGCTGTTTGTCCAGTTGCCACCCAGGTTGATCGTAAAAGAGCTTGCATTAAGGCTGGCTCCGCTGCTGATCGTCAGATCTCCATTGATAACGGCTGAAGCTGCCAATGTTTTGGCACTAGCGCCGCCATTGGTGAAGGAAAGATTGCCATACGTTACGCCTGCTATCGTTTGCGCCACGGTTCCGTTGTAATTCACCGTGCTGCTGTTCCCCAGGGTATAGACATCATAACCGGAGGGGAAGTTACCTGCTCCACCTGCCAAAATGGTGGCGCCATTCGATACAGACAAGGTGCCTCCCTGGGTACTACGGTTACAGGTGAACGTTGATATATCCATCGTTCCTGCGCTAACGGATAAAGTTCCGTTGATGGACAGGTTGCCGGCGAGAGTGGCGGTTCCGGATGCCTTATTGATGGTTAAATTATTAAAGGTGGTGGCAGCGATGCTCTGAGCGGCCGTTCCGTTCAAAAAGACGCTGCCGCTTGAAGACACAAAACTTCCGGTATTATTCCAGTTGCCGCCGACCGATGTGGTAACCCCGTCGCCATTCAGAATGCCACCCGATGAGATCGTCACATTTCCCGTGACACCGGTGGCCGCATTTATATCCAGCTCTCCTGACGTAACCGAAAGATTGCCGCCGATAGTCGTAGCGTTGTTGATGGAGGCAATGCCACTGGCTTTAGTGATGACTACATTGTTATAGTTTACCGCCGCTATTGTTTGGTCTACGGTCCCATTATAGGTCACTGTGCCGGTGCCGGCGGTAAAGGTCCCGCTGGTGTAATTAAAATCATCCCCGATGGTAAGGGCTCCGGCGCCTGTAAAAGTGATATTGGCGCCTCCTGTCTCCGTTAAAGATCCTGCCAGGGCGACCGTTCCCGTTCCGATATTCAGGTTGATGGCATGTCCGCTGGCGCCGTCGCTCAAAACCATATCTCCATTGACAGTAATAGTTTGGTTACCCGCGTTAATGGTATGAGCCGCATTCGCTGCCCATGTACCGGAAAGATTGCCCTGCACCGTTAATGACCCGCCTGCTGCCAGCGTAAGCGTGGCAGCCTGCACGCTGCCGAATAAAATGCTTTTTGCCGAGGCGCTGTTGTTGATCGTTGGGGCATTCGTAAAAGCGGCCGTGCCTATCTGGACAATATCATTGATACCAGGAGGCCTGGACGGGCTACCCTGTGTAACTGTCCAGTTGGCGGCTGTAAACCAGTCGTTGCTGGCAGATCCGTTCCAGGTTACCACATTGGCATTATCGGATAGTGTCCATCGGCCTGAGATATCCAGTAAAAGAGTTTGCTCCACATAATTGGAGGTAGTGCTGTTGGCCGTCTTGCCGGAGGTGGCCCAACTGCTGCTACCGGTAGCGGCGTGCCATTGCTGTATGGTCGATTCGTTATTGCCGTTCAGCTCGGCATCTTCATAATGCAGGCGAAGGGTCGCAACAGATATTCCAAGGCTACCGGTCACAGTGATAGTATAGACCCGGTTAATGGATCCGCCAAGCGGGAAGTCGCTGATCTGTCCTATTGTTACGTTAACGGTAATAGATGTAACAGCATTCAGACCTGTTATGGTAATGGTATTATTCGGGCCTTCGAATGCGTAGGCTGTTCCTAAGGTATAAGTATGTGTGCGTTGTATATTGCCCAATATGATCCCATTCCCGGTGCGCGTGGTAGTGATGGTAATCGTATTGCTGCCGGTATTCATCGAGCCGTTGGTCATATTAACGGTAGCGACGGCAACATTGCTCAGGAGATTTACTTTGTTGCTGGCGGAAGATTTATTAATGGTCAATACATTAAAAGTCGTTGCCCCGCTGATAGCAGCATCAGCTGTTCCGCTGAAGGTAATGGTGCTGGTAGCGGCGGTAAAACTGCCGGAATTTGTCCAGTTGCCGGTCATGGTATGGGTAAAGGATGACGCATTGAAAGTAGTAGACGCGGCGATGGTGAAGTCGCCATTTACGGTGATCGCACCGCCTGCGGTCTTCGTATTGCCATTGGAGAGGATCAGGTTGTTATAACTGCTGCCTGTGACGGTTTGCGCCCCGGACCCATTAAAATTCACTGTATTGGGAGTGGTGGAAGTTGTGTTTAAAGAGCCACTGGTGATCGTATAGGTACCCGCGATACCCAGTACCGCGCTGGTGGATAATTGCAGGGAAGTCCCATTCAGGGTGACATTGAATAGATTGGCGGCGCCATTCAGGGTGCTGGAGCCACTGAAAGTCGCTGTGCCGGCGGATGCGGTAAGGCTGCCGCCCACATTCAGGGAAACGCCGATGGAAAACCCCACTGCCGTTGTAACAGTGCCCGTGACGGATAATGCATTGAAAGCGATGGTGCCGGCGCCGGAAATCGTTTTGGCGGATCCGCTAAGGGTGATCGTGCCACCTGAGCAGGTTAAAGTCCCCCCTACGGATAAATTCCCGGTGATCGTGAGATTGTTGGCTGTGCTGACTGTGCCGGAAATGGTGAGATTATCGAATGTAAAGCCGGTGCCTGTTATTGTTTTGGTCGTGCCGGTCATGGTGGTCGTGCCTCCGGAGGTGTGGGTAAATGATCCGGGTCCACTACTGGACAAATTGCCTGCTATGGTAATATTGCTGGTTGCGGCTGCGGTGATATTGGAGGCGGTAATGGTAAGATTATTGAAATTATGAGTGCCGGTGCCGCTGATAGCCGTAGCGGCGCCGCTCATGGTAATAGTGCTGGTGCTGCCGGTGAATACACCATTATTTACCCAGTTGCCCGCAACACCATGTGTAAAGGTCGATCCGTCAAAAGTAGTGGATGCCCCGATACTTACATTTCCACTCACCGTAATATTGGAGGCGGCTGTAAAGGTGACCGATGTGCCGGCCCCTATCGTGCTGCTGAGATTTCCAGCAACGGTAAAATTCGATGCAGGCATTGTCTTTACCGCTGCCCCGGCGGAGCTTGAAAAGGTCAGGTTGCCATAGGTTTGCGCGGATACGGTCTGCCCGGTCCCTCCGTATTCTACGGTACTTGTCAGGCTAAGCGACCGGGTATTATAATTTGCCGGAAAGGGATTGGCGCCGCCGATCTTTAGCGTGGCTCCGTTGGCAACGGTCAGGGTGCCGCCTGTGACGGTGGTTCCTCTGTTGGCGGTAAATGTCGACAGGTCCAGGGTGCCGGAACTGACGGTAATATTGCCTCTCGTAGAGGAGGTGGAGTTCAGGGCAATTAAATTGCCGGCCGGTGTTTTTATACCTGACCCGCTGATCTTAAGGGTGGAATAGGTCAGGGTCTCTTTAATGGTCTGATTGACGAGCGTCGCGCTGTACTCAACCGTGCATCCTGCTGTTAGTGTTATAGTCCCTGACAGCCCGTAATTCGCGCTGAACGTGGCGGCATTTACTTTCAATATACCGGCTGCTCCCACGCTCAGGGTGCCTGCTCCTGAAACGAGGTATGGAGTGGCGTTCTCAGCAGGGATAAATGTTCCGGTCACCGTGAATGCACCTGATACGGATATGTTCCCATTTAAGGTGGTGGTACTGCCTGCGTTGATAGTAAGTTTTCTGAAGGCAGTGGTGCTGCTTCCTCCGATCGTCTCGCTGACCCCGGCAAAGGTCACTGAAGAAGAGGTGCTGGTAGTGGTGTAAGTACCCGCATTGCTCCAGTTGCCGGTTACCTTCAAGGTGACGCCTTTTTGAGTAAGTGTGGCGCCTGTATTAATCGTCAGATTGCCCGACACCGTAAGCCCTTTCGTCAATGTCAGGGTAGGCGTACCCGTGCCGGCCCCGAGTGTCAGTGTCTTACAGGTAGCGGTAGCGCTGACATTGGGCTGGAAAGGTCCCGTAAAACTGGCATCTCCGATAATGACATCCGTTGTAGCGGTGGGCACACCGGCTGTCCAGTTGCTGGCTGTACTCCATGTGGTACTTGTGATGCCTTTCCAGCTTGTCTGGCAGAATGAAGTAAATGGCAGAATAGCCAGGGTAGCAGCAACTATTGAACGGAGCAGCCTGTTTTTCTCAATGCGCATAAGTTGTCATATTTCCAAGCCTTCCCGAAAAATATGATGCCGGTTTCATGACGAATGGGATTGAATGCGGCAGGAACGTTTTAAGCACGGGAATACGTGCATAGGTTATTACCAGGTTGATATACCATCAGGGAAATGGTAGAAATAACTCACACATTTTAGCGATTTTTTGGCAAATGGCCAAATATAAAAGGAGTGGATTGAGATAGAAAGTAAAAAGGCTTCAAGTCATTTTGCCTGAAGCCTTTTTAATTCGGGTAAGACAACACCGAAGAATAACGAGCGGTTAATGTCCCAGCGCCTTGTTTATGGGAGCCCGGTCTATATATTGGATGGCAATATCTATCTTATCGTTCTTATCATAGTGCAGATCGTTATGCACCCAGAATTGAAGTTTTTTCCCGTTTTTATACTTAACATTCACCTGGTACCAGCCTAATAGCCAAATACCCGGGACATCGGGTCCTTTTTGCGGACGGTTGACCTTTATAGGCAGCCAGATATCATTTGAAAATTGGAGGGAGTCAATAATTTTGCCACGACGTTCCTTCCAATAATCGGCAATAGCTGTTTTGCCGACCAAGCTGTCACCGGATGACCATCTATAAACGGCATTGTCGGCGTAGCCATCAATCCATGAATTAATGTCTCCTGCAGATAGTTGTTCCAGTCCCTTTTTGCCCATTTCACTGTACCTGGCATCGGCAAACTCAGACTGGGGGGGCTCTGTTTGTTTAGCCGTTGACATCGAGTCTTTAGGCTGAGTGGCTGCAGGATTTGAAGGGGTGTTGTTGCAGGCCAGCAGGATGCAGCATCCTACAGCCAACGAAATAGTTTTTTTCATTGTGCGAGCATTTTTTGTTAGATGAACGAAATTGGCGAGTGCGGAAAGTGTTCCTGGGAGAAATACGTATTAAAGATATTTATTATGCAATTACCGTGCAAATAAATTTAGTGGCTTCCGGTGCGGGGCTTAATATAGCCAAGTGATTCCAGGAATTGGTCTTCTCTTTGGTGAGCATCTGCTGCGTCTGCCGGATCTGAATCGAAGTCCTTATATTGAATTTTCAGGTTTCTTGTTAAAAGATGACCGACACCCGGATATACCAGCAACTGGCATGTTGCTCCTGTTCTTATTGCTGCATCCCTAAATGCTCTTGCGTCTGAAGTAAATACAATGCTGTCCTGTTCTCCTTGAATGATCAATGTTGGGGGCATGTTATTTCTGATGTATCCAGCAGGAGAATAGCTTGCCGGATCACCTTTGCCCTTCATAATACTGATAAAATATTTGTCGTGAGCCAGGTTGAGTGCAGGAGAATATAGTAGCGCAGCATTGGGGCGTGAGTCTTTTTGAATTTTACTGCCATTAACAGCAGGCAGTGTAGCTGCCGAAGCTACCAAATGTCCCCCGGCTGAAATTCCATATCCTGCAACCCTCCTGTTATCGATCCCAAGTTCCCTGGCGTGATTGCGCGCCCAGGCAAAAGCAGCACATGCGTCTTCTATCCCATCAACAGGCGATAATCCATTATTGGCTAAGCGATATTCAATAGAGATTGCCACCATTCCTTTTTCAGCAAATTCCCTGGCTCTTTGAAAGGTCCACGCCGCCTCACCCAGTCTCCAGGCGCCGCCGTGAAACAATAGGATCGCCGGATGAGTTTTGCTTTTGGCCAAAGGCCTAAAAACATAAGCTTTGAGGGAATCTTTCCCAACTACACGATAGGTCAGCGTATCAGAAACAGCGTTACTTGCCTGACCAAATAGTTTTGCAGCGGGTAAAAGTATAATAAACAAGAAATGTATGTTGTTTTTGCGAAGGCTTCGCAATACGAATTTGACATATTTTTTGACCATGGTTACCGATTTTTATGGGTAAAGACAATGCATACAATTATATGTTGCATTTTAAGGAACACATCGGAGAGATTTGCTATTTTTATGCTATGAGGATTGCTTTGTTAGCTGACATCCACGGAAATGCAATTGCTTTGGAATCGGTATTGGCAGATGTTACGCGTAAAGGCGGCGTTGATGGGTATTGGATTTTAGGCGACCTTGTTGCGCTTGGGCCTGACCCGAACGGAGTGCTACAACAACTTATGTATCTTCCCGGGCTGCGATTGATCCGGGGCAACACCGATCGCTATGTGGTAAGTGGAGACAGGCCTTCTCCAACGTTGGAGGAGGCTCGTGAAAATTCCAGTCTCCTGCCGCCACTTGTTGAAGTAGCCAATACTTTTGCATGGACACAGGGCATGATCACTGCCGGGGGCTGGCTGCAATGGTTGAAGGATTTACCCCTGGAATTAAGGATTACGTTACCCGATGGCTCCCGGTTTCTTGGTGTACATGCGTCCCCCGGACTTGATGACGGGTTAGGGGTATCTCCGGAAACGACGGAAAATGATATGCAGGAACTGTTCAGTACCTGTGATGCCGATCTGGTATGTATGGGGCATACGCATTTGCCATTGGAGAGGAGATGGAATGGGATTCACCTGGTAAATCCCGGTGCAGTTAGCCTGTCTCTTACTCCGGATCGTTATGCATCTTATGCCGTTTTAGAGGCAACAAAGGATGATTACAGCATAAGCCATCACCAGGTCACATATGATCGTCAGCATGTCATTGATCAATTGAATCAGCTCGGACATCCAGGTCGTGCTTTTCTTATCAGGCACCTGTCCTGACGATCAGAAATAGTAAATCTTCTTAATTAACTAATAAAATCAAGCCTTCCGTCCGATAAAGGATCGGTTTAAGTTGATCGACAGCGATTCATTATCTTTACTTTAGACAAAAAGAGATGCAAGAATAATAACCAATTTTTACATGAACCAATTTCTTGAAACCTTTAATGGTGTAGTGGAAAATAACCGCTCAATGCTCGAAACAAATCAGGTCATTTCCTTTGTTGGTTGGTGGTTTAATTCAGCAGTTTTAAAGCTACAGAAAAAGGGATGGTCATCACCAGCACTAAATGAAAATCCCATTCATTCCGGCATATTTTTCTCCATATGGCTAGGAGAGAAAGACGTCGCAAAATCTATATTTAATTACAATATTCATGCGCTGAAACTTCGGAGCCTTAATAGCTATACCATAAAAAGCCGCGAATTTGCCGATGACTTCAGGTCTGTCTTTGCAATTGATCAGCATTCTTGGAAAAATGTATCTGTAAGTTATGGCCCGCAAACACTAATGCAGGGATATATGCCTTTGATTCAGGAAAATTTTGAAATAGAGGTCGACAGGTTAGTAAAAAAATTTATCCCGCTCTGTATCACTATTGATAAACTACTTGAATTAAGGAAAAAAGCGTAAATGAAGCGGGGGAACTACTTTGAAAACTAATTTCTTAATTAACAAAATCAAGCCTTCCGGACAATAAAAGAGCCTTTTTGGGTTTTAGTCGGTTGGCAGTGAAATTTTATGAAAATAAAAAGAGAAGAAATTAAGCAGGAGGTATTTGATCTGTATGATGACTATGCCCATAACAGGCTAAGCAGACGTGATTTCATGGAACAGCTTTCTGCTTATGCAGTAGGTAGCATTACAGTACCTGCACTGATGAGTTTTCTTATGCCCGATTACAAAAATTCCATACAGGTTAAGGCAGATGATCCGCGTCTGCGATCTGAATATATTACTTACAAATCCGAAAAAGGTGGCGGAACGATCAAGGCATTACTCTCCTACCCTGTTGACATGGCCAGGAGGCTGGGTGGCATCGTCGTCGTTCATGAAAACCGCGGATTAAATCCGTACATCGAAGATGTCGCCAGGAGAGCGGCAATAGCCGGATTTATAACTATAGCACCGGATGCTTTAACGCCTTTAGGCGGCTATCCGGGAGATGATGATAAAGGCCGTGAATTGCAGAGCAAAAGGGATAAAAATGAAATGCTGGAGGATTTTATAGCGGCTTTTGAATATCTGAAAAAACATCCTGATTGTAACGGAAAAACAGGAGTGGTAGGTTTTTGTTTTGGCGGCGGGATCGCCAATATGATGGCAGTCCGGCTACCGGATCTGTCTGCCGCCGTCCCGTTCTATGGAACTCAGCCTCCAAAGGAACTGGTTCCACAGATACATGCGCCACTTCTTTTGCATTATGCAGGATTGGATACCCATGTCAATGAGGGGTGGCCAGCGTATGAAAGTGCTTTGAAAGAGAATAAAAAAGAATACACCGCTTACATTTATCCTGGCGTAAACCACGGATTTCATAATGATACAACTCCCCGTTATGATAAGGCCGCCGCAGAGCTGGCCTGGAAACGGACCATTGATTTTTTTACTGAAAAGCTAAAGTGAGTGTTCGGTATGCATGCTAACCTTATTACGGCCATCGAATATTTTATCCGCCTTGATACCCCGGAGAAGGAATTTATATCCTCACTTGCCGTCTGTAAAACGTATCAAAAGGGTGATTATTTTTTGCGAACGGGGCAGGTTTGCCGTGAAGTGGGCTTTATTGAAAAAGGTCTGATCCGTTATTGCGGAACCAAAGATAATGGAGAGGAAATAACCTTGCATTTTGGAAAGGAAAACGAATTTACCAGCAACTATCAGAGCTTTCTTAATCATTCGGCATCGCAACGCAGTATACAGTGCCTGGAAGCCAGCGAAATACTGGTGATCTCGTATGATAATCTGCAAAAGCTATATGAGGAAGTCAAAGAAGGGCAAAAATTCGGCCGCCTGGTCTGCGAGCATCTTTATTTGCAGGCGCTGAATCAAATACATTCCATGTATACCGATGAGCCGGAACAGCGCTATCTCAACTTTGTAAATGATTACCCCGATTTGCAGCAGCGCATTCCTCAATATTATATTTCCTCTTATGTGGGTGTTAAGCCACCCTCGTTAAGCCGTATAAGAAAAAGGCTTTCCCTGTAATTTATTAACCTGGGTGAATGAACCGGCCAACGGCCGGTTTTATTTTTGTTGCATCCATTCAAAAAATGCATCAATCACGTAAACTCTCTTAAAATGTTGCTCTTTAATATTATCCTTTTGATTCACTTTATCAGTTTTGCCGCTTATCTCTGCACCTTACTGGCCCAATGGAAGGATTATGATACCCGTATACGGGGAGTGTCGGGTTTAATACTGGGTATTATACTGCTGCTTAGCGGTATTGTGCTGGCGATGATGAAATACCCGCATGTGAATTACTATAAGATTGTTCCTAAGATCGGATTGTTTGCATTGGTTACCATCATAAATGTACGTTTTGGCGGTAAAACCTATACCCGTCGGGCCTACTATACATTGATTGCAGCTACCTTGCTTGCTGCCTGTATTGCCGTAGTGCGAACATAACCGGGTAATTTTTATGCCATTAGCGGTGAGTATAACAACTTTGGCTCTTGTATCGGTCCCGTGTTCTCTCCTTTCCAGCAATCCTTTTTTGTTTATATGCAAATTTATTTTTTGAGATGGATAAATCCAGGATGTTGTTAATTATCAGCGGGTAAGTGGCAATTAGAGATAGTAAAAGGCAAATTTTGGATTATCGGGGGCTTTGAAAAAAATATACTATTGTAGATTGTTGATCTTAATTTGAGGAAAATTCCTTTATAAGTAATACTGCCGATGAAAAATTTAAAAAAACGTCTTAAACAAGGGGAAACGGTACATGGATGCTGGCTGAATCTTGGTAGTTCCGTAACGGCAGAGATCGTTGGAATGTCCGGCTTTGATTGGGTACTGATAGACCTTGAACATGGGGCAGGAGCCGAAAAGGATGTACTGCACCAGTTGCAGGCCCTGGAGCATACTCCTACAGCAGCCATCGTAAGGATCGAAAGCACTCAGCGGCAAAGGATCCATCGGATACTGGATATGGGAGCGGAAGGGATCATGTGCCCCCGCCTTACGAATGCGGCGGAGGCGAAGGCAATTGCAAGCGGCCTGCATTATCCCCCGGATGGCAGCAGGGGGATCGCTAAAATGGTCCGTGCCAGCGGTTTTGGCCACAATTTTTCTGAATATTATAATAACGCAACGGAAAATATCGTAGGCATTGTACAAATCGAAACGGCCGAAGTGCTGCATCATCTTGATGAAGTTGCGTCATTGGCAGGTATCGATGTGTTATTCATCGGCCCTTCCGATCTTTCTATGGAATTAGGGATCTTCGGTCAGTTTGATCATCCCCTTTTTAAGGATGCGTTGGCAGCTACGGTGGATGCAGCCAGAAAGCACGGCAAGGCTGCGGGCATACTTTTGCCCAATCCAAATGATTATAAGATTTATCATGAAATGGGAATCAGCATGATCGCGAGTGGTGCGGATGGTACTTTTGTAGCAGAAGGGGCAAGGAATATGGCCAATAAATTAAATGCAGCCAGGGCCGGGCAATAAAACCAACACTCCATGAGCGCATCTTCGTTCCTTACCGACCCCCTCTTTATATTGCTGATCGGTATCATCATCGTGGTAGGCGGCATCATCGGCCTCAAATTACATCCCTTCCTTGCTCTCCTGCTGGGGGCCCTGGTGGTAGCGATCATGACCCCCGGCGCGGTCATTGAGCACGATGCGCTGGCTAAAGGGGCAACGCCGGCCGCGGCTCACCAATTGTCCGGCCGAAGTATCGGGGAAAGAATAGCGCTTGAGTTTGGTAATACCTGCGGGAAACTGGGTATTCTTATCGCCATGGCAGCCATTATTGGAAAGTGTATGCTGGAAAGCGGCGCCGCAGAACGGATCGTACGTTCCTTATTAAAGCTCACTGGTATCGACAAAGCGCCGATGGCGTTCTTAGCCAGCAGTTTTTTTATAGGTATCCCTGTTTTTTTTGATACGGTGCTCTTTCTGATGATCCCCTTAGCCAAGGCAATGACCATGCGGATCGGTAAGAATTATCTCCTGTTCGTGCTCGCTATTATGGCCGGGGCATCTATGGCCAACTCTTTAGTCCCGCCCGCCCCGGGGCCATTGTTCCTGGTCAGTGAAATGCAAATACCGATAGGGATGATGATGGTGGGAGGTTTTTTATTGGGACTTGTCACCATTTCGACAGGATATCTTTTTGCGCTCTATGCCAACCGAAAATGGCCGATACCGTTACGGGATTCATTGGATGCCCGGCTGGAAGACATAAAATCCGCCTCCTTGAAAGAGGATGCTCAGCTTCCTCCCCTGGGGCTCTCCCTGCTGCCTGTCCTGCTCCCCCTGGTATTCATCTGCACGAATACGGCGCTGACTTCCTTTTCCTCTTCTCATGCTCCTGTCGATTCCTCTTTTTATTCCGGCAAGCTGATCGGTTTATTGAAGTTCTTCGGCGACAAATATATTGCATTGGCTACTGGTGGCGTAGCCGCTCTGATCCTGCTGGCCCGGCAAAAGAAAACGAGCAAAGAAGGGATGACTGCCTTTGTACAGGCGGCATTGATGAGCGGAGGGGCCATTATTCTCATCACTGCGGCGGGAGGCACTTTTGGAGGCATGCTCCAGCAAAGCGGGATCAGCACACGGATTGCGGGAATGACAAAAGATTATCAAATGGCTTTAATTCCGCTGGCATTTCTTATTGCTGCCGTAGTCCGTACTGCACAGGGCTCGGCTACCGTGGCAGTGATCACCTCTTCTGGAATACTATCCGGCATGGCTATCCATGGGCATCTGACCTATCATCCTTTATATTTGGGCCTGGCTATCGGTTGCGGATCAAAATTAGTTCCTTGGATGAATGACGCCGGTTTTTGGCTGGTCTGCAAGATCAGCAATCTGACAGAAGGGGAAGCTTTGAAAACAATTGCTCCCATGCAGGCGATCATGGGTGTGGCGGGACTTATCGGGATACTGATTGCCGCCAGGCTGTTGCCTTTGATCTGAAAAGGATAACCCATTTAGCTCCGGAATAAATAAACACACATTGGGCAGTAATACCATTAAAAAATAATTCATACGAATGAAAAATGCTACGTTCCGGGACAAGACAGGTCCGACGATCAAAGAAATTATTATTACCCCCATCGCCATTGTTGACCCTCCCCTATTAAATGCGGCCGGTTTGCATGCACCCTATGCTCTCCGTACGATAGTAGAAATAATTACTGCCGATCACATTTCGGGCATCAGTGAAATCCCGGGGAATGCAGACATCGATACCGCCCTGGAGTTGGCCAGGGACCTGCTCATCGGAAAAGACCCGTTCCAGTTGAATGACATCCGGCATGTGCTGGAAAATGCTTTCGGCAGGGAGACGGCAGCCCAACGGGGGGACGCCCCCTGGGACCAGCGAAAGCTGGTCCACATCTTCAGTGCCATAGAAGTAGCCTGCATGGATATTATCGGCAAAGTGACGGGGCTGCCGGTAGTAGATCTCCTGGGGGGAAGAATGAGGGATCGGGTGCCTTTTTCCGCTTACCTTTTTTATAAATATGAAGGAGCTGGAGGAAAACTGGGATTGGGTCTGGATCCTGATGCCAGAGGATGGTCTGTCGCCCGCCAGGCAGCGGCGTTGACTCCTGCCGAAATTGTGGACCAGGCAAGAGCTATGTGTAAGGAATTCGGGTTCCAATCCATTAAATTGAAAGGCGGCGTCTTTGAGCCGAGGGCAGAAGTCGATGCGATGTTCGCTTTGCGGGAAGCTTTCGGGCCCGATACGCCTTTACGTATTGATCCCAATGCTATCTGGAAGGTGGAAACGGCCCTTCAATATGGCCGGGAGATGGAGGGGTTGCTCGAATACCTGGAAGACCCGGTAAGAGGGCAGGAAAATATGGCAAAGGTCAGGAAGGCGCTGAAGACCCCTTTAGCTACCAATATGTGCACTACCTCTTTTGAAGACATACCCGGTAGTATTTCTCTTGGCTCTGAGGATATTATTCTCAGTGACCATCATTTTTGGGGAGGATTGCGTGTATCCATGGAACTTTCCAGGATCTGCGAGACTTTTGGGAGAGGACTTTCCATGCACTCCAATAGTCATTTAGGTATATCCCTGGCTGCGATGGTACATTTAGGGGCGGCCTTGCCCCAACTCCCTTACGCCCTGGATACCCATTATCCGTGGCAGTCGGATGAGGTAATAACAGGAGGGCGGTTCAAATTTGAGGAGGGAGCGGTGATGGTTCCCCGGGAGCCGGGGTTGGGTGTAGAACTGGACAGGGAATCATTAGCCAGACTACACCAGAATTATCTGGATTGCGGGCTGACTAAGCGGGATGATCAGGTGGAGATGCAAAAAGTCGTGCCGGGCTGGGAGTTTAAGGCCGTACGCTGGTAATGATAGCGGGTTAATTATAGAGGGTTAATTGCCTTCTCCATCGCCGGAGTCTTTCCCATTGTCTGCGATGTTGTAACATTGCTGCAAAATATCAGCGGTGATGTCCGCCGGAGAGATCTTGTTATTATCCTTGTTAGCCATGACAACAACGTACAGGTCTTGGGAGGGGACGATCTTATAATCGCAAACGCATCCGATGCCGGTGCCGCCGCCACCTTTGTGAATAATAATTCCATTACTCCCCGTTCGGGAATGCCATCCGGGGGTATTAGATAATCGTTGGGAATAAGGGGTCCACATCTTTTCCTCTGTTGCCTTGTTCAATAACGTTGTACCGGACAAGGCCTGGCTGAGTTTAATAAAATCCGTCAGTGTCGTTTGCAGGCCTCCTGACGAAACGCCATAATCACCCGGACGGAAATGCGTTTTGATTACTTTCCATTTTCCGTTCCTGAGCATATGCCCCATGGCAATATTCGGTGCGTCGGGGAGTACCCCTGTCCGTGTCATTTGCAGCGGGTGGAAAATATACTTGTCCATATAGTCAAGATAGGCCATACCCGTTACCTGCTCTATCAGCTTGCCCATTATGGCAAAATTAAAGTTATTGTATTGTTGTTTTTTGCCAGGGGGGCTAAAAGACATCGGCAGATTGCCGGTACTTTTTACCGTTCCTTCAAAGGACCCATCGTCTTTTTTCCCTTTTAATTCCGGTATCCCGCTGGTATGGGTCATGTATTGTCTTATCGTTATGTTGCCCCATGCCTCCGGCAAGTCCTTCATATATTTTTTTATCGGGTCGTCCAACGTTATTTTGCCATTCTGGACCAGCAACATGACGCCCAGTCCTGTAAATGCTTTGGACACCGATCCGATACTGAATATCGTATTTTCATCTGTCTTTTCGTTACTGTCTTCTGATTTTATACCGTAGGCTTTTTTAAACACTACTTTTCCATGCTGAACAACAGCGACCTCCATTCCGGGAAAGCCTTCTTCACC
>Ga0307511_10000797_pt1 | contig 33618 bp, 42 predicted proteins | sample 13_EM_MG_FD_200266 | JGI IMG/M metagenome (GOLD analysis project Ga0307511, IMG submission 200266) | Populus trichocarpa ectomycorrhiza microbial communities from riparian zone in the Pacific Northwest, United States - 13_EM | ecosystem: Host-associated > Plants > Roots > Unclassified | place... | reverse complement strand
GTTTTAATCCCTATACTTCCATCCGTCGCCACCTTTGTCCAGGTCGTCAATTCCTATTCAAGAGCTCACTGCCACGTTGGATCGGCTGACGACGAGCTGTCTCCAGTATGAGAGGATCTTCCGTTTGGAGGAGTTGAGGGGTGAAGCGGAATGTTTGTACATCTTCTATCCTAGGTTCGAGTGGATGGAGGACTCATTCTGTCACATGACGGTTATCACAGACGGTCGTTGGGTGAACCAGTTGGTAGGAGAGGGTTCCGTTCCAAGATTCCGCTTCTACAACGACTCGGACTTGATGGGAGAGGATTCAAACGACATGCTTGACTTTGATGGAAACAATGACGAGTAGATAGCCTTGTTGCCTTGTTGTGCCTCCAATGTGATCTTTGAGTTCTGTTCTGGTCTTTGAAGAAGGATAAGAAAAGGAAAGAGAACGAATGTAATGGTAAGTTGGATAAAAGGTCAGAAGAAAAAGAAAAAGTGAAGGTAGAAAATCACCAGCGATGACAAGAACGTTGTGAACATGAAGAATGGGCAAAATTTCTGGTCCTACCATTGGCACCAACACCGGGCCAGCAGCGTCGGGATTTCCTCCGTTCCAGAGAGGTGCGGAATGCAGCTGGATTCCCAGATCCGATCAATCCAGTAAATTAAAAGTGCCACACGAGCGACGGCCAGATCTAATTTCTCTCGATGACAATCTCCCTAATCGGATTTGTTTACACATATTTGTTGCCAGCCGTCCGTGAACGGACCAGGCCATCCACTCGTTACCCAAAAAGGAAGGATTCCTAAACCGCTACTGAGACCACCAACGCCCATCGGATTTCGCCTGTCCTGTTCACCAACGGCTGGGTAGGAGCCTGGTCCTTAAGTACTATGGGCGACAGTTTTTGCACGAGGCATGACTAAATATGTCCACTAATGCATAAACACCAAGTGGAAGGAGAAACAATAAGAAATGAACATGGTGGGAAGATTAGGTGATATTTAAGAATAAACCATAAAAAATGTGACATGTGGACTGAAACAAAACAAGATAAGGAGTGTTGAATAAGGGACAGATGGTTGTGATGAAATGAGAAATACTAAGCAGCAGAGCCTGTTGGGCCACAGAAAGATAGTCCTTTGAGTAAGAAAGAATGTGTCAAAAGATAAGACAGAAAGATAACAATAGAAAGGCTGGAGGCCAAGAATAAATGAGTGTAATCATGAACATGTCAATGGGAAAATCATCACTCAGTGACAATAGATTGGAGATCATGGGACACAGAGATGTTCAGACTTGAGGTGGGACTACGTCAGACTTGGCAGTGGAGCAATAGGGACCAGTGGTGATGGTGGGTGGTGTTTATTGTGGTTGGCTAGGGAGGGAATGGTTAAGAGGAATCCAAGGAGACAAGGGGTCCTCCATCAAATTCCCATCATCCTTTACTGCTTTTACCTTGCAATTTGCCACCAATAACAGCAACCTTATGCCCACTAGCTTCTATCCCAAGGTGATTGGGACCCAGCCATGAGCATTCTACACATCGGACCATGCTGTGGGCACTATCACTCAGGTGGAAAACCAAACCTTCAATAAGGCCTTTAACAGTCTAGGGCAATATCCTAAGCCTTCTAAGGTGAGTTGTGACAATATAGGATTTGAGGAAGGGTGTGTTGATAGCTTTATCCTTTAGATTGTCAACTGTATGTTGAAAGGGAAGATTCAGGTTGGCACCCCTACACAAGACCATTGTTGTTAGGAGCAAGATGTTCTCAATGAGTGTTCTCAGGACAACCAGATCTAGGGATGGAGTATTCAGTCATCTGAGGTTCTTCATCTGGATTGAGCCAAGATTGATGATCACGTCTTGCACAAGATGCTCCATCAAAACCTCATTGATAAGGAACAGGGTTCTCTGGCTTGGACTGAATCATTATCAGTCAAGCAAGGGCTTTGCATGGCTGCCAACATGGTCACTAGAGTCCTCCAAAAGGTCTTCAAAGCAGAGGCTAAGGTCAGTCATTCTGGACACCTCTTGTTTGATAAGAGTTGACCAGGTTGACTGTAGATCAAAGATATTGAGACCAACCATACCCACATGCTTAACTCACAGACCAGAGTCATCACCAGGATTGATGGAGAGATAGCTGATATGGTGCTTCAGATCAAGGCCATTGATGATGGTGCTAAAGCTTGCTTTGCCTGTTGTGATAAAGACATTGAGGCCTTGGATGATTGCATCACTTGTTGTTGTGAGGAATGTGACTGCATCAAAGAAGAGCTTTGGGTCACCAAGGGAAGGATTAAAGTTCTGGAAGAGCACTCTTAGTCTCAGTGGGAGATGATCAACCAGTTGATGGCTCGCATTGAGAGTATGGAGGGGAGGTTGTGTCACTGTGGGAAGGGAAAGGACCAAGAGGTGTTAGGAGATATTTCAGTTTTGGGTAGCCCTCTTGTCCTTAGTTGTGACACCCAGAGGATACAGGCAGCAAAGATTCATATCACACTCCACCTATTGTCAGCTCTTCCATTGCTCTGTCCTCCTCTCCTTCCAATACTGATAAGGAGAACACCATGGTCATCTATGATTCCTGTGTTTTGTTGTTGGAGAAGATTGAAGACATGCCTGTCAAGAACACACAGGCTGTTCCAGTTCTAGCACTGGTCCTGGACTTCACCAGTCTTTCCTGCTTGGTCACAGTATGTGGTCAATGTGCTTCTTGTTGGCAAGGTCATCCTCAATCTGTGTTTCATCCCTACACCTTTTGCTGTGCTATAGGTGCCCAATCCACAACTCATCAATCCAGTAACCTCTGCCTTTGTTTGTTGCTTGTAGGAGGAGAACCATTGTTATAAGGCAATGGTCACAATGCAGGAATGGATTCTCCAAGTGCAACGACTCATAGAGTGGACTGTGATGGATGATGGGCCTACGGGGGTCAACAACAATGACATTTGGGATTTTGACAGTAACAACGAGTAGTTCATTATAGTCCTGTGGTAGCCTTTGTAATCTCTTCATGTGTCCTGTAAATCAACAGAGGTGTTCTTCATGTCTCTTGTCTGAGTGTCTTGAGGTAGTCTCTTGAGGTAGTCTTGGCGTCTTGAGGAAGCAGGTAGAGGAAAAAGGTAAGCAAAAAATGCCAGGTGCATGACAATAGTCATCACAAGCACAGTGAAAAAACAAAACAAATGCTCATGTCATAACCCAGCTATGCTGTGGTCCAGCAACCCATCACAGTTGTCACCAACACTACCAGGTCCCTGGGTCAAAACCCTCATGTCATCACCAACCCAGTCGCCAGAACGGTCAAAATGGTACAGTATCTGATCCTTCAGGAACAAGTCACAGAATTTCTCAGAGTGATGATTATTCATGTCTGTCCATGCCTTCACTATGTGGAACAACAGATAAGGCTGGTGGCAGTTGTTGTGGGAGATGGTGTGACCCTGATTGTTAGGGGGTATGGGTGGTACCAGCCCACTATGGCCACAGGAACCACTGTAGCAGCCCCCACAGTGTATAGCAGGGCTGAGGGGTATCAGTTCTAAATGGAGATCAGGTCAGTCAAAAGCCAGATGCCTTGACCTCAAGAAACCCCACCTGGCCTGGAACCCTGTCCTTGGGGTTGTCTTTGAAGTTGTGCTTGGGGTTTTCTCAGACACTTGTTCTCCTTAGTTGAAGACAAAACAGACAGATGAACTGGGCTGTCTGTTGATCAGTGAATGTTGTAGATGTCACAGACATCCTGGTGAGACATAGACAGAAGAGGTTGGTGTAGTTGGGTGGATGTGATAAGGAGATGTTGATGGGAACTCACTGTCCAATAGGCAGTCCTTATATCAACTCACCTGGGCTATTGTTCTCCCCATCTTCCCACACAACCTCAGCTCATCAATCATCACCAATCAAGGATCTGTAAGCAACCCACTTTGGCTCCAATCATTCACTGATGACCAACCCACCAGTCCCAATCAAACCCTGGTGATCATGTTTCACCTCCATCAGACCTATTGTCTCTATTTTGATTTCTCTCACACTCATTACTAAACTTTCCCACAGATGATCACATTACTTCTCATAACCCACTCTCCTTTTGTTCTACCCCTGTTTTCATCTCATTTCGCTTATCTTCTCAATCTTTATTTCCCCTTCATTGTAGTGATACATGGTCTGTGCACAGTGCCTGCCCTAAACTAGTTCCTTCATATAGCAGTAGTATACTGCCTGTACTCCTCAGACTTTGTCAACTCAGTGAACTCCTTCAATCTAGACTCTTGGGCTCTAAACCTGAGTTGGCCCTGCATCTCTGCTTGTTCCCCTCTGCCATCTACACCTCTCCCCTCTCCTCTTATTTCTACCTGGCTCAGGTACTCTTGTGCAGCCTTGGTCACACAGGAGTGGTCATATCTAGACCCAGCTAACAAGACTCCTGATACCCCCAACAAGTTACCTAGGTGACACCATTATCTGGTAGCCCTGTGCTCCCAACAAGTAGAGTTTACCTTGAGGTTGGCCCTGACAGTCTTGATCCTCAACAGAGGGGGTACCTTGGTAGCAAGGGGGGGAGCCTACCTTCTCCTTAGACCTGTGGATGAGTTCTTTATATACATTTTCTATCTACTAGAAACTAACAATGATTTACCTCTTGTAGTCATGAGGGCTGTGTCTCATGTTGGCTTGTTCATGAGCCAAGCTGTGTTGTGATGTGACCTTCATTTCTGAAATACAGGTTGAGCTGTGTGTCCTGTGCTGCCCTGTAGGCTAGGCTATACTCCTGCTAGCCTAGGGCTGTGTTTCTGGTGTCCTGTGCTTTTGATGCTGTGTTTGAGGCTGTGTTCCTTTGGTGATGTCATGGGTCAATGATACCATCCTGTGAACTGGAGGCTGTGTTTTCTTGCATCTTATGCTTTTCTGGGCTATCTCTTCTGTGAGGTGATGTTGTGCCTATGACAACATCTCTATGATAATGAGTTTTGTGTTATGTGGTGGGAAGGTGTGGTTTCTGAGTACTTTAACGTGTACACTCAGGCTTGACATCACTTGCCTAGGCATCTTGTATACTTCTACCCAAGTTGACCCTGAACTCTCCACTTGCTCCCCCTCTGTTGTCAACAACTCCTCCCCTTCCCTTATTCTACCCGGCTCAGGTACTCTCCTTTGGCCCTGGTCATGCAGGAGTGGTTGTATCTAGACCCAGAAGAAGACTCCTGACACCCATGAGTTGCCCAAGTGACTCCACCATCTGGTATCCCAGGCATCCCTGAGTTCCCTTGAGGTCAGCCCTGACAGTCAGTTAGCCTTAAGTTTAGCCCTTTCCACCAGCCTCTACCTGTGTGTTGACATCTAGGAGGCACAGGGTGTAGAGTGGTCCTGACACTGTAGATGAACTGACTACCTAGGGGCTTGATGGGATGTGAAACTGGGATAAATCTTGGCCCAAACTGCTGCTCAGACCAACCAAATTCAAGTTGATTGCTAATATTACACAGTAAACCTCATGCCAATATTTCAAAACAGGTAGCCTGTACCACCAGCATAATAAACATCAACAAGTCAAAGTAGGGACAATATAAGAAGTGTAGGATGTGTAATTGTAGGGGGTGGGAACAGGAGAAAGAAAAAATGCCTCAGTGCAAGCAAGAGAGAAAAGAGAATCAGAACAAATCATATGTACACCAAATCCAGGGATAGACCACAGATTAATAGCAGCAATGAGCCAAGTCAGGTTGTTGTTTGAGGTATAGATAATGTCATTGGAGAAGAATACACATGTAGGAAGGGGGTCAGGGAGTAGTTTGGCACTGATGTAGTTGAAGGAGCCCATGGGTGAGGAAGAGTATGAGCTGAGCATGTGAGTGCCATGCAGACCAAAGGTAAGGTAGGGGAGTCAATGATTCAGTTCACGTCAGGTGACCGTGACTGGTGTGACCTGGGGCCAGTTTTCGAAGGTTCTCACTATGTTTCCTGTCACACCGGACTGCGGAGGTTAGAGAGATCACTAACACCCCTACCTTAGGAGGAGGCCCATATAGCAGGTGAGTGCGTTATGCTTGTGAGGACTGTTGTTGAATTATGGAGGATTGGGGGTGATCCACAGCCACTGTTGGGTGTGGGGCAGCACCAGGCAAGAATTGTCTTACTGTGGAGTGAGGGGTCCAAAGTTGACAGAACACACACCCAAGGTGGTCCATGGTCCATGCTGAGGGGAAGGGGGTTGCACTACAGTTAGGACACTGGTCAAGCTTGAGGCTATTGAATGTGTTGGTTGTAAGATCATAGGAAAAGATGATGATCTTACAGATGATGGGTTGATGGAAGCTGTACACGATCATCAGTGGTAAAGAAATCAAGGGAGTCCCCACTAGAAGAACTTGTTTCTGAGTCACAATCATCCTCATCTATTCCTTCATCTCCCCCAGGAGAAGGTGGCACCAACAAATCTGAGGTTGTCTCCAAATGGTGAAGAACATCTTCAATATTTGGACGGTTATTTGGTTTGGATGCCCAACACTGTTCCATCACCCCCCACAGACTCTCTGTGAACCTTGTCCCACGAGGAGGGTATTCACCTTCCACTACCTTCATGAAAACAGTTAAGTCTGTGTCTTTGTGGAAAGGGAAGTTCCCGCTGATGGTTTCATATATGACCATTCCAAGAGCATAACAGTCTGAAGCTATTGTTGGACGACTATTCTTGAACCCAAACCGCTCTGGAGCAATGCGCTCTGGGCTCATCCACCGGACTGTACCACCCTGGTTGTGTGAGCTTGAGGACAAAACATATTTGGGGTCTGAGATGATTGTCAACAGACCAAAGTCTGCTAGACAAGCATGGCCAGTTTGGCCAATTAGTACATTGGCCTTAGGAGGTAAGCTTAGTAAGATAGGAGTGACTCTAGCTGTAAAAACGCACCCCCTTGAGATCCCCATGGATCATTCCCCGGCTATGGATGTAGACCAACCCCCTAGCAATGCCTCTCAGCTATACAAGTTAACCAAATATCAATGAACTTGGGGCAAAGACAGTATGGCTTTGAACAAAAAGCCTACCATCTCCAACCTGTCTGCATCAGGGTGTGCCTTCACAAAGCTGTTGATGTTTCCATTCACCATCCAGTCTGATATCATTGCAAACTGGCTCTCAGACATCACTACTCCTACCAGTGGCAGGATGTTTGGATGCTGAAGAGTTCTCCATGCAACAACCTCCTTGCAGAACCTCTGCATGAGGTACGGTCAGTGCACAAATATGTAGGAAGAGAGCACAGCCAGCAACTCACCCCAATTACCTTCTGTAAGTCACTGTTTGAGTATATCCTTATGACCTTTATGGCAATGTCACGACCAAAATATCTCCCCTTCCATACATCTGCATATCCACCCCTGTATAATGCACCACCAGTTCGGTCAAAGGAAATTGGAATCTTCAAGGATGTTGGAAGGAGTGCATGGCGGCCACACATTCTATACAATGATTTAAGACAATTCTCCTGGGCCTGTGGTGAAAGGTCAGGTCTACCCAATGCCTAATTGACAGAAGTTGCTGATGTCAGTTTCAACTAACACAGGTTGGTAACAAGCAAAAATAGAACTTGCCTCATATATCACATCAACAAAGACCTGGACATCATTCCCAAGAAGGCAGCAGATTGTGTTACCCTCATCCTGACTTGAGAAGATCACTTCAATCAGGGAGGGGAGTTCATGCAGAGCAAATGTGCGCCTGACTAAACGCTTGCAGGCTAGAATGGTGAAGTTTGGAAAGCAGAATCAGTACTCCATGAATATTGGCAAAGGCAGGACTAAAGACAAACCAGATAAAGGGTTCCTGGTGTCATGAGAATCAATAAGCAGGGTTTTATCAAGGGGCACACTCTGTGTGTTGAGACTGTTGAGTATCTTTTGGACCTTGAATTTATACCCCAAACCTTGTCCCTGTTGTGTTTAGTCTGTGGCATACCCACCCCCCTCAGAGTTTGCTCGAGTTCATCTGCAACCCTGGAGTTGTTTGGTAAGCCAGGGAGCAGACAGAATGAGACTAACTAACTCACCTTCCCAAATGCTTAAGTGCCACCCTCACAGGTTCGTCGAGACTATCCACATTCCTTCCTTGGGCTACAGTCTTCAGCACCTCACATACATTGAAACAGTATTCAGACAGTTGCACAGAATCGCTGTCGTCAACCATCTTATCCTGGTTGGGTCATTAATGAGAGGCTACAGGTGGGTACAAAACGAGAGCACGAACCCGAACCAGAGCTAGGGCAGCGCCAACGGCTCTGAAGACCTGTTTTGCTGAGGAGGCTTCGACTACGCCCCTGTTCAAAAGATCGATCCTGTCGTCCAAGAGCGATACATCGGTCCTACGCGTGCGTGTTGCCATTTTCATCGTCTTGGTTCGAGGAGTACTCGTGGCATCATAATCGGGTTCCAGAAACGATTACGAATCCCCCCGGCCAGCGCTTCGCGACACGTAGCGTGATTGGTCCCCCTAATCAGGGCTGTGTGGTTCTGACGCCTCGGTTGTATGACGGGTAAAATAGTCGAGCATCTCCTCGACTCACCGTTGTGTGGATGAGTGGGGAGACAAGGCGTCTGGTTGGTGGTGTTGGATCAGAGGTCAGCTCCATCACACTGGTGTCTCGTTCTCGCTGGGACAGTCAGTCGTCGAGGAGGCTATCATTTCGGAAATTCCTTCCTTCGTTATTACAAGAACCTGCCCGAACTGTTTCGCTTTGTCCCCCATCCACACTCCCTCTCCCTTCCAGCCCATTCCCCCTGAACCCCTCGTCCCCTTCAGGGGTTAGCAGCCTCCCAGTCCTCCACGCACATTGCTAGTGCATGCGTACGGACCCTGCGTCTCCTGTACCAAAGCCCCCAGTGTATAACCTCTGCTCGCGAGCCCGTCAATAGGTGACGTGGTTGAGGTACAACTCCAGAAACTAGCGTTGTGTGTGGGAGAAAGACGTGAGACGTGAACATTCGAATGTTCATGGATGGGTCAAAGGGACTTAATCGGTGTCAGGTTGGTGCCGAGTTTAACAAGCCCTGCTGTATGGTGATCGTCAGTGCAATTACCGTGGTCTGCTTGGGGGGACTATGCTGTATCTGGGATAGTACAAGAAGTCAGCTGACCGGAATCGGTGCCACCTCCGTCCTAAGACTCAGAGTAAGAGTGCGCCACAGCCGTCCCGCCAAAGGGCCACGAAGTGTCACCTCCCAGTTAGGCCATGAGCCCGATATCTCGTCTGTTGCGATAAAGTGGCAGATCCGGGGACGTTGAAGCCATCAGGGATCCAGCCGATACGACCACTGTGGTAGTAACACGGCATCTCCTTAAGGAGACTACTTTTGTCGCGTTCGCTCGCAAACATCCTCGGATGATTCCACCTGCGAGTCATGCGATCCGAGCTGGAAACGAAGCGCGATCATTACCTAACACCTCATAATGGAGAACGGTCGAATCGAATCTCAGGGTAGAAAAGGTTGGACGTTAAATCCAGTTCTCTCGCCACTCACTGTCAATCCATACCTGGAGGAGTCAGCTCGGTTTCTGTGGTTTATCAATTGAACATGATGACATTCCGCGCGCTGCTCCGGGGATCCTCCGCCAATAAACTATCAAGGATCGTCCCCCTCCCTGCAGCGGGGCCATATCCCCGTCTCCAGAAGGTCTCTATCATTACCATGGAAAGAAGAACCCAAAGCGTGTACTTTCCCATCGCGCACTACGGCTGTAATCACTGACAACCGTTTCGCAGATTCATCGATTTTGCATCTGCGACACCCGAAGATCTAGACCTCCTCGCCGCAGCGTGTGATCCCACCACTTTCTGTCGCGGGAACGAGGAAATCCATGACGAATCTTACCCAAGGCGGTCAAAATGGATGCTTCGAACTTCTCCGTCCAGCTGGACCTCACTAATTCTGGCTTGATGAGGATTATCGGCGACCAGTGACTCCAGAGCGAGACAGAGAACAAGTACATCAGAGCCGAGCTGTACAAGCTCAACGTCTACGGGGATTCTTGTCACGACGTGTCCCCGGTGCCATTTTCTTAAAAACTTGTTACATCCGCCCAGACAAAGACTCGTTCTTCAAGTCGCATAAGGACACACCTCATGGCACAGATATGCTCGGGTCGCTCGTAGTCATCTACCACGCCGACCACGAGGGAGGAGAGCTCGTCCTCCGCCACAAGGACCATGAGTGGAGATTCGATGCCAACTCCCTGACCGCTTCCCAACCTCTCCTTCCTTCGCATACGTTTCGTTCTACAGCGACATCGAACACGAGGTCGTGAAGGTCACCGGATCACCGCGACCTATAACATGTACCTGGTTGACCCTGCATCGAGACCGGGAACTCTCGCCGTCACTCCGAACCTCAAAACTGTTTCGAACCTCCGAACCACGCTCCAGAGACTGTTCAAGAGCCCAGCATCTTTGCCCAACGGCGAAACGCTAGGGTTCGGTCCCGCCCACCTCTATCTCCTCGCCTTCGAAACGAAGCCCCAGGAGATGACGAGTTACCTCAAAGGCGCGGATGCGCACATGTACCGAGCCTGTCGAGAACTCCAGCTTCAGCCTTCGTTGCGAATGATCTACGATGACAAGCTCAGTGGTTCACAACACGGGATCATGATGGACAAGATTGTTCGGAACCCGAATTACGACTGTGAGGATGAAAGCTACTCGAGTGTTTTGGTGACGGAGTTGGGCGGTGTGCTGGTGAACAAGGCTGAAGGCGCTGCGATCGACCGCTCCCATATATTGGGCCGAGGAGGGTTACGAAGATTGCGAATGCGAGTTCATCACTTGGATCTCTCCATTCAATGGGCGAAATCAATTGCGCGACGTCAGTGTAGCGTACTGGAACGAAATTTCTGCAGGGTATATGTATAGTGGTCCCTGTCTTATCGTCCGCATCGCTGCTGCCAGTGACCGAGTGTAACAAACGTTGTGGACTCTCCTGTATAGATAAATAGGCCACCTATCCATTCGCGCTGCAATTGCGCTCAGAGTAACGACTTGGACATGATGTTCGACACTCCTACACCCCCTGGCCTCGAGCAAACTTGACAAGGGCCACTGTTATTGAATCTAGGAGCCCGACGGTATCTTCTCAAATGCCCAGGTCTGGTTTTTGTTGCGTTCCTTCAGCTTCCTCCCACCCATGCGCTATTTGAGTTAGGTGAATTTGTAAGTCAGCGTTCCAGAGCCGAGGTCGCCATTGGTTCGAGGGGCAAGTTCGGTCTCCACATACATCCAAACAGGTTCGACCAGGGAGCTATAGACGATCGCGGGCAGGAACGTTTCGCCGTCCTGTCAAAGGTGAGCCCCGACCCTTTGAATCCCCAAGTAATAGCATGGTGCTTGTGGGTCAGGGGCCCATAGACAGACCACCTGCACCGACCCCGGTTAGCCGACCCAAGTCCACTTATGCGTATGAGACGAGGTCATCGAACACATGGAAAGACGAGCACACGGTACCACCCAATGAAGCAATGAAGATCCTCCCACACCCCATCTCCCATGAATGGCACCTCCGATGAGGCGAACGAGAACAAAAAATGTAGGCCATAGCTCTGCCGGACAAGGGAAAACCACACCCCAGACCAGAGGTCAGGGTCAGACCCAAGATGCCTGTCAACAACCCCAATACCCACGCACCTTCACGCACCAGGGTCTCACCAACGAGATCTCCACAAAAGGGATGTTCTGAGGGGGGGGGCAGACGTCAGAGGCGGGGTGGGGATGCCACGGATAACCGAGCGGAAAGCAAGATATCCAATCCTAAGTTACCAATTCGATTTCCACGGCTTCGAACGATTCGGACGGTCACGCGGGCAACCGGGGTAAATGTGCAACGGCAATGTAGCATTGTTATGGTTGTTAGTAAGGGCCGGGTACCTGGCGTACGATCGGAAACCCCAATCCAGTAAGTACGAACGAAAAGCAAGATGCAGCAGAGTGTGATATATGGATGCAAAGGGGGGGGGGATGGGGGTAAAACCCGTGGATGGAACAAGGTGTTGGTGGAGCACAAAAATTAAAGCACGAAGAGCAGATGTGTGTAGCGCAGGTAAAATGGACAGGTGAGCGGAAGGGGAAGCGTCAAGATGTAGGTGAGAGAATAATGTGTGGTCGTATAGAATAGTAGATGAGTGGTCCGGAAAGTCATGGGGGGGTGTCCTGAGGAATAATTCATGGTCTGCATGTCGTGATCTGTCGTAACCGGTCGTCTATTGTTCGGCATTCCTGAAGGCCCACGAAGTCAACCATGACCGAGGGGCGTTCTGTTTTTCTGCTTCTTCTTGTAGCTGGATATGAGACTGTTGTAGCACCTCCGTTTCCTCGTTAAGCGCTTCCTGAATAGCAACACTCTGGGCAGAGACGTGGCTTGTCATCGAGCGTTGAGCGAAATGGGAACCGCTCGGGGGAGGTGGGAGGGGGAGGAATGAATACCGGCCGATCGAATTTGTGGAATTCATGTTCCTCAGACTCAGGTGCCTCTGTTGTGGGCTCAACGGGGGACGCTGCGTGGCCGACCTGGTAACTTCTTCCATGGACGTATACTTCGGGTATGTTCTCCTGTCCGCGGTTCCGAGCAGTGGACCGTTCGACACCGACATTGACCTCAGCGACCCCGTCAACAGCGACGGCGAAATAGAGAGACCGTCGCCAGGAGAAGTTGGTCCCACTGATGGACTGTTTTGTGGTGATGAATTGAGAGGAAGTCGCGTTATGCTCCCGGTTAGCAGGTCGGGCCCAAGGCGTCTGCTCTGGCTGGTCGCGCTCCCCGAGGTCCTCGGACGAGGTCTAGCCGTCCGCAGGAAATCCGATTGCTGATCCGTCGTCGTGACGTCACTATCGCTCCTCAGATTCTGCACCCTCGAAGCAATAGTGGGCGTGAGCTCGATCTCTTCTGTCCCAGCGAGAGCCAGACCAGTAACGGACATCTCATCGCCGGAGAGGGAAATCGCAGATTCCAGGTCGGCTGTGAGTCCAGACAAGACGGATCCGATCGTGGTGACCATGTCGGTTAGTGGCCCGAGGCGTCCAGCTCCGGGCTCACTAGTCAACGACACCGTCATGGTCACCGTCATGTCCAAGTCGAGGGTGCCAATCGGATTCATTGGTAACCAAAGCGCGTCCTTGATCGGCAGCACGTAATACGGGTTTTGATACGGCTGATCTGGAAGAGAGTTGTCGTCCCACGGAGGGTGAGGAGGGTTGATAGTTACCCGAGAACTTGAAAGGTGTTCATCGTACTCTCCTTCCCACTCCCTCTCTCGCTCCGGGTCTTGTTCATCCCCATCCCGCCCTAGGTCTTGTTCGTCCTTCTCCTGACTCCCTTCCTCAGTTTCTCCGGTTTCCAAACTTGGCATTGACTTCATCGCCCTCGTCTGCACCGTTTCCTCCATAATCGGTGACATCCCCAAGCTGGGGCGGTTGTCCACCATAGACATGGTGCGAGGTCGTAGCGGAGGCGGAGTGGGTGATGCAAATGGGTTCGGCTGTCTCTTGGCCACTGGACGGTTTGGGATAGTGGAGTACGAGAAGCGTAACTTTCGCGGGAGCTTCCAAGTGAAGAAAGTATCCCCGGACCGCGAGCCGCGCGAGGTACGAGTAACTTCCTGTTCGTGCGCGTTGACCTCTCCTTGCTTGCACTCCTCGTTCGTCGCAGTCTCTGGATTTTCCACCTCGCAGTCATTCGTCTCGCAGTAGATGTTTGCCTCTTCGACATCGTTGATTTCGAACCTCGTGCGACACCAACGTGTGAGCCTACAGATGGAGTGAGTGGGGTTGATGAGAAACGAGCCAGACACGCTTACATGACCTTAACGACAACCGTGCATACAATAAAAACAGCGGTGAATGCGACGTTCACGGTGTACTTGTTTACCACCATATACGCCAAAAATACAGCCTGAGAGAATATAAGACCTAAGGGCAATTGTCAGGTCCACCGTCGCAGGGATCCTCACCATCGCTTACCATCGAGAGTGTAGCGGATGATCCGGATAAGCAGTAGTTGACCATTCCCCTCATAGTGTTTCGCGTAGACATGCAACAACTAGTGGGTAGATTAGCTCGAGTCCGCGGTACAGTGAACCGTCCATACCGAGTTCTTGACGATGGCTTAAATGATGGTTAGCCATTGCGTAGAGCAGATCAAAATGAAGGAGGGACTTACTCGTTGAAACACTGAAGTAAAACAGACCGATAGGGATGACCAACGGATTTAGCGTTGAGAACAACAACAGGACATGGATGACGAAGATGTGATTCGGTGCCCAGTCTACGTGGGGCACATGTGGTCAGCACACCAAATCTGCGTGGTAGTTCAACCCATACAGTAGTAGTTGAACGTCCTCGGACGAATTCCAATAGTGCGTTTTCGTGGCGTTACTTGTCTCCTGGTGGCCGGGTAGACGAGTAAAGGAAGCTGGTAATGTGAATTATGGACATCAGTCAGGTGAATACTTGGCGCCGGTTGACGGAAGACAGATGGGTACTAACCCCGACTGCACACGAGAGGTCATCAGGATCAGTTCGTTCGCTAATACTACAGGTAGATAACACTCACATAGTGCGAGATCGAACCCACAGTGGATAGCAGTCGTGAAAATTACTAAACAAGGGGATTCAATGACGGGGTACGGAGAAATAAGCAAAGACCTTACACCAGCCAACGTAAAAAGGTCCCGCGCTGGGGAAACTGTTTGATACGATATCGATCACGCTCCCGTTGGTATAACTCTTGATAGAGACCAAGAACGACTGAAGGGCCGACGTTCCGGCACAGAAAAACACCAACAGGTTGACCACCAGGAACTTGTAGTATCTCGTCATGATCAGATCGTGCAGCGCAGAGAGGGTTATGATCGTGTGTCCCTTCTTGGCGATCAGCAGCAGGAGCAGGGGGATGAGGAGGGCGAGGACCGAGACGAGGAAAGTCGGGACGAAAGACTGGAGCAGTTCAGATTCCCATTCGTGCCTCGCCAAGTAATCTTTCTGTAGGATGATTTTAGAGACGTGGAAACATTCCGTGGCGGCCGACGTACCAAGCTTGGCCAGAAGGCGGAAATATTCTGGATGGAAACGAGACCGACAAATAGGGAGATAGGGAAAACCCAGAAGATGGTAAAGGCCCTACGGGGAATTGCGGTTAGGGCAGATGGGACTTCGAGCGAAAGGAAAGCCATACCATACGCCGAGGTTAATCACCCAGTCCTTGACAAACTGGATTCGAGGTGGGTCAACAGATAAGCCAGAGGAACCGGCGAAACACCAAGAAAGCACGAACCTCCAAGTTGTACGGGAGCTTCATAATCCTCGTCCAATCAATATCCTCGTAAAGAGGGGCCATGGTTACCGTGCAGACAAGAGGGTTATCCGGATGCACCGCAAGGTACTTACACGCCCTTCTAGCATCCCTCGGGGTTTCGAAGGTCACGAAAGCCGTTGACACAGGGTCATACCCGCTTAGAGGCAATGACCTCGCTTCGGTAATCAAAGAGGTGAGAACCCGAAGTTTTGCCGTGTAGTAGTCGATCGTCGGGACGGTCTTCCCCCTGAACAGCGAGTTGAGGTGGATAAGCGGCTGGTAAGGGTCCAAGACGGAACGAGGGAGGCTAAGAAGAGCGTCCCATATCGTCTTATGCTTCTCGGATCCCTGGTGGTCATCCAATTGATATGAGCCACTTTGTCCATCCTCCTCCGTGGCCCGCTCGCTGTCGGCCGGTTGGGATTTCTTGTGCAACGATGTCCGAGGGAATGGCGGTAGAGGTCGAGTCTGAGAGGAGAACTCCTTGATAAAGGGTCCAATCGTTCTGATCAAAAGGTCCATTCGGTTCTCCCCCCCTTGTTCCCCTATCCCTGCGTTGTTCTCGACGTCGACCTCGTTCTTCCAAAACTTGACAGTTCCGAGGAGAGGGGCCTGAGTCCGGTGATGAACACTCCGGCTTTTCGTAAGAACGCCCCCGGGTCGCTCCTTCATACAGGAAGCAACCGCAGTGAGGACTTTGCAGGCGAGCCGAATATGCGCAGTTTCCAGCACCCGCAGCACTTCCTCGCGGCGTTCCAGCAGGGTGGCCAGTTGAGATGTCCTCCGGACCACGGTAACCCGCTCCACGATGCCGGTCCGTTGATTCTCTCCAGAGGACTCGGCGGTGTGTCCATCCTCCGATGAGTTCGCCATGAGGTCGGGTTGAGCACTTCCATCTGGAGGGGTTCTCCTGAGTCGGTTCCAGAGGTAGGAGAAGTATCGGTTAATAAAACCAGGTTGAGTAGAGGTATTGATCCCCATGGTCGGTTTGGCAATCTTCCGAGCAAGGTAATACTCAAAGTATTCCTTGAGTTGTTGTTCATCCCGTAGATGTCCAGGGATATTAGCCACCATAATGGTTCTATAGCGGACCCCCTTGTACTGATCGTCTATGTGCATCACCGGATCAACGGCAGGCTGGAAGTAGTACAGTGGGTGGGGGTGCCTATACTGAGTCTTTGACCGATTCGGATGGTTTTCGGCAGCAGCAAGGAGGTTAGCCGCTCTCATCCGCATAAGTCCATGAGCTACCCATAGGAGTGTGATCATCCAAGTGATCGAGACCCAGAAGAGGACGATGAGATGTATCCAAAGGAGAGATTTGCCCTTTGCGGTGTTTGTTAACGAAGAAATCGAAGCTCTAGTCATGGAGGCCGGGGAGTCCCCTTTAGAGAAGACAATGTGGATGGGGAATAGAATCGGAAACGTTGTGAAGGTATGCAAGAGCGCGAACCACCCTGCCGGAAGATCGAGGATAAGCGCCTCTTAGGGACCCCAACATGGAGTGGAATATGACGTACAGCAACCGCGCAGAAATCGAACATAGAGAGTAGCATCAATCCCCCGGAGCGCTAGCATTTTGTCTTCGGGAAATTTGACCACTTGCTTGACCCAGCTCAAGGGCCAACCTCGGGGATGTGGTGGTGAGGGGTTACTGCAGGGTGAAGATAGATGATAGAAATCAGCTTGACGCCCCGTTTCCAATGCGACTACTGTTGACTGACTTTGCCCAACATCGACCCTGAAATAGACTATCGAACGCGTCAGCGACGAGGGCGCAGAGGGGGGGGGACCAAAACCTCGTCACTCACTATCCAAACTCCCAACTCTCCACAGTACCCAACTTCCCCGGCTCATATCTCGGGTCTTTCCCCCTCCCCCTCCTCACTCGTTTCATAATGTCATGAGAAGCGACGCATATCAGGGCCAGGCCGAAAGCGAAAACAGACTGGTTGATGAGCCCGCTGCGAAGAGGGAAGTTAGTAAGCTCGGTGGGGCTGGTGTTAAGTCGGTTCCATCGCTCGCCTGTAACTCTTGGAGAACGGTCGTTGGTCTAGGGTGGCCATAGACTGCCTGAGGCGAAGGCGACGGGCGGAGGAGCTGGTCGTGGCTCTAGGGTGGAGTACAAGAACGAAGGGAAGGACACGGCGGGTTGATTCCAATGGGGAGGGCGTCAATTCAGATTGTCGGTCCACACCATGTGATCTCAATTATAATATTGCTACTCCTCCTACTCTACTTGGTGCGCAAAATCCGGAGCTGCTCGGACTTGTAAACAAAGTTTTCAGAATAATTCTTAGCTGGGACCCTCTTCACGGTTTCGGGTTGGCTAAAATCGGGGAGAAAAAATCAGCGGTCGAGGGTGGCCTAGTTCACGGGTAAGCTTACACATAGTAGTCCCATCCTTCGGGCCACAGAACATCAGATTAAGACTCAAGAGGAACAACTGGGACTGACCTTGCTTCTCCGCAAAGTTAATGGCGTCCTCCTTGGTTCGGAAACCCATGCGTAAAGCCTGGTTATAATCCGCACTGTTGGTGAGGAGTTAGGCGCACCCTGAATACAATCAGAAAACACCAACTCACGAGCTAGCCCACCCCATCAGCTGGTTCTCCCACCGACCACCTCCCTGCAAGATATCGAAGTCTATCCTCCACCGTTCACCTCTCGCGCCTCCACTTTGCATGGTATTCCGAGTCGGGACGTAGATTCGAACCTGACGGTGTCTAAGCTCCGCTACACAACAAAAATGGTCAATCTACGCGCATCCACAGAGAATTTCCAGCAGAGGGCGTACCAGGAGCTCCGCTGATCAAGTCTGCGGCCAGAACCTCTTTCGGTTGTTGCGGCGTGATCTCTGTCGAAGTCGGTTTCTCCTTCGAAACGACTGGGGTCTCGTGGGTCTGAGTAGTGAGCGTGCGAGTAATCAGGCTTGCCCTCGGAAGACATCGTGGGACCGCGCGAAGGAGAGACATCCTTCAGTTGTCGTGACAGTACTTTGCTCGAGGAGAGAGTCGGAAAGCGTTGATGCCGATTCCCACGCTTGCTACTCTTCCCATTCAAGCACAAAGATTGTGTAACGAGAACGCGCCAATTGGTCGCTATGACAGAACGCGCCGAACCATCCAACCACTGCCCCTCCACTGCGTCGGTTTAAGCCGCTCCGATGTCATGCGACAATCCACTTCCAAGGGAGCGCGACGCCCAACTTCCAACTGCGGTGTCGCGATCACCCGCTCGGAAGTGCGCTCGGAAGTGGTTCCGCCCTCTAAATGGCGGGGGCTTTAGAGGGCTGCGACTTCTTACGCTTCAGGCACACCGGGCATTTGTTACTGCCTCATCGAGCCCAAATTCCCAGGATTAAGACTGCCCGACCAACGGAGCCGAACACGCCCGGACGGGGGTAGCAGAGCGCTGTGACAATATTTATCTGGCCATGTATTCCAACGCCTGAGTACGTCATCTTTCGACAAAACTCTTTACATAGCTGCGTACACGAGCATAGGGCCAGTCTCTGGGATGCGGCCGCATAGAATTACATTGGTCGGAACTCGAGCTTGCATTTCAACGAAGTCTGACCCCGCCACCTTGTGAGACAATGGTCAGTGTCTGGTCGTAGATAAGAACCAATGAACAGGGAAGCCAACTTACCACACCCGCCGCCGCAACCTCCACCACACCCTCCACCACCGCCACATCCACCACCACATCCAGAGCTTACCCCGTTAACCAATCCATGCTCATGCCCAAGGTAGACTGGGGCCATACCCACGGACTGGAGTTCAGACCCTTTCGGAGGGTTCGTGGATTCGAAGGGTGCCTTTGTATTCGAACAGAACGAATATGACACTCCGAACCGCTCCTGAAATGAAGTGCCAGTGGGTAAGGTTCTCAACCCCATAGTGTCCTCGACGCACCTCCCAAGCACGGCAAGTGCTCTCGAACGAGTTCGAAAGTTGTACCTCCTCTACACTGTCGTCGCTGTGGAAGGACCCCGTGAGCTTCCCGTCCGAAGAGGACGACAAGAGGGGACACACTGGTCAATGAACCGCTTTGCGTGCTTGAGACAGTCACGAGCGTATCTTTCCGGGTAGAGCTGATGAGTGCTAGGTAGAATGTTCAGTACTCTACTCGAAAACCAGGAGCACAAGATCCAACATACTGCCACGCAAGGTCAATATCTAGCGTCGGTACAAAGAATTTGTTCGGCACGGAAGCCAAAAGTTCCAAGAACCTTCACATATCGTCAGCGAGTCGGCAATACCAACAGCACAGACGTCTTACCCTTGATACCTCACAACGCAACGCTGCAGAATATCCGAACCGTCGGGTTTATCAAAGAATCCTTGTTCCGTCCATCCCAGTTTGACCATCTTCTCGGTAAAACTGGTCTGTCTCAAAACCTGAGCTCATGCGAAATCAGAACGAGCGGCGGGTGTTGACGGAAGGGGCACATACTGCGGCAGTTAGATCAAATGGAAACACACGACTTCCTTCCTTCGCAGGACCCGCTGTAAACGATGTGACGCCATCGGACGGGAGCCCAGTCCTTGGCTCCCATGAAGAGGCTCCTCCCCCCGAAGAGCGGCCTGCGAAGAGGTCAAGAAGATTGGGTTTAAAAACTTGCAACGGCTTCAACGCGTCAAGTGTGTCGATACCCTCGGCGTAACGGCTGTAGTAGGCATCGGCCGAAGTTCGCTTAGCAGAGCTCGGCTTTTGCTTACCTCGGGTTCAGCATAAGCGTGTGCCATACAAGGCACACGTCCAGAGGCGGACATTCCACATTGCTGACGATATCATTATCATCAACCTTGAGACTGGAAACCCATCTGTAGAATCTACAAACGGTGAGATATCGGTGTCTCCGTGTGAAGGAGATTCGCGAGCAACGCACCTATCCACCGAAACCCGCACAAACGACTTCCACCTCTCCTCCGGATTACCGTTGAACTTCGACTCGCTCCCATCCTCGACTTGACTCTTCAGGTCGTGGAAAGCGCGGAGAAGGTTCAGATGAGCCTTGAGCCCGCTGGGATCGAGAATGGGGTTTGCAGCCATACGATGAGAGGATGAGAGGTGGGGCGATATGGCGGATTCAGTTCAAGCTTGACGCTTGCTTCGGCGACCTGGGTCCTCGAGGCTCAATACTTATCAACGATGAATCGCTCAGCGGATTGGACGACGGGAGGCCCACACTCCGAGAGGGTCAGCGGCGATGGTAGCCGTCAGGACGACAGATAAGACCGAATATTTCGCCCATGAGAGGGTAAAGTCTGGAACGGTACACTCGAGATATGCCCCAGAGGGTTGCCAATGAGGAAGTTCCCACGTTCGTTCCTCCTCCTGCCGCTAAGACCAGTCAAGGAGTGTAGGGTCCTCGAATATCCGGGTGTAGAGACATTAATACTACAAGCGGCGAGAGAAATAAAACACATTCCCAAGGAAAAGCCGGGCATTCTCTAAACCTGAATACGGAAACTTGGAGTTTGGCGAGCCGCACCTCCAACAAATTCCTCCACGAGCGGTTTCCAACACTCCTCCGTTAACTGCATATGGGCGCCGTCGCACGCCCGGAAAAGAATCCCTCCCTCCCTATCCAATCTCCTCAGCCCAATCGTATCATGAACATATATCTCCTGCATCCGCATTGGAATGACTGTCTTTTCCCCAGGGAAGGTCTCGTCCGAGGGAGCGTATGATCCGAACCAGGAAGTTTCCTTGGGCACGACCGTCTCGTCTTTAGAGAAGAGCACGAGAACAAGTTTGTTCAGCTTCGGCAAGTTCTTGGCATACGTCGCGTTGTGTGTATCAGGGATCTCGTTGTTGATGTCTGCGAGGAATTTGTTGCTGGCGAGGTAGGAATCGATACGGTCTGGGTCCCGGTAATACTGCGCCTGTATCAAAGATGAGTGTCAATTTGCAGGGATTGGGGAGAGGAACAAACCTGCACTATGTTTGTTTGAGCCCAGTGACTATAGACGCTGGACCTCGCTGCGCGGCGTGCCGCCTGGCACATGAGGTCCCAGGGCCTGCAAGCAGGGATATCCGAAATGCCTATGGTCCAGTCCAGGTCGGAATTTAGGTGCATATCATGGCAGAACACATACCCATATGTTGCGACCCGAATGTAATGAGATTGTGGACGGGGGGAGAGTTATACCGCTCAACATATGCGCGGAGGAACTGTCCAGCCTGCGAGAACCCGATCGCGTCAAACCCGTCCTTGAGTTCTGTAATGTTTGCAATCTGCTCAGCGACAAAGTCGATTTGTTCGTTCACGTTTCCAAACTGTGGTGCGTTGGTGAGTAAATCCCGAGGATCCACAGGACGTCACCCAACGTACAAATCCGGCATTGCGATCTTTGTCTAACTCCTCTTCGATGTATACCGAATGAATGAAGATCCCGGGGTGAATTTCTTCTATTAGCTTGCCGAACTCGACCATTCCGGGTGAAGCATGAGAGTCTCCTGGAAGTCCGTTTGGTCACAGCTGGTTGTGTTTTAGCGAGCGGGCGTACCCATGCCATGCCATATCACCAGCGGTCTTGGAGTCGAAGTGCCCACAGCAGCTCCCAAGATAGACGGCACCGCGGCCAAGGCGAGGAGAAAGAGGCTCGGAAGTCGCATCGTCGTTCGGAACAGACGCACTCGTTTGATTCCGCAGTCAAAACATGCACCCCCGTCCCTGTCAGTGCGACCGTTACATAAATGCGACTACAGTATTTGGCAGTAAACCACCCACTTGCCTGTTCGCCGTCGAAAACCAAGTCAACGGTTCGCCTTGGAATGGGGATAGAGTTCAAGTTCGGGTGGTGAAGGCGAACACGTGAGGGCGATCAGGTGCGCCATGCTGCACAATGCCATCCTTCCACGTATCCTTCTCAGACCTTTTACCCTGACCCACCTCTTTGCTTCGGCGCATCTCACTCCTTTCCTTACCACCATCTCTCCCTCCCTCCCGGTTCCCTACCGCGCTGGCAAACAGTCATGGCCAAGGGTTTTATGGCCAACCTCAAGGGTGTTGATGCCTTTGGAAAGGTGAGCGGAAACCGTATCCAGCCCTGTCGATCAGTTACTCAAGCATTGAATTTTCCAGACAGCAGAAGACGTGAAAGTTAAAACCAGGACCGGGGCACTTCGTATGCGTCCTCTGAACCCACGAATTCCTCTTGACTGAAGCATGAATATCCGCCAGTGACCCTGATTTCTGCCGCAATCATCTTCACCTTCACGACCATCGAATTCTTCGACTACCGGAGAGTCGGGATGGATACCGCCATCGTCGTCGACAGAAGCAGGGGTCAAGCTCTGACCGCCTGGTTAAACGTCACATTCCCTCGTGTCCCATGCTACCGTACGTTTGTTCAAGACCCCTGGCCCCAACTAAATTTGACCTCCCCTTCATAGTCCTCAGTTTGGACGTCATGGACGTTAGCGGAGAAGTCCAACGCGATATCACCCACCAGATCGTGAAAGTACGCCTCGACCAAAACGGAATCCTAATCCCCAACTCGCACTCTGCGGACCCCCGCAATGATCTCGATAGGCTGAACGAACAACGTTCCTCCGACTACTGTGGTTCTTGTTATGGCGGCCTATCTACAAACACGAACGGCTGCTGCAACACTTGCGATGATGTCCGCCAGGCGTACATCAACCGAGGATGGAGCTTCAATTCTCCCGAGTCAATCGCTCAGGTTTGTACATTCCCCCACAAACATCCTCTGAGAACGCCGAGTTTAATCAGATAAGGTAGTGTGTAGAAGAAGGATGGGCGGACAAGCTGAGGGAGCAATCTCACGAAGGCTGCAACATATCTGGTCGTCTCCGTGTTAACAAGGTCGCCGGCAACATTCACCTTTCCCCTGGTCGTTCGTTCCAAGCGTCGAATTACCAAAACGTCTACGAATTGGTCCCATATTTGAAGGAAGAGGGCGTTCGACACGATTTCAGTCACAGCATCCACCTGCTGAAGTTTACCGCGGACGATGAATACGATCACCGCAAATCCGCCATGACGAAGACTCTGATGGCCAAGATGGGTGTCATCGACCATCCCCTGGACAACACCAAGTGGGAGGTGCGTTTCCCAACCGCGTACAATTCTACTGATGCCCGTTCATATTAACCCGTGCTTTTCCCAGACTACGGAGAACGACTTCATGTTCCAATACTTCCTCAAGGTTGTCTCCACACAATTCAGGACTCTTAGCGATTGGGTTATCAACACCCACCAGTACAGCACGACCCAATTCGGGCGTAACCTCGCGGCTGGTAACAAGGAGAACCAGCTCGGTCTCCAAGTCTCGCACGGTGCAAGCGGCGTTCCTGGTGTCTTCTTCAACTACGACATTTCCCCCCTCTTGGTTGTGCACTCGGAGACGCGGCAGTCTTTTGCACACTTCCTCACCTCGTGAGTAGGATTGATTGGGGTCTGATAAGATTGCTCACGATCCCACTATTCAGGACCTGTGCCATCGTTGGAGGTGTTCTCACCGTTGCGGCGATCATTGACAGCGCCTTGTTCGCAGCGAATAGGGCTTTAAAGAGTGGCGGCCACGTTGGTGGAAAGCTTCTGTAAATCTCGCGCATTACTTGGTCATATATTACGCACATAGTGCATCCCATCCCCTCGTGGAACCTCGGACATCTCCCCACGCTGTTCGGCCACTGATCGACTGGTTTAGTTGGACAAACTCGCATTCCTGCATCGTCCTCATCTGATCTCACTTCCTGTCCCCTCTATGTATTTACTCTTGTCCTGCCCTCTGTTGTGTCCGATTTGAGTTTTTTATTCGTGTATGTCGATGGTAAGGAAGCGGGTGTAAGATGGCGTTCTCAGGATCAGGTGGAAGCAATTTGGCAGATCATATCACCCCACCCTACATTTCAAAACTTTACATACGAAGGAAAAGCAGCCGTGGTGCTTTTTGATTCTCGTCCGTCATCTCCGTCTGTTTGCGTTTCCCTCCCTCGGGCTCTGTCCCAGCCATGGCTGAAGTGCATCCGGCGCCGGCGGCCGCTGCTGGAATCTCACCCGCCCACGGATCTATTCTGATCACGTTGCAAAATGACGTGGGCACAATCAAGCAAGAGATCAAGGACCTGGGTACAATCAAGCAGGAGATCAAGGACCTCAGGACGATGGTCGGGTCGCTCATCAGCGAAATCAAGGATTTGAAACGGGTCAAGGTGGAAACGGTCGGTGACACGTTTTCCTTTCGTCCCGATTCCCTTATCTGCTCGGCGCTGCTCGCCGTCTTTGCTTCCGTTTTTTTCTCTTTTTTCACAGGGATCACACCGTCGATCCTCCCCCCGCAATCGTCACTTCTTTACCCGATCATCGGTTCCATCCTCCGTTGTATGTGATGCGTACGGCATGCAATCTGACACGTTTCGCGCCCAATGTGGAATTTTTAGGCCCCTACGAAGGTTGAGGTGAAAACCGAGGAATTGGAGACTGTGGTCAACGTTGCCTCGGAGGAAAACCCCGCTCCAGCCGAGCGGGAAGGCGCTCTAGATCAGGAACGGATAGAGATCTCGAGCGATGAGGAGGAGTGCATGGAAGTGGACGGTGCACTTGTCACCGCTTCTCAGGATACTGGTGGTAGTGGCGGCGAACAGACCGTGAGCGCGGTAGGTGAATTTCCCCACTCCAAGCGATCTAGACGCTGAAAACGACACGCAGTCTCAGCCGCCACGACGGCAGAGCACGGAGGAACCGGCATGGGACACACCTCCCTGCGAAGAAACACTTGTGAGTAGCGCGTTTGTTCCTCCTCTGGCAGACTTACGGGAACCGGACGAATAGTTCAGGATAAACCCGGACTACACTCGGCGGATTCCAGGACCAAGCGGGGTCTTCGTACCATCCGTTCGAGTCCCTACTCAGCCTCGCGAGGACCCGCCGCTGCAGCCCCCTCGGTTACCTCCACCTCCCTTTCTTTTTCCTCCGCCGCCCCCTCGTTTGCCTCCTCAATCCCTTCGTTTTCCTCATCCACCCCTTCGTTTTCTTCCTCCACCCCCTCGTTTACCTCCTCCTCCACCCCCTCAGTTACCTCCACCACCACCCCCTAGTTCACATCCTCCACCACCCCCTAGTTTACCTCCACCACCACCCGTCGTACGCCCGTCGAAAACGATCGGGACTATACCCGCATCGCCAACCAAAAGGAAGCACAACTTCGAGCTCATCATCGAAATCCCCGCCAAGCGGTTTAAGGCTTCCAACTATCCCACGTCGAGCTCATCTTTGAGTAACTCCGTGGCTTCCTCCAGCCGCGTTACTTTAGATACCCCCGTGACAACTACACACGCACCATCGAGATCCCGAAAGAAGGAGCAACTCACTCGTAAGATTACTAGCCCCACATTCAAGGTGGACCTCGATCCAACCATCCGCAACGTCTCCGTCACTCGAATTTTCATGAGATCTTACTTTGGCGCACACCCACGCTGCTCGTTCTCCAAACTCCCACAACATCAGGTTAATAAGCATGGGTACGACCACTTTGTGTTCATACATGGGGTAAGGATGGAAGTCGAACTCGCACAATTCTATAGTGCTATGCGGCTGAAATACGTCCGTTTTGCGGTAGGATTGCCCAGGCAGTCGACCGCCTACCGCTCCTGGAGAACCCGGCATCATCACCCTCTTCGAAGACAGACGATGGCAGACGTACGAGCGTTATAGAATATTCGCACGTGTCAGTCCGAATAAGTGGCAGTACATGGGGCTGTACAAAGCCACGAAACTTCCCGCCTGGACCCCGGGGGAGGTCAAGCGTCAGCGAGCCGCGGTACGCTTCCTCATTTCACTGGGGGGTGGGTTGAGTTATGAACACGAATGACTCACTATGGTCGTGTTAAGGGGAACTGGTCAACGACAATTAGAGGGGCAAGGTGGGCGCATCCCACGATCGCTCGGATAATGCTTCGAGAGCGACTCGGTCACAAACCTACGGACCACGAGGTCCGCGCCCAGATCGAAGCGCTCAAGGATAAATCTACTGTACTCCCCCCGTTGGAAACCATCACCGCGGCATTTGAGAATGGAGAGGAGGTGCGCCACGCTCTGTTCAGTCGTCCTATTCGCATCCCGGTTACCGATTTAGCGTGCGTTACAGAAATTGTTCCCGTGGAAACTCGAGTGCGAAGACTACGAAGAAAATTTACAGCGGGAGATCGCTATCGCCTTCCCGCATCACGAAACGGAAGATAAACCGAGGAAACCTAACCCGTCTCCGGTTGCTTAAGAGTGTGTCCCACCAACTCGCAAGCGGGATCATACGGGATCTTCATCGGATGTTGCTGTATCTATCGTAACGTGCCCGTTGGTTCCGGTTCTCGGCTATGCGCGTATCTTGGGTTCGGATGGGGGGGGGTGTTGCGTTTGTGTATACTGATTTGTACGATACCAGGAATACTTGGTGTGAATTGTATGATAGACCAAAATGCAAAGGAGTCTGACAAGCGGCCCGCATCGCAGACGCGATAGTGGATCATGAATCATAGCCCAAACTGAATCAATATTCTAAACAAATCGTTGGTAATGAGTTACAATAGCTACCCTAACAATACACAATCCATTCTACGCCACGATGTGCATGGGGAACCCTATCTGTACGTCAGCCAGACTGTTCACGCTCTCGTCATCATCGTCCGTATAATCATCCTCGTCCGAATCCTCGAAGTACTCAACCACTTCTACGTTCTCCCGCAGCCAAGAGTCATCCTCCTTCTCGATCCCAGACCCGAAATCAATACCCAACTTCTTCAACGGCAACCCGGCCTTAATCCTTGCGTCCACGATCTGACGAAGGATTTCCCCACATGAACCCTCCACCTTCATCGTGTGCAACGCAGGCAAGAGTTTGTTCGTCGGCGTAGTGACACCCTCAACCTTCATCGGAATGAAGACCTCCCAAAACGGGTCATCAAGGTTGTTGAAGTCGAAGTGGATCGTTTCCAGGTTCACCAACGCAGCATAGAGCTGAGCGATGGCCTTCGGGGTGCAAGCCAACTGTATAACCTTGAGTTCCTTCAGGTTCGTGAGCCTCGACTCCCTTGATGAACCCCCCTGCCACTTCGGCGGGGCGATGAGATGGGATTGAATCAAGTCGGTGTACTCGTACTCCTCGAGGTTGAGATCTAGGGTATGGAGGGCAGGCATGGAGACGCGGTCGAAGAGGGCAGCGAGCTCCTCTGGGGTTTGGTAGGAGAGTTTCAGGTCATGAAGTTTCGGAAGGATCATGTGTTCATCCAACGCATGGGGTTGGGACGCGAAGGGAGCCGGGATGTGGGGGTCATGGTAATAATCGTCCTGGGGTGGCGAGGGTAGAAATGTTGGCCATTCGTGAGGGGGCCCAAACGGCCCCGACATGCACAGATCGAGGGTTTGGAGTCCCGTGGATGATCGTAGGATGGTGAAAAAATCGTCAAACGATGGTCGAACGTCCCGAGCATGGTACGCCAGCTCGAGGTGGTGAAGACTCTTCAGGAAGGTCGTATTATGCCAGTCGATGTGTACACCGTAGAGCGTTACATGTTGGAGTTTTGGGGCGTAATCACCGAAGAGGACAAATGGCGTTTTGTAACCGGGGTAAGGGAAGGAGTGGTCCTCGGGTTCGTCTTCTCCGAGGTAGTTCAACTCCAGATATTCGAGCAACGGGGCGGGAGGGGCGTCGGAGAGTTGACTCAAGAGGGTGTGAAAGTAGAGGTAGTCGTCCGCAACCAGTTTAAACTTCCGCCACCGACCGGTGTGGGGGAGCAAGAGGCCCAGGATTTCCTGGAGTTGAACGTTCGTCACAGGTGACCGATGGTCTGATTGCCCGGAGTAAACGGATGCCTCATCCTCGTCCCACTCCTCGACGTCGATGCATATTGACAGCGGGTAACCCTTAGACCGCAACAAGTATGTCGAAGCTCTGCGGTAAGATTGACCACCATGTCCACCGGTCTCCAAATCGATATCGCTCCACAAAGCGGGTGTGTCGAGTGCAACTTCCCGCCAGTGTTTGCAAACGTGGGAAACAGTCACTTGAAAGCTGTAGTCGACGAGGAGGGAGTCCGCTGAGATATTATCGCCGACTGAGCCGTCGTCGTGTTCGGAGTCTTCGTCCTCCCAGTCGCTGTTTTCCTGATCTCCCTCGATCACCAGAATCTGTTCTGGTGGGGGTAATTTTTCCACAGTGTGGTCACTCGACACGGAGTGTGCGACAGACTCGTCGCGCGGCTGTATTAAGTCGTCGTGCTCGCCACCGGAATCAGATTCTGAGTCGGGGTGGTATGGAGAGGAGTGCGTTGGATCAAGGTCCATTTGCTGCCCAATAACGAAGATGCACGAGAGGATCTCAGGAGGCAGGGAATTGACGGGACAGCCTTCCGCGGGGGGTTGGGGGATACGCGGGGGTGGTTTCTTCTTGGGATGTTTCCACTCGTCGTCGGTGGTTTCGAGATCTGGTGCATCCTTGCGGTAAAGGTGGTTAAGGCCGGTTTGGATGATCCTTGATAGACGTGGAAGCATGGGTCCTAGATCCTGACCGCATCGGTGTTAACTTGTAGAGTGACGGAAAAGGCGCGTGAGGGAGGCATACCTTGCGTCAGCGTGGTGATGGTGATTATGAGAACGGTTGCTGGGGGAAGAGGGGGACGGGATGTTTAGTAAGAGCACGTGCTCCTTATCCGCTTGCCACCGGGCCGGGACCGGACGGGATCATATATGGTTGCGATGCTCGGTCTGGTCGTCCTCCGCCTCCACTCTCCCCTCGGAATCCTGCTTCTGGACGCGATGTAGTGGCCTTTTCTTCGCCGGTTAACGTGTCAACTCTCAACGAAGCCGTCAGTATCATCACCCTTTGGTCGCGTGTTATCAACCCAGCGACCCTGGTTTATGGTATAGTGCGCTTTGCCATCCGCCGTTACGTTGCAAGCTCGTGCCAAACTCTATACACAGCACCGCCTGGGATATCGGATCTTTTTACCCCCTGGTTTGGGACGCATACAACCGCACCCTCGACCTGTGCTCGACAATCAGAAGATGACCCTAGTTGACCAAAACGACCTGGAGCTCTGATATCGACGGTTAGCTTGCTTATCTGCCGCCTCATTGGATGCTCCGTGTGCACCCTGACATCACCGCAGCGGTAGCTTTGGATGAAACCTGAAATATCCTGAATTGTGTATGTTATGCGTTAGACCTTTGCAGTGAAGCAAGTATCCTCAAGTTGTTTGGTCTCGTTTGTGCGATCGCCATAAAAGGAAAGAGGCCATTGTGAACGCGTAAGCCCTCGAGTGATCCTGCCAGACTCCATCTCGCCTAAAATACGGGTGCCCTGCATTCCTTCCTCCCTCCCATTCTCTCCTCACCGGCAGACATGGATCGAGAACTCGAAGCCGAAGTTGTCCCAAAGGTCATCAAGCATGCCAACCTCTGGTTCATGGATGGGAACATCGTTCTCCAGACCACCAGCCCCTCTGAAGACGAAATCCACTTGTTTCGATGCCACAAATCCGTCCTCTCCAAACACTCCGTAGTTTTTGCGGATATGTTCGAATTGGGGGGTTACGTTTGCGTGAGGAGGAGCGAAGAGTATGACGGCGTGCCTGTGATATCGATTCCTGATTCCTCTGCAGACGTCGATGCTTTACTTAACATGTTGTACGATCCTCTGTGAGTCACTCTCCCTCACTGCGACCACCAAGTTGTACGAACGAAGGTCCCCTTACTCGATATGGTTTTTTCATACAGGAAAATGCCGTATAAAAAGCACCGTCCCGAGACCATCTTTGCGATCCAAGGGCCTCTTAAGCTGGCCACGAAATACAAAATGGCTTCGCTCAGGGAGCGGTTCGTCAATATGCTTCAAGTGGATTGGCCTTCCCAGCTCTCGAAGTACGACCAGCGGCGCACCGACATGAACAACCCCTCGTGGCACCAGTCCGACGATCGTGATGGCGCCTGGCCACAGCTGTGCTCCGATCCAGGTATGCCCCCTGTCCCCTCACACTATACGCTTCGACCAACCCCCTCTCTCGCAGCTCGTGTGATATCCCTCGCGAAGGACTGCGACGTGCAGTCGGTTCTTCCCGTTGCCTACTACGAGCTTGGAACCGCATATAACCCCATCAACCTCGATCCTGAATTTGGTGTCTTCGATCGTCCTATAGCCAAACACGCCCTCACCGCCGATGACTGGGAGGTTCTTATGCGTGGCCGCGACTTTATCCAATACCGACTATCCAAGTTCATCAAAGATATCCTCTCTGCCCAACCGCACATTCGCTCCGACGGAAGATTCAACTGTCACCACAGCGTCAACGAAAAGCTGGATGTTTGGGGATGCGAGCATGCCGCCAGGGACTGGTGGTTCGCCCATTCGTACGAGGCCCTCACGGACATCAATACCTTCCGTGATCCGTTGGCTTTCCTCAAGGGTCTCTCGGAGCAGATAGGCAAACTGGAGTTATGCCCAAGTTGCAAGAACTGGATGCAGAAGCTGATGTTGTTGGAGAGGCAGAAGATTTGGGATACCCTTGGCGAGTTCTATGGGATCAAAGCTGACGAAAGGCGTGGTTCCTCTGTGACTACTCAGGCGTGATGACGATCACGACTTTTCTTCTCTCCTCATTAGAGGTACATATGCTAATCTAATCACTTCCCGTCCATGACTCCTCGACTGCACGCGACTCTCTTTACCCATTAGACCTCCTTCTGGTCCTTTCTCATGTGTGCCTGTGCTTTGTTGTCTGTTTTGTACATGGTAATCGCACTGTTGTCTTGGTCTCCCTCAACTTGTTTCGGTGTGATCTTCAGGGAATGTTACACTGGGATTAGTCAGGAGATACGGTACGGTAGATCACAGGCGTCTGTATCAGTTCGGTTTAGTCGATAATTTCCGCGTCGTCGGCTTCGTCCTCAGCTCTCATAGCCTCACGCCTAGCATGGTCCTTCGCCCTCCTCTCCAGAGCTTTATCGGCCTTCAAATCCGCCATGACGATCTTTTTGTTACACCCTGTCGCGGGACACTTTCTCATACCGCGAGCGAGGTATTCGCGGATCGCATCACCAGAGAAGGAGTGTTTGCACGTTTTCCTGGAATTTGTGATATGGTTAAACAGGAGAATTGTTGATAAAGAGAATGCGTACGACGTCAATGGGTCTTGGAGCGGGGTGAGGGTTAGCGGACACTTGTAGTCCTGAGTAACACCCCCGACCTCGATGTCATCATCGTCATCGCTTACATCCCCAGGTTCTAAATGGTGTCATTTGTAAGCGCCGATGAGCTGTATCCCAAATTCTACCACACCTTTCTCGATGAATGTGGTCATCGGAGGCATTGCCTCATCTTTGTGATCGGCTTGCTGTGGGAAGGGGTCGGTTGAGACTTGTTTAAAGGCGCAGGAGGAGGTAGGCTCACGAATATGGCTTCTTTGAAGTCTTTGTAGTCCTCGTTCTTGAGGTACTTCTGTCGGCTCGTCTTGGTTTTATACTCTTCTTTCTTTTCCTTGACACCCTCTTCGAACAGGGCGACCACATTTTCCTAACGTGGTCGTTACTCCAATTCAGGGACTGTGAAGTGTCAAGACATACTATTTTCTCTTTTTTGGAGAGTCTCTCATGCAACGACGAGACCACATCTTTGTGTACGAAGTGGTGCTGCTCGACGTCCATGAGGCTCCTCATCATCGAGTCTAATTCTCCGAGAATCTAACCACGGGGTTAATACCGGTCCTAGAGGGTTACGAAGCGGACCGTGCGCACCTTATCCTGATTGTTCCTCGTAAACTCTGCGATATTCCCTGCCAGCCTCTTCGCCATTTCCATCACATCCGGTTTATATACATCCAATGCAGCGGTCGTGTCAGATGCAAGCAATTGGAGTTTCAGCTGTTGTTTTTGGGATAGCGGCAGGTTCACCAATGCGTCCCTATCAAATGGTTCGTCCGGGACATCCACAAGATCCAGGTCCACGTCAATCGCGGCATCATCCCCACCTGCAGGCGCAGCTGATTTCTTCTTAGTTCCCTTGCCCTTGGGCTTTCCCTTGCCCTTTCGAGAGGTCGTGACCCCTCGGAGTCGTTCAACGTCGTCCCCGGAATCCATCTCCACGTCCTCGGCTTTATTTCTTTGTGACGCTGGGTCCTCGGAGATATCCTCAGAGGGCTGGCGGCGGGTCCGGCGTGAAGATGATGCAACGGGCGCCATGGGGAGCCGTCAGGAAGCGTAGGTAGAAGGAAATGGATGAGCAGGATGAATGTAAAACCCGCGACGCGGGGGTCACTGATCATTAGCACAGACGCGTCGTGAGCGATTTAGGGTAGGTCTGCACGTGATAAGATGTCCCCTTGAGTTCATTCTGACTGGCGTCTACGCTCTTCAACGCCACAAAGATGTGGGGCAAGAGCACCGACCCTGAGCTTGCGAACCTGTCCTTGGGCTGGAACACCCAGACGCTGGCAATGACCATTATGATGGTAGGAGGATGTGCAAAAGACCCTGTATACGAAAGTGAGCATTCAACCGCGTTGCGGGAGGTTATGTAGCCGGATATAATCCGTTGAATTCAAACCCCCTGATGTACCGCTCTTCCCAACGCTCCGGAACAGGATTCGCCGCGCCTTGTCGAGGCGGTCGTGGTCAGCTGTCCTATCGCCGTGGCGATTCATCAACTCAGACCACAACCGTGGTCATGAACGATTGCCGGTAATCCCAGCGATTGGTTGGTACACCAGCTCCAGTGAGAAGCGGTCGGGGTAGCGTGATTCTCGTCTCATATCGTGGGGTTGCTTGACGACGTGCACAGGTCATACGTTCACGCCTCGCGCTGCGCTGGCATCAGGGCAAAGCGATGTTACGAAGCCCGTAGGGTTTCGTACTTTTTATACTTTACATAGAGCTTTTTAGCCGAAGTTTGTTCTGATGGATGGACATTTGTGCATCACGTGAGTTTTAAAATTCTGACATATCTACAGCGGTATCTCTTACCTTCGAAACATCCGTGGTTCACCATGGCACGAACTGGGAGGTCGGGTCAGAAGATCGGGCGTTCAACGTTGCCAACGTTCTCTCGATGAAGACAATCCCCCTTTCATCCAACTGGTTTCGTATGTGGTGTGGGTAACTATTAGGGTTCCACCACGCACGCGCATGTCAAAATGAGAAGCGGGGTGAGGCTAAATAAACCCAAAGAAGTTCTACAGTACTTCACGCCATTGGCTGCACCTGAGGTGGTCCCAGATTGGCTCGGACGAGGACTCGCTGAACTAGAGCCGGTCGAAGGCATTCGGATAA
>Ga0307511_10000796_pt1 | contig 33623 bp, 23 predicted proteins | sample 13_EM_MG_FD_200266 | JGI IMG/M metagenome (GOLD analysis project Ga0307511, IMG submission 200266) | Populus trichocarpa ectomycorrhiza microbial communities from riparian zone in the Pacific Northwest, United States - 13_EM | ecosystem: Host-associated > Plants > Roots > Unclassified | place... | reverse complement strand
GGATGGTAAGGGTGGATTCTTCCTGGAGGGAGGTCAGTTGGTGTGGGGGCAGGAGGAAATGGCCAAGGAGATTCAAATACCTCTAGCTCACGGGCAGCACCCTCGGCAATGGTTTCCCCTGGCTCGACTTTCCCACCGTACCCATTAACTGTGCAGCGAGAATCGTGTTAGCAAGATATTTTGTTTTATTGCTGTGGCGTTGCACGCCCGGAGCTAAGTAGAACTAGAACTGTACATGTATCTTGATTTCAGGACATCATCTCGCACTCAACTACAGTCGAGCAACAGTGAAGTCTTCTCCTCCTCCTCTCAGTTCGGCAATAGCAAAGTCAAAAATATATAAGCTTCGGGAAAAAAACACTGATACATACACTTGCCAACGCCAAATCCCCTCTTTTTGTAACCCTGCACAATCGTTCCCTTTTCAAAGTCGATTGGGTATATCAGGGTATACAGCTTCCGGGGTTTGTCACAAAACTCGGGATTTTGTATCTGCTCCATATTTGGCACGCCGATGCTTATGTGGTGAACGAGTAAGTATATATAATTCGCAGTTGAAAACAATTACCGACTCCTGGGCAACTGGCAATAGCAATGCAGAAAAAAAGGGGTATGGTATCAGGCCGGCATGAGAGGCAAGTAGGATGCCGCATAATTATCTGAGCACCTGAGTCGAACATGTCCAACGGCTTGCGGTCACCTGATCCCCAGTCCTGCGGGTGGTCTGCAACGTGATACACTCCCCCGCCAAGATTTACACTCTTGCCGCTCCCAAAGTAGTCAAGCTCACGGCACTCGTTAATTTTTTCCGAGAATTAAAAGTTGCGAATTTGCAGCTTCCGCTCATCGCACTACAGACACTATCTCCCTCCTTCCCACGAATTGCAGCCCCACCATTAACAGCACAATGGGGGTCAAGAAATCAACCAAAAAGTTTGAAAAGAACAAGCTCGGCAAGGTCCTTGATCAGCGAAAAGCAGCCGCAAAATCTAAGCAGCTGCATGCGTTGAATGAGAAGAGGAAGAAGAAGAGGAGGGTCGAGAGTGCCCGGGATGGGAGTGGTGAAGAGGGTGAGGAAGAGGTGAAGGGGAAGAAGGTTAGTGGGGATAAGGTTGGGATCAAGGCGTTTGAGGGGATGAGTGTGGAAGACTTTTTAGGTGGGGGATTTGAAGTGCCGGAGGTGAAGGGTAAAGGCAAGGGCAAGAAGGGGGGGAAAGAGGAGAAGGGAGTAGGCAAGAAGAGAAAGAGAACACCTGATGATGATGATGAGGAGGAGGAGGAGGACGACGATGATGAAGCGGACGCAGCTTCAGCCGATGGTGCTGAGGGGAGTGACGACGATGATGCTGCTACAGGCGACTTCGAAAAACACAAAGCCGACATAGCAGCATTGGCAAAGGCGGACCCGGAATTCTACAAGTATCTCCAGGAGAACGATTCTGAATTGCTGGATTTCGACGACCTGCCTGATATTGACGAGCTATCAGAGGGCGAGAGCTCAGAGGAGGAAGGGGCAAAGAAAAAGAAGAAGAAGAAGTCCAAGAAACAAAAGAAGAAGGACTCCGGCGACAGTGATGAGGAGGAGGATGAGGAGGAGGGAGAAGAAGAGGGGCCCAAAGCCGAAGAGGTGACCAAGGCACATGTGAAGAAGTGGAAGAAAGCATTGGCAGAAGCGAATTCGTTGAGGGCATTGAGGATGGTTGTACTGGCTTTCAGGGCTGCGGTTCATGTGAATGATGAGAGAGATGATTCGCACCAATTCAAGTACTCTATCACAAACCCCGATGGTATGATATCCCCACAATCCACATGGTGAAGCATTTTATAGACGTTTGGCTCATACGATCTGTCAGTGTACAACGACCTCATGCTCCTCGGCCTGCAACAGATTCCCATCGTTCTCAACCACCACCTCCCGGTCAAAGAATCCTCCTCCGGACGTATCCGCCTGCCTACCGATACAAAGAAGTTCAGCGTACTTACACCACTCATTAAATCTCACTCATCCTCGGTCCTCACTCTCCTCCCAACCCTCACCGATCCAGCAACACTCAAACTCCTCCTCACATCCTGTACATCTCTCCTTCCATACCTACTGCCCTTCCGCAAGCAGCTAAAATCCCTGCTCAAGGCTGTCGTCGACATCTGGAGCACATTTTCCACATCCGGTAACGTAACCACAGCAAAAGATGACAGTGTGAGAATCACGGCGTTTTTGGTTGTTCGGAGAGCCGTGGTGTTGGGTGATGAGGGAATCAGGGAGACGTGCCTTAAAGCGCTATATGCAGGTTTGGTCAGAGCAAGCAGAAATACCAACGTCCATACACTTGCGTCAATCAATTTGATGAAGAATAGTTGTGCAGAGACTCTGGGTTTGCAAGGAATGGAGAAGGTGGGATATGTGGTTGGGTTTGGATCTATTAGGCAGTTGGCAGTACATTTGAGGAATAGTATTACAAACAATACCAAGGTATGTAGTATAATTCATGTTTTATTAGATACAGCGGGAAAGGGGGAGCAAGCTAATATTCTTGTGATGTATCTAGGAGTCCTACAAGACCGTCTACAACTGGCAATATGTTCACTCCCTCGATTTCTGGTCGCGAGCCCTCAGCAATCTCTGCTCAGTTTCTCACCTTGCCGACCCTACTGCTTCACCCTACCACCCCCTAATCTACCCCTTTGTACAAGTCACTCTAGGAGCTGCCCGCCTCATTCCTACAGCACAATACTTCCCTCTCCGCTTTCAACTCATCAAGTGCCTGCTCCGTCTCTCCTCATCAACATGCACCTATATCCCTCTCTCACCCCTGATCTTCGAAGTCTTCTCCTCCACCGCCCTCCGCAAGAAGGCCCACGGCGGTAAGGGATCCGCAAATAAGGCTCTGGACCTCGAAACTACCCTCCGCTGCCCCCCAACCCACCTGAAATCCCGCATCTACCAAACCCAATGTTCCGACACTGCGGCTATGCTCCTCGCTGAATCCTTCAGTATCTGGTGTATGTCTCCCGCATTCCCGGAGCTCGCAACCCCGGTCATCGTCGGGTTGAAGAGGCTTATTAAGAGAAATGAATCTGGAAATGCGCAGGCTATTGCCCCGCTGAAGGTCCTGGTGGGGAAGATTGAAAGTAATGCCACCATGGTCGAGACTGAGCGGGGGAAGTGGGCGGCGGAGTTGGAGATAGCCCCTGCGAGATTGGGTGATGATGGAGTGAGGATAGTGAGTGCGAAGGGTGGGTTTGAAGGGTTTTTAAGAGATAAGGAGGAGGAGAAGATGCCTTTGGGGGGATATGTAGCTTCTCAGAGGAAGATTAGAGAGGAGAGGAGGAAGGTACTGGAAGAGGCGGTTAGGGCGGAGGGGGAGGAGAGGAGGAAGGGGAGGAATGGAGGGGACGATGATGATGAGGAGGAGGAGGGGGGGTTCATGGAAGGGAGTGAGGATGAGGGTGTTGATGATGAGGAAGAGGATGGGGTTGACGAGGATGTGGATGAGATGGATGAGGAGAGTGACTAGGTTGTTTGGTCTAGATGTATATCCGTGATTTTCACTTGGCTTGGTTGGGACTGATTAGTTCGGTGAAACTTGTACTACATATGGGTACTTGGGCAATGTCGATGTCTTATTAAAATGTATTTTATACTCTCTTTGGTATTGATTTGTCAAAAGGTTTCTTTCTTTTGGCTGTGCAAGAACTATTGTGCTCTGGTGCTTTTACTCCATGGCTACAAGTATCTGCAGCTGCTAGCCTGTTACCAATCGTTTTATCATGGAGTTGGGTTCATAAATGTTATTAGTAGTCCTATTCCTCCAACTTTGATCTCTGGGCCCCCCATTTTTCGGACTGTGGTCTTGGCTGGTTCACGCCTTCTTTACGGATAATCTGAAAGACTATACGCCTCGAGACGGAGCTTGATTAGGAGGTGAAGAATAGCGGAGGGGTAAGTTGCTGAGATAATAGTGTTGAGGTGTTTGAAAGGGCCATGCCCCAAAAGAGAAATTCACCTGACTTCAAGTTGGTGGCTCACCGAAGCTTTGTCCTACACAAGTGTATCCCTATTGAAACTGCTCAAAGCACATTTAAGTACTTCATCTTCCTCAAAGTTTGTCAGTAACATTCGAACCTCTTCCTAGTGCCAACCTGCTTGTGGAGAGAGGAATATACGGGAGATCATTGTGCTATAGATGTATCCCTGAGCTTCTCTCTCTCTCCGTTTGATACCCCTTGAGGGTGTGATGATTCACACTTAAATAACCAGACTAAGTTTCTTTATATTCCCACTTGGGAAGTGATTGCCCAGTTTGGGTATGCCAAGATCCTCACCACCGCCCCGCAGTCTGCTGCTTGGGCGGCCTAAATCTCCCGGGTTATATATTACCTCCCTGCCCATATAGCTACTTTACAAGCACTCCTCTGGATCTCAGACTACCTCTGATGCCGGCATGATACATTCCTTGATCAGAGCTAGATGGATTCCATATTCTAGGGGTCAAGAGTCTTATATTATATCCTAGGTATCGAAACAGCCTACAACAAAGGCAACACCGTTCATATATCTACCTGATAAGTGTTTGGTGCCCTCTTCACTTGGCCTTATGCTCTAATTAAGCTGATTGAATAATTATATTGTTTAGTATAAGGCTCGAATGAATGTATCTATACTTATTACATCATATAAATTCGTACGTCCGAGTGTTCACCCCGTTTTCCCTGATTGGACAGCTAGTTACCCAAATAGCTCCATAGGTGCTGCTGAAGACTAGATATATATATCAGCCCCAGATGAATCTGGGCGCAGGAATAACTGCTAGTATATACGTAGCACCTCTCCCGAAGACGGTGTGAGAGTCGAGGCTCCGCACCCAGACCACGTGACCCACCACTACGGAATTCTCGGTCTGCTCCAGTTTAGTTCAGCTGTAGTCTGGTTGGCACAAGCCGCTTCGTAGAGCGTTCAGCTGAGCATGTTATTGACCTCCAAACAGGTGTGCAATAGAAACCCAACCAATTATGCGTAAGCGTAAGCTTGGGTGGATTTCTAGATGTAGTTTTTTTATGCAAGTGCTCTTATAAACATGATTGGCATCATTCACATTACTTGTACGCACTTGCCGCATTTTGCGTTCTAGGGTATATTTGATCCCAGCACATACCTAGGTGTAGCAAAAGGATATCCTCTGCTCCAGGACGCATACGGCTTCGCCATCTGTCCCCTCTCTTGAATTTGCCGCGCCTGTGGAGCAAATGCAGTTCTACTATGAGCCTAACACCTCTAAGCTATTATTACAATATCAAATTTAGTGACTCCATGCCCAACCTTCTAGAGGCGCCTATACCAATACATTATAGTCATATGTTGCATTGGGTACTTTAGCTCCCTGGATGCCCATGAGTTATGGATAATGAGCATTTCTCAACGTACATGACATTGCTTTAATGTGTATATGTGCATGGACGGTGAGAAGCACATATTCAGCTAGCTAGCTACAAGTCGTCCCATATCCAAACCGGTTTTCGTTTGGGCTGTCTCGTAAACACAGACTACACATTTCAGTTGCGTGCAGTGTGGTAGAGTACTTTTTTGCTCTAATCAAAGGACCAATGTGTCTGTCCGTATGCCGGACAAATGAGAGATATTTAAGCCTAGGTTCGTGGTTCATCTAGTTGTGATCTCCATCAGCTCCCTAGATAGCAATATTCACAGCATACGAGAGCAGTGTCATTTAGGTTTGAGACATCGACCATGGTTAACGTGGTTGTTGGAGTATTCTAGGGCAGTGTGGTTTAGGGAATTGCTGTACATTCATGGGGACTTGGAGCTGGGACAGTTGGATGCACCAGAGGCTAACTAGTTGTCATATGTGGTACAGGGTGGATTGCTTTTGTAGGAGCATTAAAGAAATAAACAGCCCTTGTAGTGGCTCAAAGGCACCTTCGACATCAGTTGGGAAATCCACAGTAATGAGTAATGGCAGGATGACTTATGCGTGGATAAAAGGTATCTAAAAAAGTCTCCAATCTCTCTGGTTGCGGCTGTGTCTACAAGTCGAACGCCTCATTTTACTGAGTTTGAATTAGGAAGGTCGTATTAAGTGCACTAAGTGCAATGTCAGATATCATTCAAGGTGGGATCTGGGGATTCTAGAGTAACGTGGATGGAGGGCGGACGGAAGGTTGTCATAGTCATGAGACAATTGTCCCCCAACAACAACGACGTATCGATAAGTAAGCTCCAGTTCCCCCAGTAACATCATGAGCTCTCGTGCACAAGGTTCGAGTTTTAGAAATTTCTAAAGTGAATTTCTTTGATGTTAGGACACCCCCCCCTGGGTGTGCATGTGGTTAGTTACTCCGGGGAATTGAAGTGGTTCGCCCTGTGGGGCATGTAGCCTCACACTGAAAGGTGGGTGAGGCAAAGTCTTTTTTGTCCTATAGTTTTTCTTTCTGTTTTTTCCTCTCTCCACAGAGGAGAGACCAACAGAGAGATACCTAGCCTCGCATCTCCCCTCACCCTCGAGTTTAATACTACCATTGTCGGGAGTTACTGAAGTGTATGCCCGTAATACCCATGAGTAAGCCGCTGGATGGAATTGGGTGCCAAGTTCTGCTCACACGCCGCTTATAAACGTGCTGGGGACTGTTTCGATGTTTCAATACCCTCAACTCACTACATGTCTCGGAGGTACCGTAAACTTCCCCGCGAGAAAAAAAAAGTAAATCTAAATCAGCGGACGTTTCGGCGCGGACATCCGAGGAGGAAGCGGAGGGACCAGGAGTATTCAGGATTGTGACACAAACTTGACCACGGTGGTGGTTCTAGCAGCAACAAATATTATGATTGCATAGGTATGCATATGTTGTGAGAAGGATGCGTCTTCTTCTATGGTTGTATGCTAGTCTCGATATACTAATCTAGTGTAGTCTGATTTCATTTGGACGTTAGATACATATACATAAATGAGAGGGCAACAAGGTACATATTTCAAAATAGTGAGGACGATAGCCTCAAGACAGAATCAATGTTTGAGATGGAAGTTCTGGTGAAGGACGCCTGCCGCTCAGCGAATCGTTCTCAAGGTGCCCACTATTTTCAAATATGGAGGAGCTTGGTGATTGGAACCCTCGCTACTGGGCATGGATGGGATCAGCTACCCCACATGTACATGCACATGTATGCCTGTCAATACTTACTTTCATTATTTCATTTCACATGTCACATGTCACAGAGGTAGCTCTCTCTCTGAGCCCTAAATAATAAGCGTTGTGCAAACTACCGGTGCCGGTGTTGGTTCCCCGGATGGCCGGATTTACTTCTGTGCCGGTCCGGCGGAGTTGCAATCCACAAGAATATACAGTCTAGGTTCGCCTTTCCTAGGTATAGGGTCAATTTATGCAACATAAGATCACCGCTATGCAGCTAATACGATAGGATAGGGATCGGAAGACTTTTCTTCTAGCTATCTGGCCCGGGTCGGAGGGGGCGAGCCCGGGACCCTAGACTTTAGATAGATTTCGATCACCGAATACAATTGTGATATGTTGATGCAGTAAATGACATGTAAGCCCTTCATTGAGAGGCAGATTATTGCGACATAAATTATACAGGTGTCGGTAGTTATGCGGATCTCCCGAGGATCGTATATCGAGGGCGAATTGTTGACACAGTGCAGGACTATGAGATCCAAAGTCAGCCTGCGCCAGTGCTGGGTTCTATGCATCCTAGACGCCGATTATTGGTATGAATGTCCGTTGGGGTTGGGGACAGGCAGATCCCCCACCATAGTGCGCTCACATTGATTTAAGGTGTCACAAGAATTCGAAAATACCACCTCTCGGGTTTTGAGGGGTAACTGAACAGAGGACAGTTGGGCTATGCATTTGACTGCATCTGCAAGCTCAGAGCTTACTTACCCAGATTTGCGGTAACCAGAACAGGATTTATTTCCAAATTGCTTTTTGCACTGAGGCGGGGGTTTACTTTCCAATTCCTGTGATATTAAATATGCGAATGCGCATTGGCATAGGTATGGAGTTGGTCAATTGTGGGGTTTCAGGTTAAGGATATGAGGTGAGCCGACCTCCACGAAGTCGTCCTCCCCCAGGGCTCGACATTTTCCATATACCCTAGACAAAGCTTGATTTAAATGTATTACACAAACTTGAAACCACCGTACGCGTGTGACGCACAACGGGGACCACCGCCCCGTTCGTTGCGCGTAGAGTACCTATGGGACCCAGACCCCGGAGTCAGACCAAGAAGAAACGTTGGGAAGGAATTGCGTTCCGGTATCAGATGACTCCAAGTCGTTGCCTCACCATAGTACTCTTATCCTAGACTGTATTTTCTTTTTAATTTGGGCTTCTGTGCTTTAGCGGTAAAAAGTATTTGAGTTCGAATTTACATGTTTTGATGTGGCGCTTTATACAGTGCTCGGCCTGATTCTCATTCCACTACACCAGGAATACATGGCAATTTTAGGGCCGTGAAGAGTTATTAAATCCGTGGCATAGCCTGGGTATAATCCCTGACGAATTTGACGACATCATGGGATCCATATGTATAATATTAATAAGGCAGTTTAATAACTGAGAAGGCTGAGAACAATTTCAATATAGGTATTCAGTAAGGTATCTCCTCCATCCCAAGAGGTTTCAATAGTAAGCCCACAATAGACTATATTGATTATATTGATATAGGCACATGTCGGTAGGTGTACACTCCTGATAGGGGGTTCATACTCCCGATTCCGCGCTCGGCAGCATCGATCCCCGGGCCGCCACTGCCTTCTCTGGCACAGTACACAATATAGCTCCAGGAATGGATCCTTGGTCTGTAGAGCTCGAAGCTTCTATGCATCATGCCCGAGAAAAAAAACCGTCACGACCATATATACCGTTTTGGGGGACCGGTAAATCGTGAGATTCACAAGTATACAATTGCTCATATATGTGATATCAAACAAGAAGTTTACATTGTTATATATCCGCCAGCCACAATCTCTTGTAGTAAGTAGTAAGGTAATACCAACGCCCCCACTCTTGCAATGTGCCCTGTTGTTGCATACATATATACTTTAAGTCATTGAAGAAAGGTTAAAACACCAAACAGGGAAAGAAACGGGAGAAGACGGGGTTTGTTTATCCGACTCAAATTCCAAAATCCAAGCGCTGAAATAGAGAAAAAAGAGACTCCAGTATACTCCGGCAGATATAGGTACAAGTAGTTACAATGAAAGAAATCAAATAAAATCAAGTAATCCCAAATTCCGAAATCCACATGCTCTGCGTTCCTGGCAAAGAAGAGAGTTTCCCCGTACACCATGCGGGCTAGAAAATCAAACTGAAGTAATAATACAAATGAAAAAAAAGGAAATGTAAGGTTCAAAGGCTTGCTACATTCTTGGTATATGGATTTCTATCTCATTAATTTGTTCATTGCCGTCTTAGCGTAAGTTTCAGCAATCTTCAAGGCCCTTGTCTAGAATTCCACGTTCAGTAACAACGACAATGTGCTTCTGAATTGACTTCTTCTTCGGGTATGGTGCCTCAAAGATCTCGTTGATCTCTTCTAGTGTTCTGCCTTTAGTTTCGACGAAGCTGTGTAGGTGAAGCATGTCAGCCTATTGCCCAAGTATGAACATGGAGTCCACAAGGGAACGTACAAGAAGTAGATGAAGATAGCCTCAAACGCATCCCAAGCTATGTAAATAAAGTAGAATCTCCATTTCAATCTCTCAAACACGACCGGGATGGCATAAGTATTGAAGAATGCCGCAATATTGACAAACAAGTTGTACATCCCCATACCCTTCGCACGGGTTTCATATGCCAGACACTCGACTGGGTAAAGTGCCTGTAGAGGGGTGAAGGCAAACGAGTATGTGATTCCAAAGACGTAGATGAATGCAATAGCCGCTCTGGCACCGGGAGCAGAAATGTTGGTGTTTGATAACTCGCCTTCACGGCCGTAGAGGGCGGTAAGCGTGACGATCACTGTCCACCAGAGAACGAAGAGGGAAGTTCCAATTAGTAGCACAGGCCGACGCCCGAGTCGATCTGTGAAACGAGCACCTACGGTGGCCATGATGAAGGAGATAACATTAAGGATGGCGTTGTAAAAGAGTTGCTCCCTAGGGTCACCAACACCAATTGTGTCGAGGAGGGTGGGCATGAAGTAGGAAACGGCTCCATTACCAGACCACTGTCCACTAGGTAAGCTTAAGAAACAGTTGCAGCACATAGGGTTCAGCTTACCTGACCAAAGAATGCCATACCAACAACGCAAAGCAGTCTCCACCACGCCTGTCTGGTGTTCACGAGATCCGTATAATCCCACCATCTCTTGTCTGAACCTTCCGTAGCAATTTCTTCAATCATTTCCCGGTACGTGAGCAACACGATTGGCGAGTTCCTGTCTCCCTCTCCGTGATACATGGCCATCACGCGAATGGCTTCTTCGTGTTGATCATGGGAAACGAGCCATCGGGGGGTCTCTGGGCAAAATAAGCAACCGAGGAGAACTAAGCCTGAGGCAACAGCCTGGAGCCAGACCGGGAGACGCCATGAGAGATCCGACTCGATACTTGATGTACCAAAGGCTACCCAGGTTGCTGGGATCTAAATTTTCCAGACTCTGTCAGCTAGGACTATTAGTTGCCTAGAAAGTAAAATTACGTACTCCTCCTACAAACCAAAAGGTATTGTAGAGGCCAGTCAAGGTACCTCTCCATGCTGGGTGTGCCATTTCAGCAACCTTCAGACATCAGAATTAGTTTTCCCCTTTGCACATATCACTCAGGGCAGAAAACCTACATATGACGGCCCAGCTGTAGCACAAGTAGCAACCCCAAATCCAAGCACGAACCTTCCCCCAATGAACATTGATAACGAGGATGAAGGTGCTTGTACGCAAGTCCCAAGGATAATGATTGATGCACCAATAAACATACCCCATCTTCTGCCCCACCAATCTGTGAATGGTCCACAAAAGAATGACCCAACAATATTGCCAATTGTATAAGCCGAGAACACAATTCCAGTCTGTTGCCCCGTCTTCTCGATATGGAAATACCTATAGGATAAGTTAGCTTCTGACAAATTCCAGTATGACTATTCCTCAAAAAACTAACGATTGGTAATATGTCATGGCATTGATTCCACTCATGACCGAACCATCATATCCATTTATGCATGAGTTCAAGAAAGCCACCATCAAAAAGAGATACAACTTGAACATCGTCTTCGTCCATGGGCTCGGCTTCTGTGCTACCAAGGCATCCGTAAATCCAACATGCTGCACCATTGTAATGTGTTGCTCTACTGTCCGTAGGGGCTCCGATTGACTCGAAAACGAGTCTTGTTGATGATGCCCCATTCCATATTCCCTTTTCGGGTACTCCCGTCCATCCTGGTGGTAGTTCGCCATGACCGAATAATATCCCAAGGCTCACGGTCTGAGCGAAATCGCCTCGTCAATTCAGTATTGGACTGCACGCCTCTGCCGTTTTAGGCCAGACAATGTCTGATTAGGGTTGTCGGAGGATTTGTCGAAACAGTCATGAACCAAAAAACAGGCAGCTGGGAGCCCACGACACTTATAGTCCTATTAAACCACTATTATCCTAGGGATTCCTGTCCCTGGGGTGCCCAAAAGGCGGAGGATAGGGTGGTGTCCCACTACCCTGTCCACCATGGGACCCAATTCCTTGCAGCGGCGCTGTAGAGATTAAGGCCATCCTCACTTCCTGCCTCCTCCTTAGCTTAGCAATAAGGCTCACCTCGGCTGGGGTAAGGAGACGGATTTAAGGTAGTGATGCACCAAAAAGCGGAGTGCATTCGACTAAATTTTCGAACGGCGGCTCTGACTGCCTGGGTATCCGGGGAATATGGGAATGACGATTTAATTTTCCATCTTTTCTCGTTCTAGCTTGCAATAGGTACATTAGCGTGATCGCCATGCTTGCCACGCGACAGAATTATTATCATACCCACTACCTGCCTTCATAGCTCTGGGGGTATTGGAGCATATGCAATATGATTACCACCTATCATAAGCGGTACCAACACTAGAAGCCCCTATAGCAAGTATGGGAAGCCCCTTGTCTGGTTGCGAGGCCCTGCATAGCCATTCCTAAAGACAACACTTTTACAACCAAGTACTTGAGGTGCGACCAAGAACGTTAATGTTAATCCCGGGCCCAAACATCATCTAGAGAAGCAGAAAATGAGAAGCATTAAACTCGAGATCCCTTACAAGTTAGTTCGTATTTGGTTGCTCGCGTAATCTGCCCCAGACCTGTATACAATTTTTCAGAGCATTTGAATCAGTGCTTTCCTAGCTCCCGGTAGAATGTGGGGAGATTTCATGGGGTAAAGGCCCCTAGGAACCAAACTCCAGTCCATGAGCTCAAATTATGAACTTGCCCTCGCCCTCTTGCCCTATCCCTTGCTACAGTGACCACTAGTTGTAGGCTAATCCAAGATCGAATTCAAACCCCCTAACTTCTAGGTAACAAGAGCAGAGAAGCCTCTAAGTTAGTTCGTATACCCTACAGTTACATATCTACGGAAGAACACAACGAGTACTGAGGCTTGCATGCGGAACATTGTACAGCTCTTCCGAGTTGAAAAGAATGGCCCGAGTGATGGTATACCACACCGACAGCCGGTGTGGAAGTGGCCCTTGCAATTGCCTTGGGGAGTCCGTACGATATCCCCCCTGTAGTAATTAACCATGCTGCTTCATTGGGTTTCACGGTACATACCCCTCCAAGATGTTCTAGAAGACTCCTGATGCTCCGTTGCCTGCTAGAGCCCAAGGGCAGCCATTGCGTAGTCAAACACTTTCAACCAGACTTAAAATAGCCTGGCTGACTAACCTCTTTGCTAGGTATCGACCCCAGGCAGTGTTGCGAGGTTCATCGAACCATAAATTGTAGGATAAGGTAGCCTGAAAATACAAATTAGCGGCAATGAAACCCTGTCCTGCTGAAGACGGCGCCTGGGATGGTCATTCCTAGAGAAGTAATAGAGTGAATATCCTATGAATGAACCTGGAGAGGCGGATTTGGAGTGGGTTAGGTAGGCTCCATTTACCGATGGGGAATCATCTGATCAATTGCCTTTGGATTCTAAATATGTACAAGAACCAATTGTCTCACTCTTACAGCTCCCGTCCACCGGATACCCAGAGGTGTCAAATACTACCACGCGAGAGCGAATTAGGAACTGGTAACTAGGTGCATGATATCAACCAGTACTGGGACCAATCATGCTTCAGTATCTGTTGATGTGTAGGGCTTTGTCCTTACCACCAGGGAAATTAAAATGCTCGTTCTTGAATTGTGTTTGAACGGGGGATAAATGTTACCCAGCTTTATATTGCTCTACTGACATGAGCAAGATCTAGAGTCTCTTCAGTAACCAGACTACATGCTCAAACCATTATGATATTGTCGACAAGGTCTAGTGCCTTCAGATATGGAAAAACAAAATATGAAATCAAAGTTACGGATCATGTTCCGGGTACCCGATACCATGTCTAGGAGAATTACTACCCAGATTCTCGCTTGTAAAATCTTGTCGGGTCACTTTCCTCAATAATAGCTTAGCTACAGGCACTCAACAGGACTGATGCCACAACCTTTCAAAATTTTTAGGACCGGGATTATGTTTTTCATGCCGGGGAACAGAAACAAGTGGGCAATACTTATTTCCAGAGCTTAGATGCTACCATGTAGCATCAGGTGGGCTGGATTCGAATGAGAGGGTCATATGCTCCAAGTATCCATTCCATAGCCTCGGCACCTCCATTCCATTGGATTACAGTAACTCTGGAGAGTATATAAAACTCTGTACGTAAACAGCATGCATCTTTACATGATCCTGATCACGGCTTTGAAAAAAATAGCGATTGTAATCATGCACCGAAGAGCATCGAAAACCAATTCTGGTTGGAAAACGTCAAAAGAGGAAAGACCAAAGCAAGATGTCTAGCCTTTAGCTCTCGCTGAATCTCGCTGTTAATAGAATCCATGTACTGAATTAGTTCCCCGCGCCGCGCTATAGTTAGATCTTATCGACTCATCGTCATCGCAGCTGTCCCTGTAGAATGTAGAGTACAAAGCATCTTTGCCTTGCGTCGAGTACTAAGCTAGTTTGCTTCCCGCTCCTCCCTTGGGGGACGCTAAAATGTCCTTGTAGTACGGACGGATCCAACAAGCTGGCTATGCAGAGGATTCTAATAGAGGTCCGTGATGTCCTAGAATCACGGGGTTGAGGGGTGGAAGGCTAGGGTTAGACAACTCCGACATTCCCCGTCCTACGTTGTTGAAGAGCACTGTAGCTGTAACGCTGGAGTATGGGGCTCTGGGTCTACGTAAGTCCAGGATGAACCTGCGACAAAGAGTGGTCTGCGGGGCTTGGCTAAACGTAGTGATCGCTTCTTTGGAGCAGCATCTGCTCTGAACGTGCTTAGAGATTACTTACCTATAGTACTTAGGTACCATTTTGCGTTAATGATTTAGTCCAATTGGTGTGGCAATGGGGAGCTTAGGCTTATATTCTAAGAGGTAGCATAAGACGGGGTATAAGCCCCCCCATATGAATTATACCAAAAACCTAACTCTTGAGTATCTACCCCTTCATACCCCACACTTCCACTACACTCTCAGAAGACACGATGACAGCCGTTCTACCAAAAGACTTCCTATGGGGATTTGCTACTGCTAGGTCAGTAAGAATACTAAGTACCCAATCTTTCCATGGTAGGTACTTACCATTGGGGTACTAACATTTGGGATTCCTCGAAATAGCTATCAAATTGAGGGTGCTGCCAATGAGGATGGGCGTGGCCCATCTATTTGGGACACCTTCTCCCACACTCCTGGCAAGACTGCTGATGGAAAGACGGGTGATGTTGCATGCGATGCCTACCACCATATGGAGGAGGATATTAAGCTCCTGAAGTCATACGGCGTGAATGCATACCGCTTCTCCATCTCCTGGTCAAGAGTCATCCCTCTAGGAGGTCGCAATGACCTCATCAACGAGAAGGGTATTGGGTTCTATGCCAAATACATTGATGCCCTCCTCGCCGCCGGAATCACCCCTTTTGTCACCCTCTTCCACTGGGATCTCCCACAAGCTCTCCACGATAGGTATTTGGGACTGTTGAACAAGAAGGAGTTTGCAAAGGATTTCGATAACTATGCTAGGTTGTGCTTTACCAGGTTCCCCAAGGTTAAGCACTGGATCACCTTCAATGAGCCATGGTGCAGTGCCGTTTTGGGATATAACGCTGGGTTGTTTGCCCCCGGACGATGCAGTGACAGAACTAAGTCTGCCGAGGGAGACTCCGCTCGGGAGCATCTTATTGCTGGTCACAGCTTGCTCATTGCCCATGGTACTGCCGTAAAGAGCTACAGGGAGGACTTTAAGCCTGCACAAGGAGGTGAGATTGGTATCACACTCAATGGTAAGTCGTAATACTTTAAAAAATTTATCTGATAGCCGCTAATTGTGAATTAGGTGACTGGACCGAGCCATGGAACCCAGAAGATCCAAAGGATGTTGAGGCTTGCGAGCGTAAGCTTGAGTTTGCTATCTCATGGTTTGCCGACCCAGTGTACTTCGGAAAGTACCCCGACTCTATGAGAAAACAGCTTGGCGACCGTCTTCCAGAATTCACCCTAGAAGAATCCGCCCTGCTCAAGGGCTCTAATGACTTCTACGGAATGAACCACTATACCGCCAACTACATCAAGCACAAGACCACTCCCGCCGATCCATTCGATCATTTGGGTAATCTTGAGACCCTTTTCTACAACAAGGCTGGTGATTGCATTGGTCCAGAGACACAGTCCGTCTGGCTGCGACCTCACCCAATTGGGTTCAGGAAACTCTTGAACTGGATCAGCGACCGATATGGAAAGCCCAAGATCTACGTTACTGAGAACGGAACCAGCTTGAAGGGAGAGAATGATATGCCCATTTTAGACACCATCAATGATGAGTTCCGATGCGAGTACTTCAGAGGATATATCAATGCTTTGGCCAAGGCTTCCAGTGAGGATGGTGTTAATGTCGTGGGATATTTGGCTTGGTCTTTGATGGAGTATGTGACACCCTATTACCTAGGATAGTCTTGTGACAATAGCTAATGTACAATATAGTAACTTTGAATGGGCTGAGGGGTATGAGACCCGCTTTGGTGTTACCGCTGTCGATTATGAGAACGGACAGCAGAGATATCCAAAGAAGAGTGCTAAGGTCGTTGGTGATCTTTTCAACCAACTGATCAAGAAGGATTAGACTAGGGATCTTTCTGTTGGGAGGGAAAAAAACATATTAAAATTAATATGAACGATATATGGGTATATGATATGGCATGTTGAATTTGTGGTGTTCTATATCTTTTTTTTTGAGGAATCAGGGTCTACATGTAACTATTGTATGTAGGAAAATACCAAGTACGTATTGCTGCTGTTTTTGTACACTTGACAATAAGGTTGTTTTTACAAACTCCGTCAATGAGGTCTCTCGTACCCACCCATATAGATGCAGTAGTACCATCGACGTGGTTGCACTGATAGTATTTTGATTCTCGTGTCCTAAAAGCTCCGAGTCTCTTCTTACAAATCAATATCTTAAACTCATACGCCACCCTGATTTTCAATCAGCATATCAAACCCTAAAACTACCCCTCGCCCCCAAATTGAAATAGCACCAAGATTTTCATTGTTCCCCCATGTGCCTCACGTCAAAACCGGAATTCCGCCCCGAACACTCCGGAAATCTGTCCTTACGGGCCATGTAAGGGAGTTTATCGGTGGGCAGCGGGCTTGCGCGTACATACATGTGCAGCGACAGGGGGAGTGGGGTTGTTCTTCCGGGAGTTGGAGTTGAGGTGCGGGGTACCGGTAATATTCGCTACTAGTACGGATAGTAAAGTACATATAGAGCTTAGTGAGGGCGTGATATGCCTGTACTTTACTCTACTTGAAATAAGTAGTCTAATTGATGCAGGGATTTAGGAGTCAATTGCTAATGAGACAGTAATTACATATGTACCGAGGCCACGGTGGGTATGCATATGCATTGAGCCACTGCAGCAGTTTCTAATATCATATCAACTATTTAGGTTTCCTTACGGTAATAATATAAACATACATGGGCCATACGCCCAGCAGCCGCGCGCCAAAAGGCCGGTATCTATCGCAACTAATTAGTCTAAAATAGCTATGTATGTTATATTCTATTAGAATTCCATTTGAGTCACGTATTCAAGATGCCATCTATATGGCAGTAGCTCTTCGTCATATTCACCATACCGGCCAAATTCCAACCGAACTTTTTGCAACGCGGGGGTGTTAGTAACGTTGGATTTGCCTAATGGGGACTTGTGCGCTAGTGGCTACTACTAGTTCAGGAAGGTTTTGTATGCTTGGCGTTTCCTAGAGTGAGTGATTTAATGCCAAGGTGTCAATAATAGTGTGCACCACAGCTCGACTTTTGGGGGGGTATAACTCCTGCGAAATTGCCCTCAAAGCTCGCCCTTTAGCCTTATTAGGCAATTATATTTCCTAAATAGGTCAAACTGATCATCAGGCATTCAACCGATCCCTCCTAAAGGGCTCCAAAACTCGCCCCGTGTTGTACGCTAGTCAATAATTGAAGTTGCCAGCCATCGATCGATTTGAAGCCATCATGGGGCTACAGGGATTCTGAAGTTTGCTCTAGTTATGTGAGTCTACAAATAGAGTCTGTTTGGAAACTTTTGGTAGTCAGGGTTCTACTATGGTTGGAATAGCTGAAGGTATATGTAGTATGTAGATGCGTGGGCGTGCCTCCGAATTTGTTCGTCGTCCTAGCTAGCAGTCTATACAAGCCGGCCGTAAAGTATGAAAGATCGTGCCAAAGAATGCCAAATCTCGAAAGAGAAAACTGCAGTTCCCGGGAAATATATACGCCTTGAATTTAATCGGGTTAGCGCAGGTATTTGCAGATGATTGTATCAAACTTAATCAATATGTATGTATATATGTATATGTCTGTGACTGGGAGGAGCAAGGGATGAGGAGTCGGAGAATTTCTCTCATTGGATTGACCAGGGAGCCCCATAAAGATAACTCTTAATGTGCGCTTGATGGCTATATATAAACTTCGTATACGAGTTATGTAGACCGATTTATTGCTGTCTAAGCGAGTACAGGGTAACAGCTCCAAACTGTTGAGTATTGGGATGGGTAGCTGTGGTATTAGTGACTAGACGCGACAGAATATTTCAACCTTACAGTACGGTTCTCTATCAATTGCCAATAACCCGGATGAGCCTCACGGGATCTCTGAGCCCCACTCGCCATATCTTTACTGTTAGTTTCAGCCGACACTCCCCGAAGTTACTGGCACCCCTCTGCAAGCTTCTGGAAAAACTTACGAATTGAGGCCAAAACCCAATAAGAGTGGGGTCTGGCTGGCATGCGGATGGGTAACCCCAGTGGGGTGCACTGGTGGATCCGGGAAAGAACCTGGCAAGATAAGCCAAGTATTCCTAGATAGTTCCTGGACTGCAAGTCAATCAGATCCTCTCTCGGCTCTCTTATGTGAACTTGACCTAATTTTCTAGCATTGCTGGTGCATTACTTGAGAATCAGTGGGGTCTTGCAAGAGAATTCTCTAGGCCCTCTATGCACGGCAAGTCAAATAGAATGCACATCCCCAATTGCGTTGGCGTCGGCAGAGAGCTACATATATACCCTTGTCAGTAGAGTTAGCTTTTGTCGGCAGTACAACGGCAAAGTGGGGTTCTAGAAGCCGAGCCGAACTTGAGGGATAGAGGGAGGAAGGAGATTCTGGTTCTAGTGCTAGGGGCGAGATCTATAAGTTGCAATTGCAAAGACCAGTTCAATACGCTATCATAAGCACTCATATTCTGTCCTGCTGCTCTTGGTGGGAAAAATATACTTGAGGAAGCCTAAGGTGTTAATAGGTACTGCTTTGCAAAACACTATCGAACATTGTTTTGAGAACACAAATATTGACGTTCTTTCATGAGTTCCTTCATTCGTCGGCTTATAGAGGGCCATTCAAGCAAAACACTAAAACCAAGCCCTTCAGCTCTAGAGACACCCTGAGCCTATTACTATCGCTGCTGCTGTTGAAACTACAGCCCCAGTCACAATGCCTCCTAACCCCCTCAAGAACACAACTACAATGACTGGGAAACGAACCTCCACTGCTCTCGTGGCAAATTGGACCTTCCAACAGGTCGGTGGCGATAAGGAGCCCCTCGCAGTCGCGCAAATGCCTACAAATATCCACCTTGACTTGATGCATCACGGAATTATCCCTGATCCGTTCATTGGCAAGAATGAGACTGATGTGCAATGGGTGGGTGAAGTAGACTGGGCCTACCGCACTGCCTTCCCTAGCCCAAAGTTGGAGAGTGGTGAAAAGGCAGTGTTAGCCTTTGAAGGTCTGGATACTTTCGCAACAGTGTTGTTGGACGGGAAAGAGATTCTGAAGACAGACAATATGTTCATACCAGAGAGGGTTGATATCACTGATTTAGTAAACAAAGGGGAGAATCATAAGTTGGAGATCATTTTTGAAAGCGCGTATTTGAAAGGCAAAGAGACCCAGGAGCAACATCCGGACCATAAATGGGGTTGCTGGAATGGGGATAGTAGTAGATTAGGTGTCAGGAAAGCTCAATATCACTATGTGAGTATACCCTTCAGTTCGTTGGATGAGTAAGGCATTGAGCATTAACAAATCTTATTACCTAATAGGGATGGGATTGGGGTCCAACTCTCATGACCTGCGGTCCATGGAGACCAATTACCTTAGAAACATATACTACCAGGATTTCGGATCTTTCGTTCAATATTGACGTTCCGGAATCTCTTACCGACGCCTCAATCAAAGCAAATGTAGAGGTCGAGCTTCCTGTCACTGCCGCATCGACGGTTTCCATCAGCTTTGACCTTTCCCTCAATGGTGCATTGATATCTACAATCTCCACATTACATGAAGCTGATGAAACTGCATCCACAACCTTCAAAATTTCTGAGCCAGAGTTATGGTACCCTCATGGTTATGGGGAGCAGCCCCTCTATCACCTCACAGCTACTCTCAAGTCTGGGCATGGTGAAGTAATTGACATGGTAACTAAGAGAATTGGTGTGCGAAGGGCAAGAGTTGTACAAAGACCATTGAAGGACCAGCCAGGGTCGACATTCTTCTTTGAAATTAACGGAATTCCAATTTTCTGTGGTGGTAGTAATTGGATTCCGGCCGATAACTTCATCCCAAGGGTCTCGGAAAAGAGGTATAAGGATTGGTTGCAACTATTTGTTGATGGCAACCAGGTCATGGCAAGGTTAGTGCTTTTCTAGGCATTTTTTCTGAATGAAAATTATGTTAATATTCTGTGTAGAGTCTGGGGTGGTGGTATCTTTGAAGAGGAGGTTTTCTACGATACTTGTGATGAGCTCGGTATTCTTGTGTGGCAAGACTTTCTATTTGGCTGTGGAAACTACCCAACCTGGCCATCTCTCCTCGAATCCATTGAGCGTGAAGCTACGGAAAACGTTAAGCGACTTCGTCACCACCCTTCTATTGTTATCTATGCAGGAAATAATGAAGACTACCAGTACATGGAATCAGAGGGTCTTAAGTATGACCCCGAGGATCTCGATCCTAGTAACTGGCTCAAAACCTCTTTCTCTGCACGGTATATCTACGAGAAGATCTTAGTCGATGTTATAAGCAAGCTAGTTCCAGAAACATACTACCACTTTGGGTCTCCCTATGGGGGTAAAGACACTCGGGATCCAACTGTTGGCGATATACATCAGTGGAACGTGTGGCATGGCACACAGGAAAAATACCAGAACTTCGATAAACTTGGTGGTCGCTTCGTTAGTGAATTTGGTATGGAAGCTTTCCCTCACCTCCGGACTATTGAAGAATTCTTGCCAAATGGCAAGGAAGACGCAGATTTATATGCGCAGAGCTCGACTGTGGATTTCCACAACAAGGCAGAGGGCCATGAGAGGAGAATTGCGCTTTACTTGGTGGAGAATCTTCAATATTCACCATCGCCTTTCGCGCAATATATTTACTCGACGCAATTGATGCAGTCGGAGTGTTTATCCTCGGCTTATCGCCTTTGGCGAAGAGAGTGGAAGGGCCCAGGGAGGGAGTATACTGCTGGAGCGTTGGTATGGCAGATTAACGACTGCTGGCCTGTAACATCTTGGGCTATCATTGATTATCACCTCCGCCCTAAATACGCTTACCATACTATCGCTCGCGAACTTGCTCCCGTCACAGTCGCTGTGAAGAGAGTGGAGATTGATACCCCCAGGGATAAATATACCAGAGTACATATCAAGCGGGACTACAGGCTTCAGATCTGGGCAAGCAGCTTTAAGCTCTACGATATCCCTAGGGTAAAACTCGTCGTGAAAGGATTCGACACCACGAATGGAAACGAGGTGTACAACAAGACTCTCGCTGCAGATATTACCCTCGAGTCAAATCGCACCACTGAACTGGTTGATATTTCAGTACCAGGACTGGGTGCCGATTCCCCTAGCGATGATGATGCCAGGAAGGTGGTCCATGTGGCCTACCTCCAAGATAAGGACGGAAACCAACTAGCACGACGGGTGAGCTGGCCTGAGCCTCTGAAGTATCTCCACCTAGGTAAGGATGCTCGAGGGCTCGTGGTTAGGTTGAAGGACGGAGTAGTGACTGCTAGGGCGGAAGTGCCTGTGAAAGGTTTGGCGTTTGAGATTACGGATGCGAAGAAGGCAGATGGTGTGGTTTGGGGAGATAATTTGGTGGATTTGGTGCCTGGAGAGGTGGTGGAGGTGAAGGTGAAGGGGCTGAAGGATGAGGATGTAAAGTATCTTGGGTGGAGATGGTATGGGATGGTCTAGATGTTGTGGAGTTTCCCTTGGTTATTTCTGGCCTAAATAAGCAAGTAGTATTTGTATGTAGTGCTGCTTACTTAAGGTATATATGAAGAAGGATAGAAACTATATCAAGACTGATTTATGTTTAGTTCAGGGTAACAAAAAATATCTGAACAAAGCGGCGAAGCTATCATAACGTACAGCTACCACATTATAATATGTAGGATTAAAAGAATAGATAATATGTGCTTCAACACACCTGACATTTCCAGCAGCTGCTGAACATTTACATACTCTTTTCGTTAGCGGTGCCGAGACTACTAGCTGCTTATACGCTTCCTCTAGATCAAACTTTTGTGTAGAAAGGCAGATTGGCGCACTACAGATGCTTAAACAAGTATTCTCCCGCCGGGGTTCTCGACCCAGGAGTAACCACCCCAAACCTGCAAACAGATTTCCAAATTCCAAAATTCATGGCGTAGTCGGTCGGTCCTAATCAAGCCCCTCATCATCAACTCTATTCCTCTCTACCCGCATGACATAACCTCTTCTTGCATTAACCACATGCATCCATTGTATGTTCGAGCTTCTTGTTCAACCCCCAATAAAATGATAAACACTTTAGCCACAGATGCTTCTACAGTGTTGACGTTTGGTGAGTTTGCGGAAGTGGCTAGCTAGGTAGCTTGTTGGAGATATCGTGGAAGAGAGAGTGCACTATGGGCTTGATGAGGTTGCAATATAGACTTTAATGCTCTAAATGGTTCTATTTAACTCCTTTTTTTTTCATACGAACTTCTGCTTTCATGAGTGGAACCTAACGTTGATATTTAAGTAAAGTACTTATTAGGGCAAAGGTTTCTGGGCAGCGGCCACTCTGCAGAATATTTCAACAATTGTAAAAAAAAAAGTCATGTGAAGTATAGACACCATATTTTGAGAAGTCTTAAGCTCCTCTTGGTAAGTACATCTACCACTTTAAACCCTAACACTTCTGGATCTGTAACTTTTCGTGGTGCTTGGTATCTTTTCAACAACTCATACATACAGTATGTACATAGTTAGAGACATAGAAGCCTAGAGTCGTAGAGGTTGGTCAATACTTCATACTCCCCACATTTCTCCAGATGCAGGCCTCTTACCCTGAAGTTATGCTTAGCCGTTGTCTGGGCAACCGTTGATTGATCGCCCGATGCCGTGTAACGTAGCCTGGGAAGCGAGACGGTTGCTGATTTCCCATGCTGCCTGTCGACTCCTTTATCCATGTTTTTTTTTTAATTTAAACGCCTCGTGGGATTCTTTATGCATCGATGCACCCACACGGGGAACGCTTAAGCCTATACTTCCCGCACGGCTTCATTCCCAGCCATTCACAACCCCAATCCGCGCGCTGCACCACGGACGGCTGCAGCTCCGTGGGAAACACAACAACCTGAATTCCTCTAATTATAAATAATGGCTGAAGCGCCGCATACACCATCGAGCCCATTCCTTGGGAATCCTCCTCCAATAAACGGCGCGGAGGAGGCGACAGCAGGTGCAACGAGTAAAACAGCCGGGGTAGCTGGGAGTGGGACGAGCTTTTGGTCAACCACGAAAGGGAAAATAGTTCTTGTGCTGTCGGGTCTCGCTTTACTCGCACTTATATTGGGGCTTTCATTGGGATTGACAGTCGGGAGACAGAATAAGAGTAATAGCTGCAGCCTCGGCAACAATTCGACTGGACAAGGCACTAATGACAATGGAGGTACCGATGTGCCCGACTACAGCAGTCGCTGGAAGCAACCCGAGAACCTGGCGACATCGGAGGGATGGTTTCCCGCGCCAAGAGGGGGCAGTGACCCTGCGTGGGTGGCGGCATATCAAAAGGCAGCGAAGTTGGTAGGGAAGATGTCGTTGTTGGAGAAAGTTAATGTGACGACGGGGACGGGGTGGCAGATGGGTCCCTGTGTGGGGAATACAGGGGCGACGAGTGTAGGATTTCCGAGTTTGTGTCTTCAGGACGGTCCACTGGGGATTCGGTTTGCGTACCCTATCACTGCTTTCCCCGCGGGGATCACGACGGCTGCTACTTTCAACAAAGACCTGATGCACTCCCGTGGAAGGGCTATGGGTCGAGAGGCTCGAAATCTTGGAATTAATGCCCTCCTTGGGCCATGCTTAGGTCCCCTGGGGCGATCACCACTGGGAGGCCGCAATTGGGAAGCCTTCGGAGCTGATCCTTATCTTCAAGGGGTGGCAGGGCAGCTCACTGTTCGTGGTATCCAAGAATTGAGGGTAATGGCCGTGGTAAAACACTGGTTAGGAAATGAGCAAGAGAGATTTCGAAGGCAGGGTGAGTTAGGGAGCTGGCCTAAGGTGAAAGAAGCACTGAGTGCGAATATCGGAGGGCGAGCCGCGCGGGAGGTGTATGCCTGGCCTTTCCAAGACGCTGTGCGGGAGGGTGCAACTGGGGTGATGTGCTCCTACCAGCAAGTGAACAACAGCTATGCCTGCGAGAATAGCTGGCTTCTGAATGGGCTTCTGAAAGATGAACTGGGATTTCAAGGGTTTGTGGTCAGTGACTGGCTGGCACAGCGATCAGGTGTAAACAGTGTCATTGCGGGGATGGATATGACAATGCCTGGGGATGGGTTAAGTTGGGCTGACGGTTTATCGCTCCTCGGTGCGAACCTCACGAGCATGGTCGTCAATGGGACTGTGCCTGTCTCCCGCCTGGACGATATGGCTCTCCGTATCGTCGCATCATGGTATAAACTTGGTCAAGACTCCCTAAAATTTCTCCCCAAGCAGAAGAAACCACTCTTTTCAAGCTGGTTAAGGGGTGAGATTGGTCCATTATACCCCCGCTCCAGCGATCAGAATCAACGAATGGTTGTGCAAAACTACTTCATCGACCCACGGGGACAGCTCGGAAATGGTGGAAATCTGTCACAGATTCAAACCGGAGACGAGGATCATGCGAAGCTAGCAAGTCAGGTCGCCGCGGAGGGTATCGTGATGTTGAAGAATGTCAACGGGACACTTCCAATGTCTGGTGGCACTATTAGAAAAGGTCCTTACAAACAGATTGGGGTTTTTGGAAGCGGTGCAGCTCACAGCCCCATAGGTCCGAATGGCTGTATCGACCGAGCGTGCAATGTGGGGACCCTAGGGCAAGGCTGGGGCAGCGGCAGCGTCGAATACGCATACCTCATTTCGCCACTTGAAGCCATCCAAGCTCGAGCAATACAAGACCGGACCACAGTGGACTTCGTGTTGCAGGACGGAGGTAACTCAGTTAACAACACGGCAAGTCAAGTAAACAAACGCGGGAGGGATGCAGCGTGCCTTGTTTTTGTAACAAGCGATTCCGGTGAAGGCTATGCCAGTTCAGAGGGGAATTTAGGGGACAGGAATGACCTGAAACTATGGCACGATGGGGATAAAGTAATTATTTCGGTCGCAGACAATTGTGAGAACACAATTGTTGTGATACATTCAGTTGGACCGGTGCTGATGGAGGCCTGGGCGGACCACCCCAACGTCACGGCTATCCTGATGGCAAATCTACCAGGACAGGAATCTGGATCCTCACTGGCCGATGTGCTCTATGGCGATATCAATCCTTCCGGACATCTCCCGTATACCATCGGGAAATCTCTAGCAGATTATGGTGCCCACGCGGAGATTATGTGGGATCCTAATTGGGAGATTCCGCAGCAGGATTTTACGGAGGGGATTTATGTCGACTATAAATGGTTCGATAAACACAATATCACGCCGAGATATGAGTTTGGCTATGGAATGAGTTATACGAGTTTCAACTTTTCACAGCTAGAGATCACGACACTTTGGAACGGAGAATTGGCGGAGGAGCCCTTATCACCGACAGGGTTGGACGTGAAGAACGCCGAGATTAAGAACTCTACGTTACCGAAGACAAATGATCTACTGTTCCCCAAGGGCTGGAAGCGCCTCGATTACTTTGTATATCCATACCTCCCCTCACCAACCACCACAAGAGAAAAGACAACACCTGTGCTTACTCCCTACCCCTACCCCCCCGGGTACACCGACTCCCCACGCAACCTCACATCCACCCACTCCTCCAGTGGTGGCCACCAAGGCGGAAACCCTGCCCTCTGGGACCTCATTTTCCGGGTTGAGGTGCTTGTCACTAATACTGGGAAGGCAGCTGGGAAGGTAGCTGCCCAGCTATATCTTAGCTTCCCTAAAGAAATCAAGTATGATACGCCAATTAGGCAGTTGAGGGGATTTGAGAAGGTGGAGTTGGCAGTAGGGGAGAGTAAGATTGTGGTGTTTGAGTTGACGAGGAGGGATATTAGTGTTTGGTCAGAGGAGAAGGGGACATGGGTCGTGCCGAGGGATAAGGGGGGTGTAGGGGTGGGAAGGTATGGTGTGTTTGTGGGGGCGAGTTCCAGAGGGGAGGGGGTCAGTGGTGAGACGGAGAGGATACCGAACGGGAATTAGATGAGGGTTTAGGAGTATCATGTTATGAGATGGCGCACTAGCTGCTAGGTAAATAGTTGGGGATTTTCTGTTTGTTTTACATTCAAGTTACAAGTATATACCCAGTGTTTGCACCTTCAAGATTAATGATCTAATTAATAATACAGGGCTGGAGCTATGAGTCCAGAAATTTGTTTCATCTGACTTAATGGCATGGCATAGATCTATCTACTTTGGATCACGGACTTCGGTGAATAAAACTGCCTCGAGCTTACTAGAAGCCGAGGGGAGGATATTGGTCTCCATGTGAGACTTGTATATGGAAGTGAGCTTCCAAAGGTGTCTACCGGCATTGGTAGCAAGCAGAAGTATTTATTATACAGTCATTTCCTGGTTGCACTGCAGGTAACCAGGGAGGCAGTAGCGACACGGGGAAATTGCACCAATTGATGCCGCCAGCCGCGGGAGTACTAAATGAAACTCCCAACCAGAGTGCTGGCATGTGCCTACCTATATCAATATGATAAATATAATCTAGGGTAGGCTTACTACTGAAACCTTTGGGGCCGAGAAGATGCCATACTTACCTACATGCTGTCACTCAACCCCTTCCCCCCCTTCCCCCCCCTCCCCCGTCCCCTAGTCAGCATATTGTTTGTTTTTTTGAGGCTCATTACCCATATGCAGTTCCAGTAAGGGTACCATGATGAGCCACCCAGAATCCCGGGTGGATTCAGAGGGAAGCAAGTTAATCTGCCAGCCCCATGCTAGACACATCTGTGGGAGTGGACGAAGGGAATGGATACGGGAAAGTGGCGTGACCCCAATTCAGCATAGGTGAATATCCAAATTAATCTCCCCTGATCTCAGCCCTCTCGGCTATTGAGCCGCCTTGTTAACGATATAAGTATATATGGAACAACATTAACGTGGTACACAACGCAAGGTGTGTGACTGCTAGGGATAATTTGGGTGTTGGACATACTACAAGCTCAAGGCAAGGGATTGTGACTGGTGGAGATATAAAAATGCAAATTTCTTGTTCCTACATCTCTCGATACCATATATATATATGTGTATTACTATGGTTGTTATGATTTACTGTCCTCCGAAACGATATATATGGTCGTGACGGTTTGTTTCTGGGGCTGATACATAGAAGTTCCGAGCTATATATAGGTTTAATTCACACAAATCGATCTAGAGGGTGTGTGTAAGCATCTCGTGGGGCCACTATGGCCCCTACCGTTCTTAGCAATTCGGCTACAAGCGATCTCCATCATGACCAAACGAACCCGGAGACATGAGATCATCTATTGACAGCTCCGTACCCCCAGCTAGCTCATATAGCTTATGCCTACACTAACCGGGTTTCAGCATAATGAAGCAAAACTAAGGCTTACTTTGTTGGTATTTCGAGAGGGGGGGGGCAATATTGAATTTAATGATTACTAGGGCCCCTTATAGACGACTTTTCATGTTATGACATAATCTCTTATAACCCCAAATTCTACGGTACTATACCTCCTTTATGAGCCAATTGTAGTTGCTTCAGACTACGTCTTTGGAAAGCACTTTCGCCTTCGAGGTAAACACTGTATTTGGATCCATACCCTGATATTTAGCAGAGCTCCAGGAAACATTCCGAGCGAATCAAGCAGAGCCTCTACTTAGTAACATATATCAGAGACTCCTATTTCGGGTATATGCGTAAATAGCACAGCTGTACCCATTGCCGTTAGTGTGCATATAAGCAATGGACTTGACGTAACTGTACATGTTCACGTCGGTATAGTTGGGATTGGTGCGAGCTACTTTGTTATTGTATGTAGGTCAATTAATAAGGTAGTGCGAGATGTGAATAAGTATTTCTAAAAGCAAATCTATGTACAACATCACCTAGGCCAGACTACATGTGCGTACATGGCCATTGTCAAATTAATTATCAAATTTAGACTTGGAACCGTGTTTCTAAGGTAGCTGCAAGATCTTCTTGCGTAGAGAGTTACTCACTGTGGCCCGAACCACTGCAGTTGCCGTTAGTTGTATTCGGCCTACAGTACGAGACTACGGCGTACTATTCAGGTGGAGTACCAAATCGGGAAGTCGCTGGTCCAAGCAAGGTTAGCCAACGGCTATCTGACTCATCGTCAGCCTTAGGATACTACCTTACTGAGTAGTGTCTCTCCACAATGACTTTGTAATTCACTAGACTGCGAGTTTGAAACAGACGACCATCTTTATGATCTTCGGACTCCACGCTCTCCAGAAGAATACATTTGGCTCTACACAACGAGAGTCAGGATGATTCATTTCCAAAATAGTTTTCCTGCTCGCGTGAAAAACTCTAGCTGAGAGTGCACTCCTTTGTTTAGATCTGTCTCAACGGGCACGGCTCCGTTTTGCTCTGTGCTGCTGCATATACCCCATGACCACTGCAGGGTCTGAATACTACTCTTCAGCTGGTTTGCCGCGCCGGAGGTGTCGATGGTGCCTTGCAGAACCTCCTGCCGGGACATAGGGCCTGGGTGTGGCTTAGCAGTGTGACTAAGGTCCCTCCGGCGCTCTGGTACTGATTTTGATTCACCGAGGAGCACATGCATTTGGTTTCTCCAGACTGCTGACCAGACTCCGGGCTAAAGAGAATTGCTCAATTGCCGCCATTCGCGAGAATCGTTGCCATACCACATGACCGGTATAGGGGTTTGAGTCACTTCAACATCTACCTAGACTGGCTTTGGTAAGGTGTTGTGGCTTCAAGGCACCATATTCAGCTGAAACGTGCATAATCTTGCAGCATATGTACACGAACCCGGACTTAACAATGTGCATCAGTTTGAGCCTCACTAATTAGCGGCCTAACGGCTTTACGGCAGTCAATCATGTATGCCGTTAACATTCCCACACACATTCGCAGAATTGAAGTCTGCTTCTACTTATCCCTTGGCCGGGTGTGACAGGAGCTAATCTAGTGCCGTGGAGGGCCTCTCACCAAATCAAAGATCTGCATTACTTTTACACTCAGTCATTCTGCACCCAATTCTTGTTATTTTGGTCCAAGTCCCAGTGCTACCAGCCAATCGGTAAGTCACTCTGCTGTTTCTCCACTGGCACTCCTGACTCACCCGGTCAATGGATAGGTACACACTCTCATCATGAAGGCTGAAGCGCCCCGCTGATCAACTGTTACAAGTAGTTTCATACAAGAGTTAGGCACATGTGCATGCAGTATCGGAATATCTGGATCCGAATATCTTTGTTGGGAAGTAAGCCAAGCTTCCCATTATATCGCTAAGTACCACTCATATACTGAATATGATTATTTCCGTTCTGTCACCTGCATTATGCTCATTATATACGGAACCATACAGTGCACTATTGCTTCACCTAGGGGCAATCTCGAATTGTTAGGCTATTAAGCTTCTATCTCGTGTGCGTATATCCCGGCACGGCGACTTGATGCTGGAAATAATACGCCTGTTAATATACTGCTAAGGCTACTGTTTTATCTATGATAGTAACAGGATGCAATGGATCCCAGCCCACGTAATAGCTATTATGACTTTATCACTTCTATTTTCTGAGCAATCCTTGATGATTTATTCTTGGGATATATAGTACAGTGTGGATTGGGGATTGATTTTCTGCCAAAGCTTACCGTACTGTTTTTTGAGGACAGTTTTTATACCCTCCCTCGACTAACCTTGTAGAGCCTCATTGTTCTGATTACCAAGTGCCAACTTAACGCCGTTATATGTTAACAGGTCCGAATGCAACATAGTGAAGATTTCCCTGTGAAGTACCGCCGACCCTAATCTGGTGCTTGGGAGCTATCACAATTCGATTTCGTTCATGTATTTTACATGGGGCAGTAGCATGGGACCGAGGCATTTCGGCAGTAAGAGTTGATGATTACTCTAATTGTCATTAGGGGCCAGGAAAGTGAAATGACAACCAATCACACCTTAGCTCATTGGAGGCTCTTTTAAGTTTGCCGGTGACGACGCAGCACGATTACTGATCACCAAAAAGCGGCCGGATATTAATATTACCCTGGTCTAGCTTATGCATATGCAGGAGTACAGTTCGGAAAATCCCACTAGATCAACTGCGAAAGGCACTCTCCCTAAGAAACTCACATTGGGGTATTCTCTCGTAGGCTCTCTGAGGGCGTGGCCTGGGGATATCAGGGACAATACAGCTCTAGCTATAGCCGGCGTGGCGACTATTGGGCTAAAGTACTGCATTCCAGAGATCTGTCGGCCAACTCCTAACTGTATATAGGATATTTGCATAAGGCGGATGTTCATTTTCAAACAGTACTAGTACTGGTCCATTTCTCTTTCAGCCTCATGTGCAATTACTAGTGCACTTGCATTAGCACGCACTGAGTGTGGGAGGAGTGCCCTGTCTTCCCGGATTCAATTCTTCGCATGCTGGCCATAATATTTCCCCCATACTTATCTCAAAGGCAAGGCTGGAAGCAGTCTGCTAGTTGGGCGTTTGGGAGTATCTGGTTGCTTGTGGGTATCCTAAATTCCATTGCTACGCCTTATGTCAAATTAAGGCTCATTTATTATAGCCCGAGTTACACAACACAACGCCCAAACGTTTCGTCAATCTATTAAATGATATCATGGAGATTCTCGTAAATTCCGGTTCTATGGGGCCCCTAATTAATAGTCTAACGGCTGTCGTAGCACAAATACACAGTCAGCGAAGTATTCTGCGGGTTGTTTCGGCAGCAAGTCCACACACCAATTCCACATGTGCGGACGATGCAAAGGGTCGTCCATCCTGAGGAAAAGCAATGCAGTCGATGGTAATACTAGAGGTAGATATGGTAGTCCTGGTCCAGCCCCAGCGCTTCTACGCGTTTAAGACTAAAAATGACCACGAGACAAAACCCTGAAATTTCTCGAGCTGATGCCGACCTGAGATACTTCCCGACAACTCGACTCCTTCGAGAATGACCCTGCAGTCCGTCAAAAGATGCAGATACCCCAAATTTGACCTGGATAGGATATATATATGAAGAGTAGGAGAACCCCAACTCTAATTCCTCGATCATCAGACCTCCCTATCGAAGACCACCACCTGGTACTTGAGACTTCCTGAACTATTCGAAAAGTGAATGAACCTGACCTCACCAATGGACCACTTAATCCCTGATCTTGACTTATACTACCTCTTTGAGCATGTCTCTCAAGGGAACGACACAGATACATCTCAAACCTATTTGCCTGGACAGCCTCCAGCTGGAGTAATGGATGAAGCCCCACACCGTTCATCAGACAGCCTGTCGATGCATAACAGCCTTCAAAGTCACCAGCACCACCAGCACCAGAACCTTTACCAGCCACTGAGGGCAGTTGCAACACACCCATACTACGCGAGCACAGCTGCTCCTATTCCCTCGCAAATGTATATCTCGGATGTCGAATCCCCACCCCCCGTCATCCTACCGAGCTCATCACCTTATAGGGTTGGAGCACCGCAGAGTTCAAACGATATTCCAGGCCATCTTTTCGTTGATTCTACAGAGCATGGGGGTTATGATAACCAAAATACTATGCTTTCTGGTCGTGAAGCATACATGGAAGAGATTCCCGTGAGAAGCGATCCCGAAGCTGACAGGGTGCGGCCACCGGCAAAGCAATATGTTAGCCAAGCATATGCTGTGCAAGACCCTCAGGGAAGGGTTGGGCCTGTAAAGGCTGGAAGAAAGAAAAGACAGGATACGGATGATGAGATGAGTGAATTGGAGAGCTCAGACTCTCGGAAAACAAACAATGATACCACGAGGCAAAGAGGACGACCCAGGCTAGATACCCGGGATGAATCGCAGGCTGAGGTAAGTTATTTAACACCCCTCCTACTTTCCCGCAATTGTGCTAATTTTTTCCAAGCGCCGACGGACTCAGATTCGTCTAGCACAGCGGGCCTACCGACTGCGTAAAGAAACCACCATAGCTTCCCTTCGTTCCCGGGTTGCAGAACTCGAAACTGCCATGGACGGAATGCAAGATGCCTTTACAGAGTTGTACAGCACCACAGCTGCTATAGCGGGCAATAACGACCACACGCTTACGAATTTTCTTGGATCTGTTACAGAGAGATTCAATACCCTCGCCAAGACGGCGTCCATGAAGAGTTGTGAAGGGAGCATCAGCTGTGATGAGGATGCTGATGCCTATGGGGCGGACCAGAGTGGAGAGGAGATGATTTCCTCGAGTAAAAGACCTCAATCATCCCTAACCCGGCGGTAATGTGTGTTTGACAGGGAAAGGGGTGAGGAGGGTTGGTAGGCTCCTTTTGAGGTGCAGTATGGGGGGGTAATGAAAATTCTTTCGGACATTATATTAATACTGCGGATTGAAGCCGCAACCCAACCCTCAGATCATGAAGGTCATAATTTTTAATATGCAGGCTTAGGTACAATGGGGTTTCCTATACCCAGAAAGCTGGAAATTTCGAGATCATTGCGCATGCACGTACGTATCTGGGCACAGTGAAGTCGGCGGAACATGTTGCACTTGCCACCCGACGCACGCACGCAACTAGTGACCTGTATAAAGAAGCAGATGAAATGGCCCGGTTTTGTTTGGGTCAGGTTTGAAGGCGGCGCACCAAATCTACTCGGACCCGAGGCTTTCAGATGTAATGTGGTGCAAGTTTATGTACATATGTGTTTTTTCTTCCCGCCCAGCACTCTTCATGAAAATATAGAATATACACTTAGTAACTCCATTCAGAACGGAATCACATATACTACTCTCTACCTACTACATACACTCGTCTACTTTTCCTTCTATACCCACTACCCACTTGGTATAACTTTTGGCTGTAAATATATTACTATGAAGTGGGTTATATTGGGAAAAACAACCAAGGCACGTGACATACCCTCGAGATCAAAGTCATAACTCTGCGATCGCGAAGGCAAGTAATATAAAATGTTACTTACGTAAATAAACCTACTGAATCCAACAACTGATGACAACAAATCAACTCCGAACCTGTCAGCACTATCCTTTTTTTTCTTCTTTGTGGCACTGCCGGGGGGTGCCGATAGGGCAGAGCGAGACGAGACAACCCCCCCTCCCCCCTACCCCCTTCCAAAAGAAATTAAAAAAATGCCTGCCTGCGGTTGCATAGGGCTAGGTACCTACATGACCATGACAATTCCATAACCATACCCATACTATTGTACCTACATACATACATATGTACATACATACATATGTA
>Ga0307511_10000795_pt1 | contig 33624 bp, 19 predicted proteins | sample 13_EM_MG_FD_200266 | JGI IMG/M metagenome (GOLD analysis project Ga0307511, IMG submission 200266) | Populus trichocarpa ectomycorrhiza microbial communities from riparian zone in the Pacific Northwest, United States - 13_EM | ecosystem: Host-associated > Plants > Roots > Unclassified | place... | reverse complement strand
ACTTAAAAATTTATTAAAATTAAAAAATTAAAATTTTTTTATTTTTAATATTACACCGAACTTATTAGAAAATATTTTAAAAAATATTAATTTAATATTTTTTCAAATTAAAAATACTTTAAAAAAGAAGAAGAAAAGGCTCTCTCATTTCCAAAATATGTATGCCTAATGCCTAGCCCTAGCTAACCTGGGAAGAATATTGAAGGGCCAGAAACCTTATTAGATCGCCGTTTAATTAAGTTGCTCTTAGCTACGGTTTTAAGTTTACTGTAGTAGCATGTTGGCAATTCTGAGAATATTCTTGCTCTTCTGCCATACAGCTGTCTTTAATTGACTTAATTGCTCAATCTTAATTAGTCTTGTAACTCCTGTAATTAAGTTCAGGATCAGTTAGTCATTAAGATATATAGCATGGTGATCACCCCTTTAATTAGAAAAAACATAATTAATAAAAGTAGCACTTCTACTCCCTTTTGCTGGTGTCGTAATCGAGGAACACTAAACGATAGTACTGTACATATTCATATTAGGTTAATGAAACGAAAGGAATCCTTGTAGACATGTTGTCTTGGAGAATCCGATGCTGCGCGCATAGATAATTATGCCAGCGATTCTTCCATATCTTATAGAGGAATGAAATACTATTCATTCTTCTTCTCTAGTGAATATTATATTTATGTATGTAATGAAGGTGAGCAATCCCAGATTAATCAAGCTAAAAAAGGATGGATGCATCACCTACGCTCGCTTATATAATTCTCCACAAATGTATCATTCATAATTTAGCTTTGGGCAAGCGGCTGTCTGTTTATACATTAACATAATTGAACTTTGACTTCAATTCCAGTGGCCTAGCTAGAAAAGCAAACAAAAGTCAAATATTTCTTTGTGAAGTTCCAAATTGGAAACAAAGGCAAAGTAGAAAGTCATCCATCGGTGGCTTTTTTTTAACCGTTCACTTGGAAACAAAGACCACCATTTTTTTATATACTACCATTTTTTATCAACATCTATATATTTTATTATTATTAATATAGGTGTTTGGACTAATTTTACAAACTTTTAAATTAATGATTATGTAAATTTATAAAATTCAAATTAATAATTTTTAAAAAATAAATTTAAAACCTAATTAATTAAATTATATCCATGTTTATCTATTTTTTTTTTTAGTTTAACGTGAGTGTCCGGGTCAGCTTGCGCGCATCTCGACTAATCCCACGAGCCCTGAAGTTAACGACCATATAAGCCTCCAGTGACCATCATATAAGCAACTACAGGGTTTGAACCTGAAACCATAAAAAAAAATTAAACATTTTAATTCCAAATTCTATATCCATGTTTATCTTGATATCAGGAATGGTGACCATATTCAGGAAACGCAATCTCTCAACGACTTGTTCTCAGTGCCATTACCCTAGCCTACCCTTCTCTTTCATTCACGGCAACTCTCATCCATCTTGTTATTTGCAATCCTCTTTAGCTGTACCTAACACTTGACTACTTTTGTAAATAATCAATGGCTGAAAAAGGACGACATCAATTATTTTATTAAGCTAGCTTGGATGAATGGAATTCTGTTGATGTACATGCATGCGTGTTGCTAAACCCTCGACCCGCAGCTAGCTAGTTTATTACTGACTAGTGTAAAAAACAATATAATATAATTCTAGATTTATTTTTAGAGATTACTCATTCAAATTCTATAAACTTCATGATACTGAACATTTATATAATTATTAATTTTAAACTTGTGAAATTAATTAAATTAGGTAAAAATTGATTCACACATAAAAAAAATTAAAGAAGATAGTGAAGCAAACTGCTTATCAGGCACGCATGGGAGGGAGCTAGCTAGCTTGCTAGCTACCTGCGTATCTTCCAAAACCTAAAACTAGATCGTGACAAATGACCCTTGATGCTATATTTAAAACATGTAAAAATTGCATATTTATATTATATACCCACCAATCAATCTAGCACTTCATTAATTAGTTGACCTTCATCCTGAAAAATGAAAAATCAAATCAAATGGTTGCAATGCCATTATGCATCCACCTAATTAATATAGTGTTTTTTTAAAAAAAAAATTAATATAATATGTTTTAGATCTCACACAAGTATGCACATGTGGCGCTGGAAGTCCTCGCTGGTTGCTTAATTTGTTTAAAGAAGAAGAAATTACCAGTTTAATTAATTTGTGCACTTTTATTCTATTTTTGTTTATGAAATTAAGTCAATTAATCTGAAGTGGGAAATTAAAAAAAATTAATATATAAAATGCATGCATGCGTAATTAGTAACAAGATTAATTAAGGGTTGGTGATCAATGATGCAGTGGTAGCTGGGCTAGCTAGGCTTCCATGATGCTTTTTAATTTCTCATAAGATATCGCTAAACATTGATATTAATATTGGTTAATTAAAATGCTGCTAATTGCATATTCCTCTAGATAAACTCAAATTTAATATAAAAAATAAAAATCTAAAAACACTCTCACATCTAGGCATGCTACCCAGCCAAGAGAAACAGGCTTAAGTTTAGGCACACATCCATGCTGGGCATGACAAGCCCAACACCTTGATGGCCCATGCCTAGCTAAGGTGTTGGATATGCACCCCGATATCCTTAGTATTATATACTAGGCCGATATTTTTATGGGCTCGAGTATGCATCTGAGCCTAGTATTAGACACCACCCCACACTTTTTGGGGTCAAGCTCTACGCTCGAGCCTAACGATCATGGGTCAAGCAGTGTTTCTAAGTCTATTTTCAGTCCCAAATGGGTTTGGACAACTTGTATGATCCCAACACTCTCTTGGTAATTTTTTGAGACCTTCACATGGATCTTTCAATATTTTATATTGATCAAATACATATTATTTTGAGTTGAATACATTTCAAAGTATCATAGGGATTAAATGACTCTTGAGTTCCTTCTCTCTATAAAAAGGCAAGATTCATGAACTATAAATACTCCATGAATCCTTCAAGTTTAAGGCTCATAATCTTTTTATTCTTAATATTTTTAGCATATATATTTTTATAGCTTATCTCTCTAAAATATCATTGTATTTTCTCTATCTATAAAGATATTTATTTAAATATATGAGAGTCCCCACATCCATCAAAGGTATCAGCTTCCAACCACCCCAACTTACTAGGCACCAACCACCTTGACTTACCATGTACCAGCTACTAACCATTTTAACTAGAAAAAATAGATCAGATTTCTAGAATTAAGAGATTAATTGGTTATCTAAAATTAATTAAGTTAATTATATTGTTTGTTTGTTTTGAGATCAACTGGTTAGAAAGAATATATTGATTTCTAGAAAACTATTTTCATTTTATTTATGGAAGAATATATTTTTCAGAAGTTACAAAAAATAAAAAATATCATATTATTTGTTAATTATATCGAATTTGATCTTCAATCTTATGACTGTTATATATTTTGTTTAGAATCCTTTATTTATTTTTTTCTTTCAATTTTGTCCCTTAGAATTTGATTTTGATTTTGATTTTTATATCAACTTTAGTCCTTATTTTTTTATTGCTATTTTTTTTTCTCTCATCATTTTATTAATTGAAACTTTTTTTATCTATTAAACCTGGTATTCATTCTTTTGAGTGCTATTTATTTTATTTGAACTAATTTATGAAACTAGATTTTTTTTCAATTTTACCTTTCTTCAACTTTTTTATCTGTTATATTTGATCTCTATTTTTTTAATAGACTTGAAAAAAAGTTAAAATATTAATAAATTATTTTTCAGCTCATTTTTTATAACATTACTAAATATTAAAAAATATTTTCCTTCTTATTTTTTTTTTTATGAAACTACCAAACATATAAAAAAAGAATCCATATTTTTAGAATTTACTTTCCATAAAAACCAATTTTTTAAAAAAACAAATACTATTTTTCAGTAAACAAAGCTCTTGAAAATGATTTTATGAGTTTGCACACATACATCTTCTTAGACCGAATAACCTACAATTTAAGTTTTCAAAATGACACGGGCCAACCTCATTGGAGTTCGAAACACCAATACAACGAGCATATATATATATATATGAACCCTCCCGACGTATGTCACGACAAAGAGTTCCTTCCCTCATTTTCTACGATGTAGTTTGAGAAGGAAGCAAGCCTCTGATCATACGCGGAAGGTGAAGGATTCTTCCAAACATATTGAACTTTACATGCTAGGGCCTAGGCAAGATGATAACCCTTTTTGGCTTGTAAGATCACGAGGATTTGTATTACTCGTGAAGACTTGTTAGGATCAAATTCTCACAGAAGAAATTAAGATGTCTACCATCAATTCAAGAAGAGATGAAAAATGCAAGAGCCGAAGAAAGCATTTATCTAGAGTTGGTCCTTGAGGACAAGGGGATTTTTTGGGAAAGGAAACTTCCTCCATTTACAAAAGGAAAGACCGTTAATTATCTTGTACGATGTCACAAGTAATGGCCTACCTGGTCTGAAGAGTGGAGTTTTAAAAGACGCAGACGGCAAAGCCTTATATATCAATGCACAGTGTACGTAATTTGGTCTTTTCCTGCAACACCAACAGCAATGAAGATTGAAAATGGTTTTATCAGTTGAATGGGCCTTCCTTGCCCATAATGTATACAATCTCTCAGGCCCAACAAAAAAGTTCAAATTCAATACAAGGATTAGATCGTTTTTGAAGAAGCGGTTGGATAATTTAAACAAATGGACGTGAGTGCTTAATTCAGTAGAAAAGGAAATAAAAAAGAGGAGGAGCTCAGCACAGAGACAGAGCCGCTGTTTTGTTCGATAAGGTACAAAGTAGACAAAGGGTTCATCTTGACTGATTAATGATCAATCTCTGTCAAAATGAATAAACCAACTTGTAGATTTCCTTTTGGTCAGTAGTTAATTAGTTAGACCACGTACATTACCTTGCTTTGCTTTTACCAAATGATTGGCCTTGATTTTGTATCCTAACAAGTAACATGGGTGGGGCATCCACCGTTGCACATGCATGCATGCCTGCCGGCCCCCAATTCCGATATTCCTTTCCTCAGCTCTCTTCAACCACTTATTACTAATCACACAAATTTGCAGTGTGTGTGTGTGTCTAACAATCACTCAATTAGTAGTTTATGTCCTTTATGTTTGTCCATTTCTTTAAAAGCTTCGTCTCTCTTGCTCAACCGCAGCATATCGGGTTAAAAATATGATACTAGCCATGTGTTTTAAGAATCAAAATGCAGGTCTTCATCACCTTAATAATGCTATGCATTTCAAACTTTGTCGTTATTGTTATTGTTATTGTTATTAAGTAACCAGATTCTGCATGTACCCAATTACTCTATTAGATACATTCAATATTTCCTGCTTCCAATTCACTCCCTAAATGCTCTGCCTCCTTTATATATATCATTATACAGGCATACAAGTATTTGATACTTGATCAAGACATCCAGATTGCAGTCCTGATTCATGCTGCAGGTGGGTTTCGAAGCTGTTGTTGGAATGCACTCGAGGTTCCGCTACGAGAAGCTCAGCAATGGCGAGGATCAAAATCATGAAAAGTTAATGGCAAGGCCAAGGAGAAGGCATTGTTGGGTGAAGAAAATGAATGGAAGAGTAAAGGGTCTACGCTTATCCCGCTCCAGGAAACTTACTTTCAAGGCATTGTCTGTGATCCTAATGCCAAGCCCAAGCAGCAGGATTGCCAAAGTGTATGCTCATATTATTGATAGAATCAAGATTATGGATGATCTGAATCTGTATCCGAATATTATCCTTTCCACTCGTTGGGGTCTTCCAGGTTTATCTCATCCCCATCCCTCTGTTAAAACCGCTGGAAGGCCGACTCATACCACTGCGCCTCCCATGCCTCTTCATAAAATTTAACCTGTATTTTATAGCATCTTTGTGTTTCAGTAAAAAAAATGTTTGACCAGGCAATTGATAATCTTGCTTTACATGCACATCAATTCATATTCCATTATAACTTTTATAACTTAGTACAGCCGATGAATGAACACTTTTATAACTTTTGATATGCCAAGGCATATATTCCATTATAACCTAGCATGCATGTAACTTAGCTATAGTACAATAACGAAATCACAAGAATATCAACGCCTTTACCAGTTCAATGGGATGAATGGATGAACAAGTTGTTTTGGCAGATGTATGATTATCAGACCTTTTCTTTATTTTGATACCTTTATTCTTCATTCTCGACCTACTTGTTAAAAGTGCCTATGTCATGTAACCTTGTATATAAGTGATAGGCATGTATATTAATGATATACCTAAATTTAGTAGGACTAAAAAAAACCCTTCAGGTCTAAAAATTCATGAACTGAGGTACGTGTCCAGACCTAATTTTAATGGACTCAATTCAGGAGAAAAGCCAAATATCACGGGCTTAACCTTGAAAAGAGCTCAGTTTTAAAAAAGAGTTCAATTCTCATGGGCTTAGTTAAGAAAAAAAAGCATAATACCATAAGCTCAACTTAGTAGAAGAGTTCAGTTTTCATGAGGCCGGCTTAGAAAAATAACTTAATGCCATAAACTTAGCCTAGGGGAGGAGTCCAGCCCTTATAGACCGAATCTAAAGAAAAAGCTCAGCTTCCATGGACTCAACTATATTTTGGATCATACCCTCCCCACACTCTTAGGTGTGTAAAAATTCTCTAAAGATCTATTATATTTTCATTAACATTAATATTGTTTAAGGGATAATGTATAAAAAATCTCTTCAATACATATTTGCATCGCATTAATGTTTGTGTAAGGAATAATATCCCTTACCAATGCATATATCATGAACATTCTCTCTCATTAATGCTTATGTAAGAGATATTTATCCCTTATTAATGCTATCAGAAAAAAAAAATACATTTTAACCCCTCCTCTCCATAAAAGAACAAAACTTATGAACTAAACGATACCCATGAATTCTTCAAACTCCAAGATCTGAATCTTCATTCTATACTGAATATTTATTTTCAGAGTTCCTCTCTAAAATATCATTATCTTTTCTCTTAAAAAAATACTTACTTAAGTATTGGAGAGTCCCAAAATTCACTAAAAGAGATCTTTTACAGGTACCAGTTATTAATCACATTGGCTTACTAAACACCAGACACCAACCACCTTGATCAAGAAAAATGGATCAAATTATTAGAGCCAATAAATCAACCGATTATCTAAGACATAAACTTTGCCCCAAGTTACTTGAATTTTTAAGGATATTATCAATTAATTATTAATATTAACTTACAAAGAAATTAAAAGAGATCATGCAGTTGGAGCTGTATTTATGCTTTCACAGCTCCCTCTTCATGTTTTATCCTTTGAATTTTACAGGATGATCACTTTAACTATTGTTTTTCTTTCTTTCTTTTATCCCTTGCAAATGTTGTTTTCATGCTTTTGTTTTGCCCCAAGTTATTTGCATGTTATTGCTTTTGGAATTATATCTAGACAAGACTAAAAATTGAATGATTTTAAAGATCAGGGAACAAAATTCACATACATTATCAATTTTATGATTTTTTTCCTTGGAGTCTTTGATTAGAGTTGATAATTTTATTTTATTTTATTTATTAGTTAATAAGTTTTTTTAATTTAGACTCTATCCTCGGTTAATATATAAATTCTGTGGTATAAAAAATATATTTGTAAGACACGCGCCTTCTATTTTTGCATTCAAAATTGATTTGGAATTTTAGTTGTAGTGTAACCCATGTACTTTGACTAGTATCTAGCTAATTTTCATTACAACAAGTTGTTTTGTCTTTATTTTGAAATTGTAAACAATAAATACTTGATTAGGATAAAGTTATTCAATTATTTTTTTTAAATATATTAAAATAATATTTTTTTATTATTTTTTAAAAATTATTTTTAATATTAACACAAAACGATATAAAATACTAAAAAAATTAATTTTTAATTTTTTAAAAAATATTTTTAAAACAAAAAAATAAAAATAAAAATAAACAGAAACAGAAACAGGCACTATCAGTGGTGAAAAGGTTCGAAATAGACTTGAAGGATACCGCCTGTTCTGCAGCGTTATGCTCAATAATTAGTAAAACCATACTCTCTCACCAATCCAATGAAAGGTGGGCAGTAGCTTAAATGACCCTCTCCCACACATACCCAGTTTAATGTACGTACGAGCTTACAAGACACGTACCCAATCCAGTAAAAGTCGCTGGATACGACTTCTTTTCAATTGTTAACTAGATTAATATAGCGTGCTACCTTACTTACAGATTAGGTCAGCAAATGCATAAAATTGATATTTTAATATGTCGATTATACATAGTATTATTATTATTATGTTCATATAAATATATATTTATTATTAATAAAAATTTAATTTATCTTTAATATTCATATAATATTAGATTAATAGATATTATTTAAAAGATCAATAGCTATAATATTGTAAACAAATACGATTTGATACAACAAATACACTCTATACTAAAATATCTAAATCGGAACATTATTGATGAAGGGATAATAATTACATTAAGAAACCAATCACTAAAAAGTTAAGTCAAACCATTTATGATTTTTCTAATATTTAAGGATCATGATATGTCACTAGAAATATAAATTAATCAATTTATAAATTAATCAATTATTGAATCGATAATAAATTAAATTATTTGATTTATTTAATTCTATTCATTTAGAATTATAATTTTTATTTTAGCCATCATATTAGAAACCTAATGGGTAACACACATTAAAAACCATTAGTTAAAAAGTAAACCGAAATAATTAATAAAGTGTGACTTCATTGAAAATAATTTTAGAAATTAAGCACTATAATATATTTAAGTAAGGGATTATAATTCTAGTCCTGAAATAATCAAGTAAGGACTTGATTAATTAAATTTCTAAAATTATCCTTAAATAATATATGGATATTATTTAAGGAAAAAATATATATTTTATCATTTATAGGGTTTTTAGGATTTCCTGTAAATATAAAGTTATCCCCCTTATTTTTTAATAAGTTATCTGTTAGACAGAAAAAAACTACGAAAGTCACAGAATAAAAAGCTAGCACTTTAGACATAACAATCCCTCTTTCTTAAATAGGAATTTAGGAGATCTCTCACTGGTAGTTTGTGTGGATTATCGTTGAAAGCCGGATAATTAGAAAGCTTATGGTTTGCGACAACCCAATTTTTAAATAATCATTCAAAGTCGGAGAAGATCAAATTTTTAGATAATAAATCTCTAAACAACTGTAGATCTATTTAACAAAATCTTAGAAATTCTTAAATAATTTTGTTTTATTTTTTATGTTGCTTTTATAATATTTAGAAATATTCAAATTGAACTACTTTCAATTTCATTAAATCAAAGCCATTTGATCTGTACAATATTCATGTTACGTTGATCTCATGTTGGAGACACAATCTTCGTGTCCAAAACTGATATTTTTTTTTCATTTATCAAATCTCAGGAAGCACATATGTGGTATCACCAAGATTACAAGCATTGCATCCCAATTGGAAGAAAGAAGAAACATGACTGCTACTTGTAGGCAAAGGTTCTCCATGCATTTGCAAACATTGAGAACCTTTTAGAGGAAGCAAATCAGAAGGCATTTTATATATATATATATGACACGCGCTATCTTGGACAATTTTTATTTCGTACTTAGAATTTTTTATTAAGTGGGTGCAATATTTTTTCTATAAAATATAATCGATAAATATATCTTATTTGTTTTTATAGCTTTTTGTTACTGGGAGTCTTGGGTCATTGCCCAAATGATCCATAGCTTAAGCCGGCTCTAGTTCCAACCTAGTACCACGAAGGACTCTCGGCTCCTCGCACAAACCCCAATATATGTTTTTTAGAGTCAAAATATATTGCCGTGTATTATTTATGTGCACAAACTTTTTCTACTTTTACTTATAGGTTCTCTAGAAAAACAAACCAGGCAGACACTATATTTTCTACCTGATGGTCGGCAGTGCAAATACGAATTATGCAATTAGACATCTTCTTTCTCAATCAATATGTATTTTTAGCAAAACATGTAATTAACATTTATCAATCACATCACCCGATAGATAACACGTGGAACACTATATTCAATTATGAATATCAACTTGCTCACCAATTAATTTTTATGCAACTTTTAAGGAGAACTAACATAAACAAGGATTATAAATACTTTGGGTAAACAGGTAAACAAAAGTTATTCTCACAAATCATACTTTCTCAAACTCAATATTTTTTTTTTAATGCTATAGTACATTATCAAACACATATTGATTTAAATATCTAAAAGTTCTATATTTCAGTAAAGATTTATTTTTCTCAGGAATTATGAAGCTATCTCTTAACCAGACCCGGACATCAAGCCTACACGTCTTGACCCGTGCTGAAAAACCCAATGTGTGAGGTTTTCGGAGGAGTTCATTACTTCTTTGCCCGTTATATAGGCAGATGAACACCAGCCGGTGATTAATGCAAAAAGTTGCTGCAGTAAGGTCTAAGCATTAATGTTTCCTGTTCAAGTTAGTTACTCATCTACTGGCGATCGAGTTGTTAAACTTGTGCAGCTGCAAGGTTGAGCGTAGCTGTTCATGAGAAGCTTGAAGCTGAGACTAGCAGTACTGTCGGGATTAATAATTAAGGGGGCTAGCTGAGGGTTAGGCTGAATGCATCTATAAAATTAACAGGATGTTAATGTTCGTTGAAATCCTTTTACAACTTGTGCTGACTACTTGTGGCGGTTTTGGTTTTGGTTTTGCTGGTTAGGGAGGAAATTTTCGCAGCGTTTCTGTCATGTGTGTTTGTGTGTACATAACTCTTTTAAGGCAATCACTATTACTAGTTTATTAGCGAAGCAAAAATAAATAAATAAATAAGCGATTATGGTCGTGGACACCAATAATCACTACTTACATATATTTATGCTACGTGTCGTGTACAACACCACAACAACGTGGGATTATGTGGCAGAAGGGCCTTACATAACCGACTAATGTCTCCACCCAGGCCAGGTGGGCTGGATTGACGGAGATGGACAACGGACAAGAGAACAAAGAAGATAGACCACGTAACTCTCTTTAGTCTTTACTACTTCATTATTAAAACCCCGAAGCCGTGTATGTTGCTTTCTCCTTTACGACAAGGAAAAAAAAAACGTTTTTTAATTTATTTTTTTTTATGAAATTTCTTAAATTAGTTTATCCATTAATAAGATTACATTTTGTTACGATAATTTTAAAGATATATTCTTATATGATTTTGATGTATTTACAAAATAATTTATTACCCTATGAATTTTTTTTTTTACAATAAAAAAAACTAAGATCCTCTAAAGTAAACTGAACCTAGAAAATCAGCTAACAACAAATGGTAAATTCTCAGAGAAGAATTCTCCTGGATACATAAATCAGAGTTACTTTTAACTATAAATTTAGTCAATAGTCATTATATAAATTAACTTTTCTCAAATTACGAAGTAGATGAACTTCCTAATTTTATATAAAAAATAACAACTCTAAATAAATGATACTTGTTAAAATCATCATAAATCAATGGAGTAGCATTTATAGAATCATAGTTGCATATGCCCTTTTTGAAAACTCTACCCCATGCTACCAATAAACCATATTTAATTGCTAGCAGTTCTTGAAGTAAATTAAAACCAAAACCTTCATAACCTGTAAATCATCAATCATTTCTCTTCAGAATTTCTTAAGAGACCCCCGAATCCAATCTTCATGGGTTCTCAAAAGAGTTGTCATCCACATCTAGTGGAATAAATCCTTTTTTAGACCTAAGCCATGAGACAGTAGTGGGATGTCTACGCACTACTTTTGAATTATTCTAAGCATCACAACACAGTAATAATCAGTTACCCCTAAAATACTCATCCCCAAAAGTTAAAATATTCCTCTTCCTTCAAATCCACTAGAGACCAAACAAGAATAACAAAGAAATGTCCGATGAGGCATATCTTTGAACTCACTCTACCACATTAGAACACCAGAACCCTTGCGGTTTGTGAGACCTAATCCAAGCCAAATACTCCTGGCAAGCATACAATCTCTAATACACTGTAAAATATCATCGTCCTCCTGGTTACAACCATCACAAATTAGAGATGAGGAAATATTACGTTTAAACCGTAATAAATTAGTGGGAAGGCTATTATGAAATAATTGCCAAACAAAAATCTTGATTTTTTGCATGGAGCCTTTAATTTTCAAATCCAAGTCCACCTCATATCTGGAAGAAGATTTCTAGCTTTGGACAAAAATCAAGAATAAGTTGAATTAGGAGTATACATATCATTCATGTTAGCAGGCCACACAATACAATTCGCTGGCCTTGGACAAGATGAAATTGGTACCGCCCTGATTTTTTATTTTACTAAATCTAAAATCTGTGTAGCTAGTACGCAGAAGTTCCACTTCCTACCACACCACTAATTATTTTTAATGTATTTATTATATTCATTGCTTATTATGTAGGGCTTGGAGAGCAGTAACCCTTATCTATGAAGGTATCAATGAGATGGGATATACCTAGTTAATAATATGCTCAATTTATACCGTGATGAACTGTAAGACGTCACAGAGGTTGAGTTTGAGCATCTCGAATTTATCTTAGCATAAGATGACATCGTTGATTGTAAACATGAGCTCAAGGCATGTACATCCCACGAGCATTCTAGATTCGTTTATCATCTTGATAAATTTTAATGTCAACTTCTGCACAAATACCATAGGCCTATTCTTCAATTGAACGAGCTAGGATGGTGGTCCACCAAAAACTTACCAGCCTACTGTGAATTTTTTTTAAATATTTTCTAGACAGTGACATTTTACTATTTTTTTTTTACTATACTAATGTAGAAAAACACTGAAAAAAAGGGGGGGTTGAATTTGTTTCCGATACTTTGGTTTTAACTGTCCGTGAGTTGTAGTGGTAGTGGAAGGGCGTCAATTTGGGGATGAGATACCCACCCGACAACTCAGCCCAAGGTTTCGATATTTTTACTCCACCTGTCTCTCCACTTCTACCCTTTTTCTTTTTTTACTTTTTTCTTTTTTTTTTCACTCTCTTTTTGTCTGTATCTCTCACTCAATCGGAATACATAGATTTCAAATTCAATTTCAATTTCTCAAAGTAATTTTACCCTTTTTTCCCCCTTATCTTATTTGTGCGTTATTTTCTCTCTCTCATCCTTAATTCTAATTCTCCAATCCCTCCGTGTTAACGAGTGTGGGTGTTAATTAAAATTAATTATCAAGAAAAATATTGGAGTTACTCATCTTTCTTCTTTTCTTTTCTCAGTTTTTCAATTCAAACACAGTTTCTTTCCTTAAATTTATATGTTTCTGTCAGATAGGCTGAATATTTCCAATGATATTATTGTTGATAATTATAAGGAAGATGACGATGTTATTGAGGATGAACATGGCAATCCAGGCAATGGGTCTGATGCCCTCCCTACTGCCAACAAGAAGAAGAGCAACAAGAAGCCTATGATGATGCTGATGCTGCAGAAGAAGAAGAAAAAGAATAAGAAGAAAGAGAACATTCCTCTCAGAGAATCATGCGATGGTTCTGCAAGTAGTAAAAACATTAATTTCTCCAAACCAAACAAAGTGGTCCTCTTTCCCTTCATTAAGCCCAACAGACTTTTCCATAAAAAAAGCACTCCTGCTGCTGCTAGTAATGCTGATTGTTTTCCAGGTAACACTAGTACTAGTTGTTTTTGTTTTAAGCAACCCCCTACCTTGGAACCTTCTTCAACATCAACAACCCTCCAGTCTCAAACAAGCGACCCTAATCATCCTGACTTCACCTTCGACATGTTGAAATCTTTGATTGAGACCAATGATTTCTATTCCAAAGAATGCAACCCCCATTCTTTAGATACTACTGCTACTACTTTATGAAGATTTCACAGATTCATCCATCCTATCATATCATCCACAGTGTTACTGTTTTCAATTTCTTCATGAGATTTTTGCCAAAAGATTTGCTGATTGATCACATGGGTCCTTCTCTTTTCTGAAATGCTTTCAAAAAGCTTGGCTCTTTATTTTATTGATAGCCGGTTCTGTGTTTTTGGCCTTCGTTCATTGATGATATCAAGAATATATTCATCTTCATTCATATTCTAAATTTTGCCCTCAAGAGTATACCTTGTCTGCCTCTTGGATGGAGAATTGGAAGCAGCTCTGTAAATGATTAAGGTATGTCATACATGTAATATCTAGACTCTTATATGTCTTTGGCAGGCAGAGGTCTGTATTGGGAATCATACAGATACACAATTCAATATCAATTGTTTCTTTTGATTCAAATTTCAGGCACAATTCTTTGTGAAGGCTACGGAGATTCACAAGGATATTGGTGTTTAGAGGGATTGGCATGAGCATTTCGGTCCTCTGCAATACTGCGAGCGTTTGTCAACATCTTTGGATTTTTTTTTCAAATTGTATATAGAATTTTGTTTTAATAGATTACTTGATATTTCTTATACACTGGCACATTATATTTTCCAATATGTAGACCGTGATATTTTTCAATGGCTAAGTCAACTAGTTTTAGTGTTACTCTTTGCTTCTTTCTTTACAACTGCAGTACCCTGATAACTCTTGATCAATGCCTTTGTACTTTTAAGGTGCATGATTGTCAAGATTTTTGTACGTTAAAAGCCTTGATTGAGAAGAATTTTTTTATTTCAAAGAATGCAATCCCCATTTTGATGCATATTAATGATGATAGTAACGATATTGAATGCTTCAAGGGAAGGGGGTCTTTTTCACTGCTCTCAATATCTCTACGAGTTAAAAAAGATTGCAGATTCATCACATGGGTTGGTGGGGTTTGTGAGTTTATTTTAAAAGTTTTGCCTTTTGATTTCATTGGCTTGTGGTTCTATGTTTATGACATTCGTTCATTGATGCTTTGTTCAATCAATTAGAAACTTGCGGTTGCAATACAACTTTTGTAGCCTGAGTGGCTAATTCCTTCCCCGAGTAATTTGGTTCCTCTTACTTGAAACTTTCGTGATTATGTATATCATGTAAGAGTGCTACCTTCATTTGAGCTTCAGTACTATTGGGTAAAGCTGACTGATGCCCTGAACCGAGCCAGAATTCTCCATGCCACTAAGATGGCTCATTTGACATCCATGTAAAATTTACAACGATGAATGGAGATATCAGTCTTGTCTGCCTGCTTGTATACTGTTTACCTTGGATGGAGAGTACTTGGGAGCAGCTCCATGTTTAAGGTCTCTGCCACATGTTTACCTTGTCTACCTTTGGCAGAACTCTATATCAAGCCTCTGTTGGACTTACAAACTTCAAAACCAGTTTACTTGGATGCAAATTTCATGTACAAGACTAGGGAAATTCAGAAGGATTCAAACATATAGTAGATTTGGCAAGATATTTTTTATTCTTTTGAATTGTAGATTTTTGTTCTAAACAGATTATTAGTTCATATTTCTTGCCTGGTACATTATGTTTTCCTCGATATGTCTTTTGAATCTAGGTACTGGAGTTAAGCAGTTTGAATAGTACCTTTTGCTTCTTTCTCAACAGGGCAGCACCCTGATAATTCTTGATCTGAAATTCTCTTTGATAAATTGTTTATTTCTAAAGTTCTTTTTGCTTCTTTGTACTTGTAAGGTGCATGATGTTTAAGGTTTATGCTATTGGATGGAATGGCGGAAACTACTTCTATAGCCTGGTTGGTCGCTGTAAGATTTTTACTGGGTTGCTCTCTTAGCCAAGGTAGCGAGTTTCATTCTTGTTGACTTTCAGCATGAAAGCAGCTGCTGCCAGTACTTTCAACTTAAATACCAGTGGAAAAGATTAGCGAGGGCCATGTATTTAATGAGCACATCCTCTTTAAGAATCGACATACATCTAGATGGAGAAGGTTACAGGCAAGGTAATCGATAGATGCATTCTCAATGCAGCAACAGATTGTGAAATGTAGCTAATGCCTTTCAATATTCTGTAATTTGGCATATTTTATGCATTAACGTTTGTATTAATGAGCCATCTATTGATGATTCAGCATGTTTCTTCATATGAATTGATTGTTTTCAATGCTTGAAGCATTCGTGATTCTCTGCTTGCATGCTTGGTTTGTTCAGGGGAGTTACCATCAAGAGTCTTATGGGGGTGACAGATTCCATACCATCGGAATCACACCTCACATGTTTTACATTATTCTGTGTCATGAATCTCTAATCAGTGAATGGAGTATGCAAGCCATCCTATGACCCAATCTCAGAGAACTTTTGCGTCAACTTGTGTTTATTAATGAATTTCCGGTTCTGTGACCAATGAAACAGAGGGTTAGGCTGCTAAAAGTTTGTTTCGGCTGCTGGTGTAAATGCAATTCTTGTGGTTTTAAGAGGGGTGGCCTTTGATGATCTTTTTGTTTACATAGTTGTTCCCGTCATGTGTTCCCTAGAATTGCTTCTGAGATCTCTGTTATAGGTGACCTTTTGGGATCTATGCGCGTGGATGTGGTGTGCAAGGGGCTGAATCACCTTTTTTTTTTTTATACTATGATTAGAGGCACCGAGGCACGGGCCGTGAAGACAGTGTATGGTTAATTTATGGCACCATGTCGAGAATGTGACATCGAACATGGGCTCAAACTGGATTTTCCAACATAAATGATGCCAGTGCTGCCTATAGCAGGGAACATGGAGAACCCTATATTGGAACATGCCAAATCACAGAGATTGAGGTTCAGCATGTGCATATCTATCAAATTATCAATGAGAACCAAGAGCAACGAAAAATGCATTGCAGAAACTTGAGATTATCTTGCTAGACGTCCAGTCTCAGATTATTAGTAGTGTGGATGTTGGCAGATCGTGATGGAAAGAAATGCTTAGAGAGAGGTTGCAAGTGACAAAAATTTAACAGATAAGAGCATCGATGCCCTTCCTTCGGTACCTATATGAAACTTGTCGCCGTTCACCTGTTGTTGAAGATAAGAAGGAATACATGATCCGCTGGAAACTAAACAAAGGGTCCATCACAAGATGGTTTCTTCGTTCATTCTCGGGTCAAAATACGGAGGACATATGCTCTAGTCACCGTCTTGTAAAAGCAATGAACTTGGAATTTAGTCCAAAATGGATAAAGGGAATGGCCCTACTCTGCTATCATACCATTCCCAGAACAAATATACATATTGGAAATCGAGAATTCAATGACACCAGTGAAGTATGGCCCAAAAGGCCAATCTGAATGTAGAAGATGCGTCAGGATTGGATTGCAATGCATTGCGGAGTTGGAGTGCACGTGAATACCATAACTCACTGTGATGTTTGTGTTTAAGTCGAGTTAACACAGAAGGCATGGCCTCATGTTTTACGATGGGGCCTCCCTATTTTTCACATGTCTTTGGCTTTTTACCCTTTGTTTTCTAGCATCAGCTAATTAGTCAAAGTTAAGCTTCCTTCTCAATTCATAATTCACCTATCCAAAGGGCCAAATCTCTTTTCTTTTGTTGAGGATAGGATCCCACTTGCATACACACTCCCCATATACTTTAATTTATAATAATCACAAAGTGGATTAGGCACTTGCCAGTCCAATAAGAATAGTTTTTGCAGTTTTGTTTGGGATTAGTGTGGGAGACATCAGGCATGTGCTGAGGTGCTTATCAACACCAGATCCATCATGGCTTTACCAAAAATAACATACCAATTTTAAATCAAATTAAATAAAGAAAAAGAAGACAAAAGGATAAACCAATGAAATTAGCAGTCCATGCTATTTATAGGGGTGACCCAAAGCTGCTGTACTTTGTAAAACCAACCAAACCATAGCAAGGGGACTTATTTCTTTATCCAAGACCAGGACAACCGTGACTGCTAGTGTTTTCGAGTTTGAGCGAAGGCAAACCCACCCATCAAGGAATTCCTCAATCTCTGTAAATGGTATCTAAAACCCAGTGACTGATATACTAATATAATATTGGTTCGTGGTCCCCTGCCCTGTGCTGGGATAGAAGAAGGGATTGGAGTGGAGGGGTCCCTCACAACAACAGTCACAGAGACACAAGAGGGAAGGGAAAGGCAGTCATCAGTATATTTTCTACTCTATTATTTTATTAACAAGATATGGGGTTTCTGTTTCCCGGGGTCACTTGGGATTCTCATTTTACTTGCTTTTATTTTTCTTCTCCTCCTTCGTTCTCTTCTTCAAGCGTTTAAACCCCAGTTGTTGAACCTTACTGGATCTATCATAACTGGGTTCCGCTTCGTTCATCATCTCATAAGGTTAGAGGCTTTTCCTTTCCTTATCTTTTCTCTTTCTAATGCTCTGGTAATGGTCATTTTTCAGCTTAAAACAATCAAGTCTGGGTGAAGAAATTTCATATTTTAGTTGCTAAAAATTTGATCTTTATAATTGTTTTTTTCTTATATTAGTTGATCGGGGAGTCCATCCTTTGTGATCATAATACTTTGTGGGTGCAATTTAGGTATAAAATGAACAAAAAATTGTATTTTTCAAAATGATTTCTTTGTTGTTTTTGTTTAGTAACTTATTGCACTTAAAGGTATTAATAATCTAAGGGAAGATGACAAGTATTCAGTAATAGGGCATTAGATTCTCTATGATCAAGTTTTCTTATCTTTGAATACTTGAGGTACTCATTTAGAAATTCTGATGTTTTCATCATCATCGAAGGCCGTATTCACAAAAATTTCTCAGTTCCACTGCCATTATCTTTTTTCTTACTACTCGTTCCAACTGGTTTGATGATAATGACGAAATGATTACACTAAAGGTGGGAATAAAGACAACATTTGTATCAATAACAATTACTGCTATGGTTGTTTCACTTTATGCAAAAAGAATGGTTAGTGTTTGTATCACTTTATGCAAAAAGATATTGTTCTTCGTGCGTAGAAGTAGATAAGATTTTATCTCATCGTTTTCATTCTTTTCCTCTCAACAGTTTGAGTGAAAATGTCTTCTTCAAGGCCAAGCCACTCATCCAGCAATTCAGCAAGATCAAGACACAGTGCTAGGATTATTGCTCAGACCACTGTGGATGCCAAGCTCCATGCTGATTTTGAGGAGTCAGGCAGCTCTTTTGATTACTCAAGCTCAGTGCGTGTTACTGACTCAGTTGGTGGAGATCAGCCACCCAGGTCTGACAAAGTAACTACAACTTATCTTCACCACATCCAGAAAGGCAAGCTGATCCAGCCTTTTGGATGCTTGCTAGCCTTAGATGAGAAAACTTTCAAAGTCGTTGCATACAGTGAGAATGCCCCTGAACTGTTGACTATGGTCAGTCATGCAGTGCCAAGTGTTGGGGAACATCCTGTTCTTGGCATTGGAACTGACATCAGGACTATCTTCACTGCTCCTAGTGCATCTGCCTTGCAAAAAGCCATGGGATTCGGGGATGTTTCTCTTTTGAATCCTATATTGGTCCATTGCAAGACTTCTGGGAAGCCGTTTTATGCCATTGTTCACCGGGTGACTGGCAGTTTGATCATTGACTTTGAACCTGTGAAGCCTTACGAGGTTCCCATGACTGCTGCTGGTGCTCTGCAATCATACAAGCTTGCAGCCAAAGCGATTACTCGGCTGCAGTCTTTGCCTAGTGGAAGCATGGAAAGGCTTTGTGATACAATGGTTCAGGAGGTTTTTGAGCTCACTGGATATGATAGGGCGATGGCCTATAAATTTCATGATGATGATCATGGAGAAGTGGTCTCTGAGGTTACAAAGCCAGGCATGGAGCCATATTTGGGTTTGCACTATCCAGCCACTGATATCCCTCAGGCTTCACGCTTTCTATTTATGAAGAATAAAGTTCGAATGATTGTTGATTGTCATGCGAAACATGTCAAGGTGCTTCAGGATGAGAAGCTTCCATTTGATCTGACATTGTGTGGTTCAACCCTGAGGGCCCCACACAGTTGTCATTTACAATACATGGAGAACATGAACTCCATCGCTTCTCTGGTTATGGCAGTTGTAGTCAATGATGGGGATGAAGATGGTGATACCCCTGATTCTGTGAACCCACAGAAAAGAAAGAGACTTTGGGGTTTAGTAGTGTGTCATAATACAAGTCCGAGGTTTGTTCCTTTCCCTCTTAGGTATGCTTGTGAGTTTCTAGCTCAAGTATTTGCTATCCATGTCAACAAGGAATTGGAGTTAGAAAATCAAATTGTCGAGAAGAACATCCTCCGCACCCAGACACTCTTATGTGATATGCTCATGCGTGATGCACCATTGGGTATTGTGACACAGAGCCCGAACATTATGGATCTGGTAAAGTGTGATGGTGCTGTCCTGTTCTATAGGAATAAGATATGGAGGTTGGGGATAACTCCAAGTGATCTGCAGCTTCAGGATATAGCTTTTTGGCTCTCCGAGTACCATATGGATTCTACAGGTTTGAGTACAGACAGCTTGTATGATGCAGGGTACCCAGGGGCTCTGGCTCTTGGTGATGTAGTTTGTGGAATGGCAGCTGTGAGAATAACTTCCAAGGACATGCTTTTTTGGTTTCGATCCCAGACTGCTGCAGAAATTCGATGGGGTGGTGCAAAGCATGAACCTGGGGAGAAGGATGATGGAAGGAGAATGCACCCTAGGTCATCTTTCAAGGCCTTCCTTGAAGTTGTCAAGACAAGGAGTTTGCCTTGGAAGGACTATGAAATGGATGCAATCCATTCTCTGCAGCTTATCCTGAGGAACGCATTCAAAGACATTGAAACCATGGATGTGGATACCAAAACAATTCATGCAAGGCTAAGCGACCTCAAAATTGAAGGGATGCAAGAACTTGAAGCAGTTACTAGTGAGATGGTCCGTTTAATTGAAACAGCTACAGTGCCAATTTTGGCAGTTGATGTTGATGGTCTAGTTAACGGGTGGAATACAAAAATTTCTGAATTGACTGGTCTTCTTGTTGATAAAGCAATCGGGAAGCATTTGCTAACACTTGTGGAAGATTCTTCGGTTGACATAGTCAAAAGAATGTTATTCTTGGCATTGCAGGGTATGTCATTTTATGTTCTGGTCATCTCATACTTGTTTGGTTAATAACAAAATGTTATTCTTTGCCTGAGTGGAAATGATGGTTGTTTGAATATCTTTGGTATGTCATTTTACGTTCTGGTCATCTCTTACTTGTTTTGTTATTAACAAAATGTTATTCTTTGCCTGAGAGGAAGTGGTGCTTGTTTGAATCTCTCGGGTGGGTGTATACTGTTCTGTAGAATATTCCAATTCATCTGCGCCACTTTCAATACTTTTCCTTTCTTTTTTGATTAGGCAAAGAAGAGCAAAACATACAATTTGAGATCAAGACACATGGTTCCAAGTCTGAATGTGGCCCCATCTGCTTAGTTGTTAATGCCTGTGCAAGCAGGGACCTTCATGAAAATGTTGTGGGGGTGTGCTTTGTGGGTCAAGATATCACTGGCCAGAAGATGGTCATGGACAAGTTCACCCGGATTGAAGGGGATTACAAAGCAATTGTACAAAACCGAAACCCTTTGATTCCCCCAATATTTGGGACGGATGAGTTTGGCTGGTGTTCTGAGTGGAATCCTGCCATGACAAATTTGACTGGTTGGAAACGAGAAGAAGTTCTAGATAAAATGTTATTGGGAGAGGTTTTTGGGTTAAACATGGCATGCTGTCGTCTCAAGAACCAGGAGGCTTTTGTAAATCTTGGTGTTGTTCTTAATACTGCCATGACTGGCCAGGAATCCGAGAAGGTTTCTTTTGGTTTCTTTGCTCGGACTGGAAAGTATGTGGAATGCCTGCTGTGTGTGAGTAAGAAATTGGACAGAGAGGGTGCAGTCACTGGGGTATTCTGCTTTCTACAGCTTGCAAGCCAAGAGCTGCAACAAGCACTTCATGTCCAGCGATTATCAGAGCAAACTGCTTTGAAAAGATTGAAAGCATTGGCTTATTTAAAAAGGCAGATCTGGAATCCTCTCTCTGGAATTATATTTTCTGGAAAAATGATGGAGGGAACCGAGTTGGGAGCAGAACAAAAGGAGCTTCTGCATACCAGTGCCCAGTGCCAGTGCCAACTCAGCAAGATTCTTGATGACTCAGATCTAGATAGCATCATCGAAGGGTATGATAAAGTCCAATCTATCAGATTGATATCCCTGTTCTTTTTTTATTAAGCTATGCATTTCCTGGGGAAAAAAAATCATTGTACTGTTAGGAGAAATGCATTTCACCTTGCATCCAAGATTCTTAGGAATAGTACATCTTTGAATTTAAATTTGTTACATTACAGGAACGTTTGCTACTTATAGAAGTTGAGTGAACCTCTTTGTTCATTTTTTATTGGATTGCAAGCTTTCTCAAATGATTTTGGTGTGTTATGGCACTCATAGTTTTAAGTTTTATATGGCCTCTTCAAATAGTTTTGGTCTTCAATTGCATGCTTGCTCACTGCAATCTATGAACGTGTGTTACACTATAACTGAATTGGATTCCTTGTGGATTTGGTAGGGGTCATGTTCAATAGTTTGGACTTGGAATATTTCAATTTTTCCTTTGTAAAATATACTTCCCCATCCTTTCTGTCTTGCTTTTGGTGGTGAATGTGCTTGCTTGATGTGAAATCTCAACAGAATTTTTTCAAAACAAACATTACTTTTAATATCCTAGTTCTCAGAAGTAACAAAGTTCTTTTATACATCTGAATCCACAGGTCTTTCATATTCACTTCTCAGAGTTGTTGTATTTCCTCTCAAGCTAGTTTTTTGCAACTCCATCTATTAATAATTAGTCCACACATGGCCAATAAATCAATTTCCTTTATGGAACTCTTGGTTAGGCTCTACCATCTGAGGACAAACTGATGTGTGAGTGTGGTAGTTTTGTGGTTGAAAATCAAGAGAGCTGCTGCTCAATCTGCCTATAATGCGTGCACAAGCTCAACATGATTTATGGAAACCTAATACTTTTATTTCTCAATCTCTCATTAACAGTTGTTTTCCCCTTCTGAATTGTGGCCAGTTACTTGGATCTGGAAATGGTGGAGTTTACCCTGCGTGAGGTACTAGTGGCAGCTACCAGTCAAGTCATGATGAAGAGCAATGAAAAGGGCATTCGAATAATCAACGATGCAGCTGAAGAGACGATGGCTGAGACCCTGTATGGTGATAGCATCAGGCTTCAACAGGTGTTAGCTGATTTCTTGCAGATGTCAGTTAATTTTACACCATCTGGAGGCCTGCTTTCTGTTTCAGCTAGCTTAACCAAAGACCAGTTGGGGCAATCTGTTTATCTTGTGCATCTGGAACTCAGGTACCACTTGAGGCATAAATGAGATTTCAATATCTAGATATGGTTACGTTTAGGTGTAATTCAAGCATCCATGCATGTCAAATATCAGATGACTTTGGTATCTCTTGTTTCGGATAAATAAGTGGCTCCAAGCCACCAAAGGAACGGAAAAGAAACATTCTCGATTTAATCGATCAGCTACTCTATGCATTTCTGTAAAAGCAGTTGGAATGCATAGAGAGTGAACAAAAGGATAAGACATTAAAATATTGCTCTGATTGAGCGAGTCATACCCTAATAAAATGAAGAGAATCATTATATGTTTATGGGCTGGGGGTTCAGTTAATAACTCGGGTTATTATGCTACTTTTTGGACAGGATAAGGCATCCTGGTGCAGGGATTCCTGAAGCACTGCTAGATCAAATGTTTGGGGAGGATACAGATGCGTCTGTGGAGGGGATCAGCTTGGTTATAAGCAGGAAGCTGGTGAAGCTGATGAACGGAGATGTTCGGTACATGAGGGAAGCAGGGAAGTCGAGTTTTATCATATCAGTAGAACTTGCTGGTGGCCATAAATCGCAAAAAAGGGCATGATAAACAATAAGGCAGCCCATCCCAGGAAAGAAGATGGGGGGATGTGTTTGTGTATAGTGGAAGAGGGAGGGGGGGTTGGAATTGTGGAACTTTAACACCTTGTTTGTAACCAAATCCTATGCTATGCTATAATAATTGATTTCCAACTATTTACGCATTTGCCAATTGAATTCTTTTATTTCATTTGGAATAGGTTTTAAGATTCTAATTGAATTCATTTTAGTGAGATTAATTGTTAAGATGTGATTTTAAAGTAAATCACACCCTTTTTAGTGTGATTTGTAAATCAGTAAAAAGCTGTAATCTTAATTAGTTGTAGGATTTATTCATGTTGCTTAAACACTAGAATTAGGCAAATGATGCTGCAATGATTTCGTTTTTACTCAAAATTTCCAAATAATATTTGAGATTTAGAACATCGACGGCGATCTTCAAATTTCTGTCAGATGCAGTTCGATGAACTCTCAGGGCAAATATTCTATGGCGAAAGTGCGTGGCGTGTATTTTGCAATCCCCTCCGATAAAATGAATGGTAGCTAGCTGTTATTGTAAGATAAAAGAAGAAAAGAAAAGGTAAATTTATGAAGAAAAGAGAGGTTGGGCCGAGTTGGGTGAATTGAAGTGGGCTAGAGCCTAGAAGAGCCCAGACTACATGCAGTGAAGAAGGGCAGGGCCCAAAGGTCAATTAACAACTACATATATAAAAAAAAAAAAAAAGAATAAATAATGATAAAGAGATTCTTGTAGTGTAATTTGTACGCAGAGGAGAGTGGACAAGAGAACTAATGTAGTTAGCGTTGCGTCGTGCCTGACTCACTCTCTGCATCAACTCTCCTCATTTCCTCCATTTTATCTTAACTGGCGACGGAGATGGAGATAAAAGACTTTTGTTTTGCCTCTGACAGTACTCCTCCATTGTCTGTCATCGCAGCCGCCAAGGTTGCGTCCCTCACTCTTCCTCCTCCCACTGCTGCTGCTGCTGATTCTGCTTCTCTTCCTGCTTTCGTCTTCTCTAATGGGTATCCATTCCTTCTTCTATTCTTTCTTTACTCTCCATCAAGTCTCTTTATTTTATCTTATATAACCCCTTTGCTTCCCTTTTACCTTTTCCTCTCTCTCATTGCCTTCTGGACCATTTTATTTGTATGACTATTTTTTCCCCATCCATTGTGACGGTTTCTCCTTTTTCTTAATAATAATAATAATAATAAGGTTCTTATGCCTGTGCTTTGTTTCGGGTTTAGCTTTTTGTTGTTCCTTGTCCCTTACTGGCCTCCAAATTCCTAATCTCATCACCTATCTATGTATCCAATTATCCATTCACCATCACTTGATTAATTCTCTTCGACATCAAATTAATGACATTTTCATCTTTGTTTATATGTACGTTTGCTAGGCTGAAATTGCAGGGAACCTATGTGCTTCTTCGCTACATTGGCCGTGTTGCCATTCTTTATGGCCAGGACCCATTTCAATCTAGCCAGGTCTTTCATTCTCTTTCCCACTCTCCTTTTTCTATATAGTTTTGCTTTTTTCCTTCTTAAACATGTTATGCATTCCTTTTTACAAAGTTTCTTTCTCATTTCCTTTCCATTTCTCAGATTGATCAGTGGCTCGATTATGCTCCTGTCCTATCTGTAGGCTCTGAATTCGAGAATGCCTGCAACTTTATTGACAATTATCTGCAAAGTCGCACCTTTCTTGTGGAGCACTCTTTGTCGATTGCAGACATTGCCATATGGTCTGGTCTTGCAGGTGCAGCTTCCAACTCCTAACTGTTTAGTTTACTGCATTTACTCACTAGTGAGTATCAAGTTTCAATGAAAAAGAAATCCATTATTTGCTGGCTTCTCTTTTTGTTCACTCAAGCGCGTCTTTGTTGAGCTGAATTTCTGACATGCGTTGATTGATTTTACTGCATTTATGTTGAGAGTCCCAGAATATCAAAATAAGAGTTCGGGAACTGCTTTTCTTGATTGCGCGACTTACCATCAACTACAGCATTTCATTTAGCAAAATAAACTGGTGGTGCTCCAAGGGATGACGGATCGACAACCATAGTATCATGTGCATTGCTAGATTGTTCCTATCTCATTCATTTTGTATTTCAAGAATTCAGTTTTTCATCACGCACATCCTTCTAGTCATGTGTTTGACACTTTATGCTTTTCAGGAACTGGGCTGAGATGGGAAAGATGGAGGAAGTCCAAGAAGTTCCCAAACTTAGCACGCTGGTTCAATTCAATATTTGATGAATATAGCGATGCTTTGAATGAAGCCATATCAACATATGCTGGGAAAAAGGGCTCGGGAAAGCCTGCAGCAGCTAAACCAAAAGGGCAACAGGTTGTCAGTGGAGATAACCCAGAAAAGGGAAAAGCAAGCAGCAGGCCTTCATCTGAAGTAGATCTTCCTGATGCTGAAATTGGAAAGGTGTGCCTGCGATTTGCTCCTGAACCTAGTGGCTATCTTCACATCGGACACTCAAAAGCAGCTCTACTCAACCAGTATTTTGCTCAACGGTACCAAGGCCAAATGATAATTCGCTTTGATGATACAAATCCATCGAAGGAAAGCAATGAATTTGTAGACAATCTTCTAAAAGATATTGAGACATTGAGTATCAAATATGAAACTGTTACACATACGTCTGATTACTTCCCCCAGTTGATGGAAATGGCTGAAAGTTTGATCCGCCAGGGTAAAGCTTATGTTGATGATACTCCACGGGAGCAAATGCAGAAAGAAAGAATGGATGGCATTGAATCAAAATGTAGGAGCAACAATGTAGAGGAGCATCTGAAATTGTGGAAGGAAATGATCACAGGATCAGAGAGAGGATTACAGTGCTGTGTCCGTGGTAAGTTAGACATGCAAGATCCAAACAAGTCTCTTCGAGATCCAGTGTACTATCGTTGCAATCCTGTTCCTCACCATCGGATTGGGTCCAAATACAAGATTTATCCAACATATGATTTTGCTTGTCCATTTGTTGATTCTGTAGAAGGTATAACTCATGCACTTCGATCGAGTGAGTACCATGATCGAAATGCTCAATATGACAGGATTCAAGCAGATATGGGACTGCGAAAGGTTCACATTTATGAATTTAGCCGGTTGAATATGGTCTACACAATTCTCAGCAAGCGTCATCTCCGTTGGTTTGTTGAAAACGGAAAGGTTGATGGATGGGATGATGCTCGATTTCCAACTGTCCAAGGAATTGTTCGCAGAGGTTTGAAAATTGAGGCACTGGTGCAATTCATTCTTGAACAGGCAAGCTAACATGTGTCTATGTCTTTACATCTTTCTATTCTGATTTATTTTATTTTATTTTATTTTATAGTCAGAACGAGATACTGTATACAGATCTGATGAGAAATCTTGATTCTAGTTGAAGAATATACAACAAAAAAAATGGCCTGTGAACCTCGAAAAACTTTCTGTTGTGCCCGTGAAAGTAGATTTCTTCCATTTCCTTTTTTTATTTCTAACTAGACCAAAGAACTTTATCTCATTCTTGGGACGTTTGTTTGAATTGAGGAATTCGTTTGGTTATAAGATGGCTTAGGATGGAAAGTTCAGATTCGTCACATCTGTGCATGCCAATATTCCTTATTTACTTCTACATGTGCAAATATATGGCCATTGATTTATATTTGTGGATTATTTTGTGCAGTAAGCTTTTTATCCTCTTAAAGTTTTAATTCTAATTCTATTTGGTTTCAGGGGGCATCAAAAAATCTTAATCTCATGGAATGGGACAAGCTTTGGACAATTAATAAGAAGATTATTGATCCTATGTGTCCCAGGCATACTGCTGTCATTGAAGAACAAAGGGTACCATTGACGTTGACCAATGGTCCTGAGCAACCATTTGTTCGGATCATACAAAGGCACAAGAAACATGAGGGTGCTGGAGAGAAGGCCACAACATACACAAATAGGATATGGATAGACCATGCAGATGCAGAGTCGATCTCTGTAAATGAGGAAATAACCTTAATGGATTGGGGAAATGCCATAGTAAAGGAAATTGAGAAGGACCAGGATGGAAAGGTCACACACTTGAGCGGTGTTTTGCATCTCGAAGGATCTGTCAAGACCACAAAATTGAAGTTCACCTGGCTACCAGATACAAGTGAATTAGTTAACCTCACTCTGGTGGACTTTGACTATCTAATCACAAAGAAAAAGGTAATTCTTCATCTATGGACTTTGGAGCTTTTTGTTTTGTTCCTTTTCAAAAGAGTACAGTTGTGTGACAGTTTAAAACTTGTCTACTTTGAGAACTTTAGTTGTTAGGGGTGGTTTATTGTTCTTTGCTTTCAATCAATTTTTGAGAGAGAGTGTTCTTTTTTTGTTCTAATTCTTTTGTTGCTTTTTTTGGCCACTGAAAGTAAGGCTACTTTACTCCCGACGGCTAATTATTTTTCCCTGTAGATACTGATCGTTTTGTATAAGCCTTGAGTTATTTATTCTCATGTCACCATACTTACTTTTAATTGAATGACTTTCTCAATACATGTGTACTTGGGATCGGATCCTTTTTCCAACCAGCTTCGTGAATGTTGACTCATCTACTTTTCATGTTCTTTTTCAAATTTATCTTAAGGTTGTTCTTTAAAACTTTCTCAGTATTGTTGTTTATTCGAATTGTTTTTGTCCAGTTGTCTGAATTTAGTATTTCAGTTGTTGATTTATCCCAATGCCTCTGATGCATTTAAAATTGCAAGTTTTCAAGGTGGCTTTATTGTGTTTTTTTTTTTCCTTTTTTGTGTGTGGATGTGAAGAGTGTAGAATGAATACACAAGAAACTTTGGAGTGGGTAACACCATTTGATGCATCTATTTAATTGAACATTTATGTGGCACAAAAAAAGAATATAATGGAGATGGACTCATGTAATTGACTCAACCACATTGGAGTCGGGTTTTATTGATCTAAATTGAGTGTTTATGGGGGTTTTGGTGGTGATGAGGGTGGGTAAGAATAGTCATGTGGCATAATGTTTTGCTCAATACATTATATTTGTCTTAATACCTTGAAAGCAGAATTGTAACCATACTGATTAGCTAGTACATAAAATTTAAATTTTTGGTTGGAGCTTGTGACCATTGTGGTTGCAGTTGGAGGAAGGAGAGAGTTTCCATGATGTACTTAACCCGTGTACCAAGAAAGAGACTGCAGCACTCGGGGATTCAAACATGCGAAATTTGAAGCGTGGAGAGATATTGCAGCTGGAGAGGAAGGGCTACTTCAGATGTGATGCTCCTTTTGTCAGACCTTCAAAGCCTGTAGTTCTGTTTGCAATTCCAGATGGCCGACAAGCTACCTCATTGAGGAAGACCTTCACATTTGACTAGCATATTTTCTGGCTTTGAGGAGTTGAACCTATGTTTCTTTCAATCATGTGATGAAATTTTGGGAGTTTCTGACTCTCTTCCTTTTACATGCAGACATGCATTTCTACTGAAGTTTTTGATGTGATACTTCACTAATTTGCCTTGCTAATTGAACCTTGCCTTTTCACCCAGTTGATGTGGTTTCAGTAATTTTGAAAGTTTGAATTAATCCAGTACCAGTTTAGATCCTGATGGAAGTTGAATGTGGCGGTTGTGACTATGCATTTCCCCTCTGATTAGATTTAGCTTCCTTTTAATGATTATATCACATCACATGTGCTACTCTCCTTTTCCTTTTATGTCTGGTTCTAGAAGATGAGCACAGCTACATGCACTCGTACGTGTTGTCATTTTCAGGCAAGAAAGAAACTATATGATTAAGCCGTTTGCATTGTTTTAAACAACTTTGAATCCACAATTTACACGTCAGAAGACCATTAACATCGAAGAAGGGGATGGTCCGGATTGTATTTTTCTTCCTTTTAATTCATGCCTGCCTGCCTGCCTGCCTGCCTGCCTTTTCAGAAACTCAATATTGCTTCAACTCTTAAAGCAAAAACATAATTAGGTGGCCTTCATGTGATTTATTAATAATAAATGGACAATGCTGCTGCTCCCACCCCTCAACAGTTTTTAATATATAGTTAAGCATTATCATGATTTGCACATACTAATATGATTATTCAGACTGGGGGGGTAAATGTAAAGCGAAGCAGTAAGGCATTTAATTAAAAATATTATGAAGCCATTACCCACCCGAATTGCTTTATTTTGCTTTGACTTTCTCGAGCGAGGGTTAATTTTCCCTTCCCTGTTTATGGCATGACCCCAATGCACATCCACGTGATGTATGGGCTGGTGGAATGGCAAAATATTTTTTAAATTATTTCAATCAGGAATTGTTGTAGAGGCAGAAAGAAGCACAGCTCTTCGAGTTGACGGGCCTTTCCTCGGAAATGTAATTAAGAATTGGTTTGGACAAACAAAAAAAATCTTGTCTTGTGAGTTGGTGATGGTGGGTTAGCCAAGGCATTGACTTGTAGATAGGAAGAAGCCTTCTTACGTTAAACTACTTGTTATCCTAGCTATTTCTCCTCCAGTAAACATAACATGCTGCTGCTTCTCTAATTAAATTCCTTATTCCGAGAAACAATTTGATGCTTTAATTAATATTGTAGTACTGTTTAGCGGATTAATCTCCCAGATGAAGAAGATTAGGAGAGGAGAGGTAGAGAGCAATGAAACTACACATGTTATTGATTCCCATAAAAGGAAGAATTACAAGAATAACAATCACAAAGAAGACCCAGCTGCTAGGCCAAGTTATAGGATTTATAATCCGTGTTATATATCAAGACCTAGCTAGCTAGCTCGGGGACATGTGTTTTTAAACAATCAATCAATAAATCACTTCTTAGGTGCGAACCTAGACTTGATCTTTTGGACCTCCTTGGTACCAACCTGGAAAGCCTTGGCCAAGACATTGTCAGGCACCGGTGGTTGGGCGGCAAACAATGTGGCACCAATTGACTGAGTTCCTGCCAACTGGCTACCGAATGCAGCAATGACTGCAGCTGGGACCTGACCATTGTTCTTCTGAAAATGAACCAATCCTTTCGGGAAAGTAAATATCTCGCCCGCCTTGATGGTCTTTGATATCAAAACGTTTGCAGTGGTGATGAACCCAACATCAAGTTGGCCTTCAAGGACAAAGACCATCTCAGTGGCACGTGGATGTGTGTGGGGTGGGTTCAAGCCACCTGGGGCATAGTCAATGCGGGCCATGGAGACCCCCAAGGTGTTGAGTCCTGGGATCTTCTGAACATTGGCGGCAGTGACCAAGGAGCCGAATGTGTTGTTGGTGAGACCTGGTTTAGCCAACCCGGCGAAGAAGAAATCATCGGCTGTTATGTTTTCCTTGCAGGTGAAACCATTCACCTTCACTCCTGTTTAATTATATATCCATGCATGAGTCATGTTAACAGCGCATGACAAAAGAATTGAAGGTGAAGGAAATAACAGGATCAAGAAGAAGAAAAAAGAAGGGCAGGAGAGATGCAAGAAAGATGAAGAAATCGAGTTGAGAAGGAAAAGGGGAAGAAGCTAGGGAAGTCAAAAGTCAACTCTCCCACCCAATACGCGTCATGCATAATTAACTAATTAAGAAAAGGAAATTAAAATATAATTATGCAAGGAAGAAGAAGAAGAAGAAGTTAATGAAGGAAAAGTACCAGAAGCAAAATCAGCAACGCAAACATCTTGAAGCAGGTCAGGATCAGCAGAACCGGTGGCCAAGAATGCCACACAAAAAGTCAAGAAAAGTAGGGCCACCTTGGCTGCCATGGCCAGTAGCTGAAGAAACCAGCTAGAATAATAGGTGGCTTTCAAGGTTGTGGATAAAAGAGGAGGAGGAAACGGGAGGCTTAAAATTAAGGAGGAGGAGAAAAGGATGGAGGTAGCAGCTAAAAATAAGAAGAAAGGAGGCCGGGGCGATGTCTGGCGGATAGGAGAGAAAAGTGGAGCAGATGCATTTATAGTGAGAGCTTGTGCGTGAGGGCACAAAGATGCCTTAAATCTACTGACCACAATTTACGTGCATAAAAATAAAAATAAAAATCTTTAAAAAGTCCAAAAAACTAAAAGAAAGAGGGGAATGGTGTGAACGTTAAAGCACGGAACATGCCTTCTTACACCAAAAGGAAAGTCATCATCTCAATCGCCGCAACAGGTACGTACTGGTGCCTTCTTCTTTGGTTGCAGGGTCTCATTCTTCTTTGTGAAGGCGTACTTAGACTCCGTCTTGGTCACCCACACGCCATTATTTATTATCGCTTTTAACAACTCATATCTTATGCTATGTTATAACCCTAAATTAACTGTTCAAGATGTTTGCTTTTTAGAAGAAAAAAAATAAATCTTGAAGTTCGGTATTTAAGAGATTTTACATCAAATTAATTTGAGAGATTTCATTGAAAAAAGAAAGAGAGAGAGGGAGACTCTGTTTTAATTAAAATACAATGTAGTTCGAAGATATTCTCTATCATTAGACTAGAAAAACAACATATTAATGGTAGTGATAGGTCCCAAATTCATGGATGTCCATTTCCCAAGTTTCTTGATTAGCTAGGAGTAATTGCACTCGTGCCTCTTCTTCTTTTCTTTCTCTCTTTTTTTTTTTTCCTGCTGATGATCTATGCAAAGAATATTTCAAGGCTTTATGGATTAGAAACTTTATATTTTTTTTGCTAACGCAAGGTACTATCCTGAACCAGTTTTCACGCACTAGAATAATTAGTTTGGCATTTACACAGGGTGCTTTGCACCATGCGAACTGTGGCCCAAGAGTTTTTATTGGCTGGAGAATTCAAACATGAGACCCGGAGAAAGCAAACCCCCAACCTCCTCCTAGCTAGCTAGGTGATATCCACTAAACTAACCCAACCTGGTGAGGTTGAAACTGTATAAATTCAAGTCAAATAGCATCTCTGTAACCACTATGCTGGAGAAATTAATTGTTTTTGTTTTTTTAACGTCAACTTTCTAATTTTTTACGCTGTAAGGAATCTAATGAGTCATCAAAGTGATTTGATTAATTAGAAGCAGCATGAATACATGATGATGCAGTATGAAATCATCACTGTGATTTGTTAGGGGCTGGAGTTCTGATTGTTTTATATAGCTAGCTGTAGTCTAGTGAATCGCGCGCATGGTCCTGTTTTGGTGTCCCTTTTGTTTACCTTGCTGTACTAGCAGACCCCTTGGGTTACCTGTTCAGCCTTTTATAGGCTTAAATCTCTAAAACACCATTTAGAGTTTTTTTATTTTCTATTTTTAACCCTAATTAATCCATGGAGACATATATTCCCTGCAGGCTGCAGCAATAAATAATATTGATTAAAATGGATAAATTTAGGATCCTCTTATCAAGGGAGGGTAAACCAAATGAAACAGGTTGCAGCTCAGAGTGGTAAAGCACTATATATAGTTTCTTTTTATTAAATTACATTATCTTTCTTTCTGGTGAAACAGGTTTAGAAGTAGCTTGTAATATAACCTGCCTTGTATGGAACGGTTGCGTTGACTAGCGGATGCAAAACGCTACATGGGTTGCGTTTGGAGAAACGGTAGAATTAATGTTTGCGGATTTAAGGAAATTAATACGTGCAATCTCTCTTGATCTCCTTGGCTGCCACAGTCGTAGCAAAAAACAAAACAGAACCTACCAGCTGCTCAAATTCTGTGATTATAGGGTTGTGTTCTTGTCTTGCAATATGTTCATATCTGCACTGC
>Ga0307511_10000794_pt1 | contig 33626 bp, 38 predicted proteins | sample 13_EM_MG_FD_200266 | JGI IMG/M metagenome (GOLD analysis project Ga0307511, IMG submission 200266) | Populus trichocarpa ectomycorrhiza microbial communities from riparian zone in the Pacific Northwest, United States - 13_EM | ecosystem: Host-associated > Plants > Roots > Unclassified | place... | reverse complement strand
TCTTGATCACCAAACCCTCTCACAGTGTTATTCGCTTCTTGGCGCTGCGCTGTCCAAATGACTCCGTGACATTCCGGCCGCTCTCACTCGAGATTGGATCTGGGCTTGTGTAACGGCCTGAAAAACTGCTAATCGAGCACATGCCCGCCAGTGGTCTGGAAGTAGAACTGAAGGAGGGTGGCCTTGTCGCAAATGCGCCGGCATACTGTTGGTCCCGCTCGCCAGTACCAGAAAGACCCCCAGAATCCATTTCCGAATGTGGCTTCCTCTGTGCCGGAAAGCACTTACGAACTGTTTGTTCGCTACGTCTTCGGAGACATAGATCAGTGATAAACGCATCGCAACGATTGGCGTAGAATGGAGAACTTGACGCCCTCCCAAGTTTGACACCTCAACCGCGGAAGAATGAAGTCGTGGATTGCCCAGCGCGCCCGCTGACTCGCTTGGGGGACGGGACGGGACTCTTGATCCTGCCACAATCCCTCATGATCAGATTGAATGGTACCGCCGCATTCAAACAACGAGCGCTCGGTCCAATTCCATCGTTCCGCAAATTCCTAGGACTTACCCACGGACCCTTGGGCTCGAACTATTATACCTCCGGCGGGGGCTCAGTGATCGATCTGCAGCCTGCACCGGTCGAAGGTGATGGTCGCGATGGCCCATCTCCTAAGAGTTTCCTCGTGGTTCACACCGGGAACCACCGGATTCACGTCACTTGACATAAGGTCGGTCACATTACGATGGCTTGGAAAGATTTAAGAAGGAGAGGGGGCGGTCGGTGGTGCACCCAACGCTCGCCCGGAAGAGTTGGACATGAGTCACGGGTGAGCTTTTTTGTCCGCCTTCAATGTCGTCGTCCGTCTGACACGTAACCGTGCGCGCCCTGTGCGTTCCCCGTGCTCTGCGTTGCGCCTGTTTTCGGCAGTGTGAGGAGGATCATGGTTCGTCCGTCTTTTGCGGTGAGGCGGATACGGGCGACCCTGATCCCGTCCCGGTTCTCCGGCTTTCCAGGTGTGGGATGCGGACACGAAGCGCACTGCAATGTCCCACGCCTACCGTATCGTCGGTCGCCAACCAAACGAACCACTACCAAAGGGTGAAGCCTGTCTACCATGCCGGTGAGCGTCCTCCACCTAGGTTGATTACTGGCGTACTGATTGCACAATTGATCTCATCACCCCTTTGTGACCATCTTTGCGATGCAGTCGCAAAAAAAAGGTATGCAAACCAGCTCGAACGAAAACTAATTACCACTCATTAGGCATATATTGCAGAGGTGCGATGGAGCCCGACCCGCGTGTGGGAAATGTCAGAGCTCCCGAGGGAGACCAGAATGCGTATATGAGGACGGGGGGCTCGCCTCGTTCTTGGGCCCCAACGTTCCAGCTGAAGAAGTCAGCGTCGCAACATCTTCGTCTACAGTCTTTGGAATACTCAACAACAATACTGGTATGGAGCTGAATGCTGCTGACTTCGAAGACCCCTTCGCATTCGACGCCACAACATTGTCCAAGGATGACTTGCACCTCAGATTGTGTGTTCCTTTCTGTCCACTCCCATGACTCCCTTATTTCTGACGTATGAAACCTTCTTTTTGCTCATGCCAACTCTCGTACAGCCGCCTCATCTTCGTCTCCTACCGTTACGAAGTTGGCATGTGTGGGCCGTTTTCCAAGCAACAAGCCATAATACTTGGGGATAAATCTGGGATCTTCGTACACCCATTCTACGTCGACTTCGCCCATCTGTTCGGGTGCCTCATCTACCAGCGCAGGTCGCCTGATCAGCCATTTCAACACCTCGAGGCAGGCTTCTTCGCGATGGCCTCGGAGTCACTCGCAAGTATAAGGGAATCCGAGGACGCATTCACTTATGCCCAGGCTCACTGGCTCATGGCTTATGGGTATTTGACTCAGCTCCGCTACCCGTTGGCGGAGAAATATCTCGAGTCAAGCGTCCGGGCGATTGAAGGGAATCCTGTAGCCTTCCTCCCTCACTTGGTCCGCACGGAGGTGCCGGAGGACGCTGGAATATCAGAGCAGTCCCAAGATCGGATGGCATTCCTCGCCTCTCTTATCTACTACCGGGCGTTGCTTCGTATTCGTGTTCAGGATGCCAAGTCTGGCGTGCCGCTCGAGGAAGCTGTGAACTTACTTTCCGTTCGTTTCCTTGTTTTTCCGCGGACGCCGGCCGAGCGCTGACGTTTCGTCCTGTAGCAAAATAACGCTGAGCGGCAGCTCCGTATTTTGGAAGGAAGTGGCGATGGAATCATGAATCACCTGGATACTCAGTTCAGCCCCGAGCTCTCTGTCAGTGCAAGCCACGCGCTGCGCAAGTCTCATTGACTCACAGCTTCCCTTCCCGTAGAGCGTTTACCCTCAGATGTTCAATATGTGTCCTCCCATGATCAGGGCTGCGACGACACTTCTTGCCTTTGATTCCAGTCTCCTCGAAGGATCATTCCAGCATCAAGGTATGGGACTCACCCGCTCGTTCCACCACAGTCTCTCAGATATAATTGGATTTAGCGCTCTGGCTCGAGAGGGCGAGAGCTCATGTCTCAAAGCTCCGCTCACATCTTGACACCTTGACCGACCTGCAGATTCAGTTTTCCCAAACTGGGGATGCCGATGGGGGTCTATCGTTGAAATGTTGCATCGCGATCATGTTGACTCATCTGGCCCTCATCTATAACCTCCTCGGGAAGCATTCGATGAACACAGCCGCAGTTGATGAACGGACCCTCTGCGCCGACATGATCAGCCACCTCGCAGCTTTGACGCAAGAGCTGCGATTTGAGAGCTCCATGCGTCGGGTTCATATGTACACCGGGGTGTGTTTTTGTAACTCGTTCTTTTCCTCTCCCGTGGTTTCTGATCTCGTCACTTATAGATTTGCTGGATGAAAGCGCTCAGCATGTGTCGACGGGAAATGTCGGAATTGATTGTGAAACATGGAATCACCGGAGCGGGTTACGATCCCATGGCTCCACATGTTTGTAATATGAAAGGGTGTTTGCTCGGGCATATCGTCCTATTGACTCAGGCCTACCAGTCATATAATGCGCTTTGCTTCCCATCGTCTCAGTAGTAAGTAAGATGAGCTTAGAAGATGGTCCATAGGGCTGTCACCCGCCATTAATACTTAGAATCCATTCCATGTTTGCCATTTCCGCGTTTGACCTTTTCCAAGCGACAGATATGAACGTCAAGGACAGAGGAAGTTCTTTCTCTGGGACCTACCGAGCCTTGTCCATATTTTTGATTGTCAGGAGATTTATTAATGGTTACCGAGATGGTGTGGTGGCATCTAGCATTCTCGTCATGTACCAACTCAGGCTGTTACGAGTGGATCCGCGCCACCAGCAGGGGATCTGGTTGTGTGATTTGTAGGGAAAAAACTACGGTCGCTCTGTACTGTAATGGGGGCAACGAATTGACCAAGTGCGGATGGACAGTTGGAATCTGGACGGGTGTCAGAGCGTGTGTTTCGAGACAACGGATTGGTCAACGGTCGGTCGGCAGGGGCGCCCATGATCCGGATCACCGGATGACCCGCCTGGAAGCGCCAGTTACCGGAGTCTGGAGATCTGAAGTCCCGGGCTTCAGCGGCGGAAGCAACGCGCGTCTACGATGTGAAACTCTACTTTCGTTCCGTTCCGTGACCGCGACGGGCGAATAATGTCTCTGTTCCGTCAGCTCAAACAAGCTGCGTTCGGGTCTGGACGACCGAAACTCCAGGGGAAAGCGCAGCTTGCGCTTCCTCAGGTACCGTTCTACGAGCTCGACCCGCTGCCCTGGTGGTGTAAGAGCGGCTGGACTTGGTTTTTCGTCACTGCAGATGCAATGATCACGTACGTTCACGTTTTTTCGCGCTCTCCAGCGGCAGAGTGGTTTGGGTTTAATGCAGGACACTAATGTGGTGTATGACAAGAAAGTATCTCCATGGCTGAAATGCTGTGGAACCGCTGGACACAGGAAGATGTGACGACCAAATCGAAATCCGCCAACCCAGAACAGCCGCCTACTCAAACACCACACGTTCTCCGGCCACTTTGGCAACGTGCCTCGGCCGTGGTCGGACTGGGATGCGCCGGCTCTTATCTCGGGTTCATGCTCATCATCGGTCGAAGCCGTATTATTCGCAAAGCGTGGATTATACCCGCAGTGGCAAACGCTTCCTCCAGTTTGAGTGCCCGAGGAACTACCACATCCGGTACTGGCAAGCAGGTGTTCTTTCAGTGCGTTCATCACTGGAAAACCCAAGGGCAACTGTATCCGTATCGCGATTGCAAGTTACACGGATCAGCTGTGAGCAAGAGTAGCAAGGATGAGCAAGAGGTGTTGATGAAGGTTCAAGGGTTGCGAGGCTTCTACTCGATGAGCCTGGAGGGTGCTAGAATTAATGGGGAGCTGGTCTGTGAAGGGAAGGGTGGATCATCACTCAAATGGGCAAGGCGGAGGGTTTTCGATGCCTGGTCGGAGGGAGGCGGGTCGAAGCCGAAATTCCGGCCCAATTTTTCCAGCGGACCTGCGGTCTCGGTATGACACTTACTCGCGCATTGTCTCCACCAGAATTCACTGTTTTCATTGGACTCGACTGGTCTGCCACCGAGAGGTTACCATGGCCGTAACGCGTTGCCAACCATCAGCCGTAAGCGTCACCCGCCTTCGCCGTCCCTTCACAATTGTTCAGATGTTCACCGGCCGGGACTGGTGGTAACGTCAACCCGGTCGTCTAAAACATGAGGCACTGCAGGTTTACGTGTTGACCCAAATCCAGACTCGTATTTAACTCGCGGCGAACTGGGACGGGACTGCCTTTCATCTGTCCTTTTATCCTCGCATCTTGGTCGGTTCCACCAGCGTCCGATACGCCCCACGCTCGTTCACTAGTCGGACCGCTTGATTGCCAGTACGACCCTCCCAACTACATCCCCTTAATAAATACACACCCCTGGTGAGCTTCCTTCGCGCTGTTCGGCCTCACCCTCAGGCTCACAGATCGCTTGTTCGCCGTTCGCAGCTTCACGACTCACCCACCCCACCCTAAAACGCGCGACACACGATGACTTGCTACTATAGCGACAGCGTGAGCTTAATCTAATTCTCCGTTGTACCGAAGTGTAATACTGACATGACGGCGATAGGACTCTTGCCCTCCTCTCAGCGTGTACTCCTCCCCTCGAACATCTACCTCTACCTCGTCTTCGACAACTCGCTCTTCGTGGCTGAGTCTGCAATCTGACATCGATAGGTCACTAAGGATCTTCGACACGAAGATTGATGTTTCGTGCTTCGAAGATCTAGAAGATCAACTGTTGATTAGCCCCAGAGAATCCTTTGCGGAGCTGTGCTATTCGGATGCAGTAGACACCAACCCCGCCAACGACCCCGACTGGTGTATTTTTGTCAAGACTCCACGGCGCATGAATTGGGACCGTAACGAAAACGCCATACATGAGCCGAAGACCGACGAATTTGGTTTCTTGGTGTGTTATCAACACCCCTATTGTTATCCTAGTTCGTGCGAGCTGATGAATTCATAGAATGGTCCGCTGAATATTGACCCTTATGCTAAACCGGATAGCCCAGCCGTCGACAGTTTCATGTCGAGCAGCCGTACATCCGAGTGCGATGATTTTGGATATGCTTTCCCCTTCTTGTATGGCGACTCGTCGTCAGCCATGACCATCCCTGATCCCAATAATTTGATACATTACTCTCCTTCTCCCGTCACGCGAACAAAGCGACCAACTCGTTGGGACCGCACTATCACCCGTCTCACTACCTTCGCACGCCGGCGATTTTAACTCCTCTCCTAATTATCTATTCGTTCGTCTGTACATACAATAGTGTAGTTCACGCGTGTACCTATATCCCAGGCGCCATCATTTGAGTTTGAGACCCAATCGTGCGTCCTTGACTCCCCGTTCTGTCGTTCAGGTGTGAATCTAAAACGGCGTTATGACAAGCTTTCGCGTTCCCCGTCGATCGACGGAGATGGGTCTGGATTTACACCTTTCTCGTTCCCTCGATCACCATGGACACGACCGAACAGCCGGAACAACCAGAACAACCGGTGCCTGGGCTCCGGTGTGGCTGGGCCGGTTGCCCAGTGGAGCTCCCAGACGAGAAAGAATGGCTTATACACGTTGCAGTTCATGTGTTTACTCTGAAACCTGGCGAACGCACACCCTGGCTTGGGCCACCAGAACTAGACCCCGACCGCCGACGCGTTGACGGTATGTTCTTTGAGGAATCTCATGGAACTCACCACTAAACACTGACTCTTATCATCTCCTGCAGATGACCGATCAGACGGTGAGGAGGAAGACGATGACCGAGCCTTTTCTCAAATAAATGCCTTATCTTCGCCGGCAAGCACGCCTCCGCAAGTTGGGCTCCCGGAGTCCCCGGACTTCGCTGAGAAGATTAACGGTCCCTCCGCCTCTATGGCTGCCACAGTCGAACCCCTTCGCCTCATCCGTTCTCCATTACACTCCCCACATGAACCTGAACGCGTCTTATCGCATCGGACATCAGGCTCAGCTGATGACGTAGAGGCAGAACTCATGCAGACCTCGCCAACACCCTCCATCAACGCGTCTCAAAACACGAACTCGAACCGAGAGGATACTCAATCCCCGCATCCCCTTTCTCACGGATCGCCCATGCAAACACAATCTCAGTTCCCGATGCCCAGCGCTAATAGGTTCAGGCGCGGGATGTTCCAGATTCGCTCCTCCGCTCAGCCACCTCTTCGCTCCGGGTTTGGGATCAGTATGTCGCAGAGCCAGAGTCGACTACCTACGAGTCAGACGTTACGGTCTCTTGGTAGTAGCCAAGTCAGTAACCCAAGTTCCCAGAGTCAGACGAACGGTGATGGGATGAGCTGGATGTACACCCAAGCGTTCCGCCCACCCGAGACCCAGGACACTTACGAAAGTGATTGATGATGTAATGTATTTTCAGTACCGCTACTTAATCGACTCGTGTAAATACATCATCCCCAGGGACAGATTCCAGGGTTCCCGCTAATCGTACGGTAGAAGGTGCCCACCCCTCGGCTTATGCATATGGGAGAACTTTAACAACTTCAGAACAAGGGCACGTGGTGTAGTTGGTTATCACGCTCGCTTAGCAATCCTCAGGACAACTTGCGAGAGGGGTCCGGTTCAATCCCGGACGTGTCCATTTTTCTTACCTTGTGCTAACCACGCACGCGGTCATCAGTGAACCACATTTGACTTTTCACGCCTTTTCCCGGACTTTATTCGTTTAACACCCATGACTTTCGGCACTTTTCTGGCACTTGATATGATGGAGGGACCCTAGCCTAAAAAGCGGCCGCTTTCATCGCGTTTTGTCGCTTACTTCACTTATGTATTTCCACTTAAAAAAGTAGAATCAAAGTTCACTGATGGTCAGTGCTAGGACAGGTTAAGAAACTCGACCCCGAAAGCCTGGGTACACCCATGTCTCAAGTTTGATTGAGCCCCGATGCTTTTTTGCGTTTTTAGAGTGCAGTGGGCGGTTATGATCGGAAATCTGCAGATCTCCAGGTTACACTCGAACAGCGTCATGGGTTTGGGTGTCGGGTGACAAAAACTCCACGGGTAACGGGAATACATCCCACCGGACGTACTGGCTGCATTGGGGGAGGCGTGGCTCTAAAAATTTTCCGCGTGGCAAAAGTCACGGGAAAACGTGCATCTACACGTTGCTTCAACGTTTCATCGGTCTTCAGTCTCCCCGGAAGGGAGGAGGGGACCTGTGCTGTGCCCCACAGGTCCGCCATGCCCGTGTCGGGTGCCAGTGGCAATGAGCGTTTTCATGACCCATTTTGATGGGGTGGAGGGTTTCCTATAAGTCATCCCTGCTGTCCTGCGCAGGATCTCTGCAATCACCCACTCCTTTCTCGTACTCTGAGAGCCTCCAGAGCGATGGAGCCCGAACACGACAACACGGGGTACGTCTTGTTCGCATCGTCATCGCAGAGTTGGAGTTACGTACTAAACTCTCGGGCTTCTTCTGGTCCCGCGGGGACCATAGTAGGCATGCGACGCTCGAGAACCGAATATCGGTCCACGCCACCAAGACAATCACCGATGCTGAAGCGAACTTCGAAGAGGCGTGGAAGCGCGAAGTTCAAATGTACCATAAGGAGGTGAAACAACGTGTACGGCGACTCGATAATGCGATTATATATGTGAGTGGGACCCGATTTGCACCGGGAGATCCTGGGCAGATTGCTGATGCGTTATTGATTACCCAGGCGACTGTTTGCTGTTTCGCAACATTTCTTTCCTTACGGTTGGATCGATGCCTGGGGCTGATTGGTCGTTGTAATATTATCAGAGGTACGTTCCGGATTCGCTTTAAACTTCGGCACAGATCATCATATCGGTATCTTTCTCAGCAGGTTCTGACATAGAACTTATCGAGACCTGGTGTCTTGTTTTCTTTCTTTGCATCCTTTCGGTTGCCTCTGTCACGAGGTGGTCGCAAGGCACCCCCCCTCGTTCCATCTCACCGGAACTCCGATCACACATCGAACAACTCTCAGCCACATCCGTAGATCGCAGTGCATCATGGATGGACAAGATAGTTCACTTCATTCCTTATGCCTCTTTCCTCCTCTTCCTTTACGAAGTCCTCGAAACACTCCCCCTCAGCACTCCTACATTCTCGATGAACGTCTTCTGGTCGGTTTCAGTTCTCACAATACTGCTGGCCCTTCCAGATCTACAACGGCGTCCTCCGTCAACACTACCTACGCCAACTAATGGACATACACCTCTGCTATCACCCCCAACGGACCACAAGCCCATCGGCAAGCACACCCGCACGCACAGTAACGGGGAGCCGATAACCGACTACGATGCAAAGGAGCCTCTTTTCGCGGGCGTTCTGCGACAAGAGGGATTTCCATTCAAGGCGGAAAGAATACTGTGGATGCTCGACCGCCCCCTCGATGACGAGACCACGTCCGTGGTCCTCAGGGCTATTCTCAGGATGGCTTGGCGCTCAGGGGACCACGCACTTCTCTTGAAACGCTGCTATGACATTCTCCTCCGGTCGTTCGACATCGTTGACGGCCAGCCAACTCTCATTCCTCGATTACGAAACCTAGCATATCTCTCTGCCAGAGCATTCTGTCACATTTTCATCCAGTCCGGCAGTGACGTTCAGGGGAACGACAGGACCGTGGCTTCCCTCAAGGAGCGACACGTCTGTCTGTCGTTGGGCTGCCACGAGAACGACTCCAATCTCCAGTCCGTCCTTGGGCTCACTGACAGCCTGCTGGGGGTCGATCGGGACATTGAATGGGCATCGTTCCAGCTCTCCTCTGCCCATCACCTCTGGGTCAGCGATATCCTCCTCCATCACGCCTGCAACCTCGTCACCGCCGGAATGCAGCAAAAGGTGTACGATGATATCGCAGGGTTCGTGCAAGATACATTCTCACTGGAGCCTCCTGCCGCACTTTCTGTCGACACCAATTGTACCCTCATGGTTGGCCTTCTCGTTGGCATTCCCGTGCACCCCGATGATCTACTAGTATCCGGTGAGAAGAAAAGGTGTGTGGATCTCCTTAGGATGTAGTGGAGGATATTAATTGCTTTCTAGTCCTAGGTTTGCTCCGATAACCGAGAGGCTATTTGCCAAACTCAGCTCCACCATCCAGAACCAGACTTCAACAAGGGCAGAGATCGGCTCGGTTCTGGATGCTCTCTGGTGCATCGGGCTGCTCACCTACAACGTCGTCCCGCGAAGATGTTTCGAGCTCTTCACCACAGTCATGACGACCGCTTCCCACCTCCCTCCCGATCTGAAATGGGAAGCCGGTCGGCTCGCGATGCACGGAGCGTTCAAGTGGGACGGATACTATCCTATGGTCGCAGGACCCCAGGAGGTTCTCTCCTTTTTGGACTACCATTTCGACCTCCGAGCGAAGGGGGAGAACCAGGACGAGGCGATACAGTATGCCACCCGGGCACTTGCCTTCGGTGCAACCCCCACGTGCCTTGAGACTTTGGCTCAATTCGATCCGACGGTCCCCCCATTCTTCGACGGAATCCGCTCTCTTTTCCGCCCCGATAAGCCCCACGAACTCAAGAAGGCCGCACTCTGCTTCCTATCACACATCGAGGCCCGTTGGTTCCCCGTCTTTTCGGAGCACGTGTCACCGGACGCGGTTCAAGACTTTTGTGAGGATTTGGTTTCCGTCGTTAACGAGGTTGTCATAGACGACGTCGAAGTCAAGAGGGCAGCAACTACGATTCTCCTTTCCATGGCCGACGCATCAACTTTCCGACTTCACATCCCCCTTCACATGTGGGAACATCTGGAATTCGTGCACGAACTGGACGACGGCTCGCCTCCCCTGCGAAGGTGTAGGAATAACCCGGACGTAATTCCAGCGCTAAGGAGGACAAAGGACCAGAGGCCACTGATACTTTGGTTGGCCATCTTGTGGCGAGAAATCACGAAACTCGACGCCAAGATCCAGGAGCAAGTGATCGACGTCACCACGAGAGCTGTCGCTCAGTCCCCCCACGTCGAGGACTTCCTTTTACTTCTACTCAATGCCGAAGAGACACGCTTGGAAGAGAAGCTTCGCACGTTTTCATCATGGTCAACAGACGAGGGAGTGGAGACTCTCCGGCTGAAGTTGTACGAACTACGGGAAAGCAGGACCCACTTCTACGAGGTTTGCGAACCCGAAGACATTCAATGATTTCTGATTATTCGTTTCACCCCATATTCGCTCCGCTCATTCTTCATTGTTCGCCGAACGGACACTTGTACATCTCACTCCTCACCTTTCTGTTTATTTTTTATTACAGTACCTCGCATTGTTTCCCATAATCGTTGTTGTTTCCAATTATTGTAACTCTTGAAACCCGTTGCCTGGTTTTATTACGCTAGGATAGTCCATATTACTTTCCATATTAATAACATGAGAGCCAACCATAGGGTATACCCCTAGGCTGGTATGCAGCAAGTGAGAGAAACACGAGGAAGTGGGAGGGCATACAGTGCGTAGCGTTACACGTGGGAGAAGCACGCCGAACTAATAGCCCAGCCTTCCCTCATCCGAATGGCCTTCCGTAGAAGCTGGTATCACATTGAAGGCAGGAGTCATCATGTCACCCCCCTCTTCCTCACTGCCTTCTGGTATCGTGTCTTCGTCATACTGTTCGTCATAATCATCGCCATCCTCGTTTTCCACCTCGATGTCAACCTCGCCGAAGAGAACATGACACTACGCGGGACGCTGGTGAGCATGATGGGCGCGTCTATGTGTAGACCATACTCACGTGGCTGATCAAAGCCTTTGTCACGCTGTGTGCCTGCCCCATATTTGACATAGTGACTGCGAAGTCGTCCCGAGGAGCTCTGAGAATGTTTGGGCCGATGACGATAGAGAGGGAGTGCGAAGTCATTTGGTTGAGTTCCTCATAATCCGTGACCTTGTCCAGGTGCTCAAACAACCGCTTCATAAGATCAAAGTTCGCAGCGGGGAGTTCGCGGAGGAGGCGCCGGATGTTTGCTAAACGAGGCTCAAGACTTTCGATTTCTTAAATACGACGTCAGATTGGTTTACTCAAGAAACGAGCCAAAAGCTTACTGGCAGAGTCGATGAACGTGAAGTACATCGTGGAGGGAATAACGGGTTCGGGAAGGGTTCGGAAGAAAGATTTGATCACGTCGCAGATTGCATAGATATCCGTCGTGTTATCAATGCGTGTATGTCCTGTTATTCAAAGTGTCAATTGAAAAAAATTGCTCACATGCGGACCGAACTAACCATGGTTTAGTGCATCTTTGATACCATTGATTTCCAAGGTCGACCCTGCAATACGATCTGATAAAGTTTCTCAGGAAATAGATCGCAGCTGACCAGAGGCTGAACTTACAGATTCCAACTTCGGATAAACCTCGGAACTCAACCTCTCTGAAACAGGTCTCCAACATGGAGGGAATGGCTCCGGGAGGAGGATCGTCTCCGAATTCCCTCTGAATGAGGGCCTTCAAATCTACACCAAGGACTATCGGTGGGGCCAACGGTCAACACGCAGAGCTCCATGAGTAGGAAAGGCACCTACATGCATGACCACGGGTGTTTAGGTCCAACGCCGCGAGCTGTTCGGCAAGGTTCGCGTTACTTCCCAGGTACGTGAGACGTCTCCTGGCCGCAGTTTTGGCAACGTGGCTAATCTTGTTCATCCACTTCGTCATCTCCTTCTTTCCCGTCGCTTGGAGCAGATAGTGACCACCGTCCTCAGTGTCCAACTGGAACGTGAACGACCGCTCGTTGTTTATGAACTGGGCAACACGACAATCTGCGAGACTCAACACGAGGGCTGGCTTGCCGGTGGGGACGAAGTCCAATTCCTCCGCAGTGCGTTTCGGCCCGGAGAGGATGGTGGTTTCGGATGTGAAAGCGCTGGAGATAGGTCGCATGAACTGGAAGAAGGCGGAAGACATGCTCTTCTTGTTCCTGTGAGCTTTGGAAACGCCCGACTGCGGCTTGCTGCCGAGCATTGCCTTGTTAAGGTAATCTTCTCTCTTCTCGTGACGGTGCTGCTCATGCTTCTTCTCCCTGCTCAGCCGATCGCGAGTCTGCCTGTCTCGTTTGTACTTCTCCTGTTGAGCAAAAACCAAGAGGTTGAACGGTCGGGGAAGCCTCCTGTTCGGATGAGCGCCATCGCTGCCAGCCTCACGGATAGCATCCTCGCGGATAAGACGGTGGTCGAATTGAATGTAGCTAGCTTCTTGTTCGATCTTTCCGAGTCGTGCAAGGTCGTGGAACCCAGCCTGGCGTCGGGAACTGCGGGCAGCTGGACCAAGGGAGGTGGCATTCGCAGCCAGATGGTACAAGAAGCTTCGGAGGGGATCAGTCTCACGCGGAGTCCACAATGGAGGGAACCAGCATACCTCCTCTTCTCAAAGTTTACCAGCCCTTGCGCTTCCTCCGCCGGCGGAGTGACCACATTCGGCATCACGATTACTTCCAAAATCCTCTCGAAAAGCCAACCTATATCAACAAGTAGTGAATCACCCGCGGAGGTCTGAGCGTTCGATGAATCCAACAGTGCAGAGAAGCTATCAGCGGTAGTCCTGCGGGTGTTGGCGACGTTCTGCCAGGCTCTCGCATACATCCTTGACTCGGGGCTGAGAAGAGCGGAAGTGATCACGGCCTCGACGAAAGAACGAACGCAGGGTTTTTCGGAAATGGGCGTTGATGATGTTGAATCCGAGTTTCTGATCCTACTTATTTGAACCGCCTGAAGAAGCCTTTCGAGCCTCAGCTGCCTAGGACGGAGGCCCAGCTTCGGGGCGGCGATCTTCGAGATGAACCATTTCCGCATGACGGCGAAGGCCTTGATACACGACCTGATAGGTGCTGGAAGGAGACCATACAAGGAATCCTGGCCACCGCCGAATATCAACGGCGTTGTTTCGACTTCACAAACAAGGGAATGGAAGGTTTGCACTTCGACCTCGTCGGCATTGGTCGCTGGCTCGCGAGTGACGAACCAGCCAGTACGATCCGTGGACTGGATCTCGAGAAGGTCGGAGGTTGCAAGAATATCCTACAATCACGTCAGCCAACCAGCCACCAAACGTACAGCCAGCAGCACTAACCTCTTCGGTGACGTTCCTGAAAGCAGCGTTCATCATGGCATCAACAGCGTTCACCAATTCCTCTGGAGTCAAACGGTCGATATCCGGAGGATCCGAGTTGCCGCGACGCGAATGCACATCCCCAGCGATTTCGGACAACTCCATACTCGGTTTCTTGATCGGTGGACGCTTGGTCTGGGTCACAAAGAGGGTAACCAGGCTCTCCTTGGCGCGGCAAAGGTTGTTCCGAGCCTCTCTGATTTTGACGTCCGTTGATTCGCGTTGAGAATTTGGGAAGGTATCATCCCTCATCAACTCCGAGTTGAATGCCTTGAAGGCATCGTAAAGTTGTCCGTCATCCAAGGCATCTTCCGCACCGGAGCCCTTCTGGATCCATTCTTGTAGTACCTCAAGAATTTCGACGGAGTTCTTGATGGAGGTCAGGGGGGTCCCGGATTTGGCTTGTCGATAACGTTTCTGAAGCAGCTGTAACAGGGGAATTAGAAACCAGGAGGAGTATTGAGGAGCGTGTACGTACCTCGAACAAAACAAGAGGGGTCACAAAGCTCCTGAACGAGCTCCACCAAACCGTCGAGAAATCCGAGTGGTCGACCTTCAAATCCCTCTGCTTGCCATCTCTCAGCGGCATCTCTCCGTTGTCATCTGAGAACGCCACAGACACGCCTTGAAGTCCGTGAAGCAGTACGTCTACCAACCTTTCCAGCGTGCCAGCCTTTACCATCACGCGCAATGGCCGTTCCGAGGATGCTTGAGGGGGCATAAGCTCTTCCGGGTTACTCGGTACGGATGGTAAAGAGTTCCTTCGACCGATTGTGCTTGGTTTGCGCTCCAATCCTTTCGCGCCCGCTCTTCTCATCCGTATTGATGGGGATCTGCTGAAAGACTTGTCCATCCCGGTAATATCCGCAACCGTGCTCGGGGGGCGTGAAGTCGATCTCGAAGAAGGTTGGGATGCCGAGGAATTCTCGGAGAGGGGTTGAATGGCAACGATCAGCTCTCCTTCGAACACGGCGACCTCAATGCCACCCGTGTCGCTGGCAACACCGAGCGTCGTATCCCATACGGGGTCGCTGCTACATCGCTTCGATCGAGGATTCGGTTGGAGAAGAAGTTCGCGAGCGGCGGCAACTTCCTGAGCGGCATTACTATTACTGGAACTTTCCGTCCGTCCTCGGACGACTTCACCGCGATCGATAAGCGCGATCGACGGCAAGGGTTCGGGCATCATCAAAGCGAGCAATGGATGTGCTTGTTGTGTGGTTAGAGCAGGGGCCCAGAAGTACGGTTCGAACATGCCGCGCCTCTTCGGTTCCGTCGCGAACGAGAGCGACATGAATTGGTCGATCCTGCGCGGCGAAGAATGAAAAGGGACGATGAGCAGGACGTCATCGATCGGGTCACCCTATAAGATGGCGATCGGGAACCGAAGAAAACAAACATACCTCGTGAATTTTGACGCTATCCCACTTCCATTATCGCCTTTATTCTGACATAACGTCTCCCACAAAGCGACTAACCTGCCGACACTCTCGCCCTCCTCCATCCCCCTTCCCTTCTCTAACCTTCCCCAGTCCGTCTTCCTCGGGCATAGAGAGAACGACGCCTTCAGCTCTTCCCACACTTCCCTCGCCTCGAACAGGGGTTTCACGGTCCAACTCTTCCCAGACTCGCTCTCCTTCACCTGGTCAAAGTACTCGCGAAGCTTCTCCTTCGCGACACCTCCCCACGGCGTTTGTTTGGGTTCCCCAGCCGTCGCAGGGCCACCTTCCGGTCCAGGGTAAACCCAGCTCTCGGCAATAGTCAGAATCATCGGTTCGAGTCGCTTCCAGATCCTATCCAGCCTCGCCACCGGTCGAGAGAACAACGCGGCACAGATCGCCATCCAGGAACACTCATCTCCGAGTTGGCGGCTCAATTCCCCGATTCGTATCCAAACCGTGATGACGTCCGCGCGAGAATGACACTTCGTACTAGATTTGTCATCTCCAACACTGAGGGCATTGGCGCCTCGACCTGGGGGTGAGGTAATCGGTGTGTCCTGACCAAAAATATGCAATAGGACGGTTTTAGTCAACCAATGCGGGCGTGCTTCCGTCCCGAAGAACGCCTGGAACTCATCCCTCGGTTCGGAGTCTTCTCCGTCCAAGCTGGAGAGAAAGCTTGGCGACACGTTCTCTGGCGTCCTCTCCCACAAACCTCGGTTGAAGACGTTCAAACTGGATGCGACGAGGTGCGGGTCCATCCGTGTGAGCACTTCCTTTGTGAAACCGTCCCGGTCAAGAGCAGCCCATACCATCGCCTTGGATTGATTCATTTGAATTCCGTTCTTGTTCGTGGGAGAAGGAACCACCCTGGGAGAGTCCATTGCTTCAAGTATGGAGATGACCGGGTCCGATTGACCCGGCCGTGGTGAAAAAGTCCCGAGATTAGGCGACAAGAACTCCCCTCCCATGGATGGGGTGAGTGCGAACATCGCGTGTGTCGAAGAGCTGGAAGGCATCCCGCTCATCTGTGACGCCGATACCATCTGATGTTCACTCCAGCTAGGAAACTGGGGGATCGTTTCACGTCTCCACTCCTCCCATGCTTCCACATCCGCGGGGCGCTCGTGGAATCTCAGGTACTCGTCCGCCAGCATCATCACCTTCTCTTCTTGCTCCTTCTTTCGATCGTCAGGAGCACCAGAGACGAGATAGTCGCTACACCGCAGGAACTCGGTCTCGAACTTTCCTTGGCCAACGACGGGTGGGAGACCGAGAAGGATCGCAGAAGCAAAATAGCGCCATTTGATATCTTGAGTTGACGAGAGCGGATCTTCATCCTCGGGTGAAGCGAAGGTCGTACCGAAGACGGCCTCGTGAATGAGTGCGGGGAGTGTACCCCCATGGATTTCCTTTTCGTCAGACTCTGCTCGAACCAGTTCTGGATGTGTCCTCCGACCCCAGTATGCTCGCCTCCTTCGCTCATCTCGACTACCTCTCAGGGGTGAGACTTCCGGAGTTTCGTCTTCACCAAGCCCACCCTCCCCGAAAGCCGCTACCAACTCCGTCGGGAATAATTCCTTCACAGCACCAGTTCTATCGTTTGGAGGCTTGAAGAAGTAGAGTTTCGTCCCCTTCAGCACCAGCTTGAACGGCTTCCACCCCTTGGAAAGGGCACCAGGGTGGTTGCCGGTTTGGTTGATCGTAGCGGGGTTGAAAGTTCCTAAACGGTTGATGAAACCAGATTGGTGGATGATTTGAGAAGTTCGCTTGCTCTCTCTGGATTCGGTGACTTCTATCGGTTCGACAATCCTTGGAGGGTCGAGGAGGGGAACGGGGGGAGTGGTAGCAGGCAGAGGGAGGCTGTAGCTTTTAGTCGGGGGTGTGGGATGTACAGGCGTGGGATTGGGGGTGCTCGATTTACTTGAGGAACCAAGGCCAAACGAAAACGCACTTCGGGAAGCACTTGATGGTGTCGTAAGGTCCAGTTCATTGGCTGACGATAGGGAGCCCACTCGTGAAGGGCTTGGAGGAACGACGGCAAGTTTCGGGCGGACGAGCTTGGAGGCGAGGCGAGGTGTGAAGGAATGTGAACGGACATGAGTGTGCGGTGGGGTTTGTTGTAACGGTGATAAATTGTGAGGTGCGGATCCAGAAGTAGACAATACACTGCGGTTTGGTGGTGAAGAAGAAAGATTCTGAGCCACCATGGGGAAATCGATCTTCCGCTGTTTAGTATGGGGTGGTGGGGTGGTTGGTGTGATGGAACTATTGAGACTGTCGCTGCGGTTCGATCGATACTTGGAAATCTTGTCATGAAGCTCAGTGTCCAACGGTGTGAGTGAGGGGGATTTTGTTCTTTCGGGGGCTGATATGTTGGATAGATCATCTGCCGATTTTGACCATACCCTTCGCGAGATTGATCGAAGATCTCCAATCCCGCCTTTGGACGGAGTTAAGGATCTTGACGATGACGGCGACGTGGGAAGGGAAGGAATTGGTTCCAATCCACCTGGTTTGGGTATTGAGAGGTCGAAAACGGACCTAGGGAACAGCGTCAGCAAAAAATCACAGTACAATGGCGTGATGAATGGACGGGGGCGTAGAACCGTGATTCGAGATTCGAGCATGCCGAATAGTGCACCAACACGAATCAACGTGACTAAACGCGAGAGACACGTAGGCTTACCTGCTGGCACCACCGACGTAGTTGTCAACGCTCATTGAGGGGAGGATAGGTCTGGGGTCGGTGGGATGGGATATCTTGGGCTTTCTGACAGAGCTTGTGCTTGATCTGGGCTCGACGCTGCCAGATGTGCTCCTTCCAGAGCTTGGCGACTTGAACCATTTCGAGGGTTTCGATAACAAGCCGGAGAATCCAGAGGGTGACGAAGAACGGGGAAAGTGGAAGAGACCTGTAGCGGGGCTGTTGGGGGGATGGTCTGGCAAGTTCAAGGAGCCCTGGGACTGCTGCGAGCGTTTGGACGGCATAGTGCTTCGTGGCGGGCAGAGGGGCAGGGTCGTCGTTCGTGGAATGAATGGTGATGTTGGCAGGGGAAGGTGTACGGTATGCTTGGGTGTCAAGGGTCAGGGTCAGGGCCGGAAGCCGACAACGGGAGACACGGATTGGAAGTCGAACCCTGTTGGGGCAAACGTGTCCCTACAGGAATAGAAAAATATTCCCCAGTGTCGTGGCCGTCGGTCTGAGAGGTGGTTTGGTTCAAGGATCGAGAGGATCCCTCGACGGTAAAGTCCGACCGATGTCCGTGGCAGACAGAACCGGACGGTATGATTTGTTGGCGTCCTCCTCTTTTTCTCTCTACCGAACTGCGCTCTTTTCGCTAACCGTTATTGGAATCCCCTACTAGGCTGAGCTCGACTTATTGAGACGCTCGCGTCTAGGTGTAGGTCGGGCAGGGTGAGAGAGAGGGCACACCGGTACCATGATGGCAACCCATTCAAGACCCAGATAACGACCTCCCTCCCCTCCCCCTCACAGCCGAGCGTTTCTCCACACTCGTCAGCTGCCACACGCGTCAATTCATCCTTCGCGACCGGGGCGGCCTTCTTTTCCACCGGGGCCCTAAATCCGGACGAAAGTTTAACACAGAATCCCTTTGGGAACCCCCGCGCGCGACTTCCGGAACCAATCCCCTGCCGACGCGTCGAAAGCTCTGATCAGACTTTCCAACCCGCCGGCATCTGTTACATTTTTACCACGACCGCTCATCATCGATCGTCCCCCACGACCTCACTGGTCACAGTGCACTGACACTTCAACAGAATCACCAGCCTCTCCAGCCTCATGGGCGATACAGAGTCAATCGCCCGTGTGGCAAAGCTTGCGTTTGAAGCTTCACAGCTTCTCCCCGCTTCCGAACGCACAACCGCTTTACATGCGATCACAAGGGAATTGGGAGCGAATAAATCGCAGATCTTAGAAGCAAATAGGAAGGACATGGAGGTACCCCCTTATGGATCGACCTTCATTGGGTGCGCCATTAAATGCTGTGTATAGGAAGCGCAGAAAGAAGTCGCGGCGGGTAGATTATCCGCTTCCCTCGTCAGCCGGCTTGATCTGGGCAAAGGCGACAAGTGGGATGCGATGCTACAAGGCGTCTCCGACGTTTCTGATCTCGAGGACCCCACTGGAAAAATCACATACGCCAAGGAACTGGATGAGGACCTCGAGTTATACCGAATGACATGCCCCATTGGCGTACTCCTCGTCATCTTCGAAGCCCGCCCCGAGGTTGTGGTCAACATCACAGCTTTGGCGATAAAATCAGGTATGTTCTTTGGTCCGTCGGTTTTGGCGAACCATCTACGACCAAGTTCATTAGGTAATGCGGCGATTCTCAAAGGCGGCAAGGAATCAAAAAACACTGCGACTCTCCTGTCCGCCGTGATCCAACGCGCGCTCGCGACCACCTCCCTCCCAGAAACATACATCCAAGCCGTCCACACAAGAGAAGACGTCTCTTCTCTCCTCTCCCTGGACCGCTACATCGACCTGGTAATCCCAAGGGGAAGTAACGCCCTCGTACGAAACATCCAAAACAGCACCCGTATCCCAGTAATGGGTCACGCGGACGGTCTCTGCAACATCTTTGTCGACGAGTCTGCCAAATTGGAAAAAGCCATTCGCGTCGTTCTAGATTCCAAGGTACATTGTTTCATCCCGTCCAGGTTTGGTCGATCTTATCTAACCTAATCCAACAACAGACCGACTACCCAGCGGCATGTAACGCAGTCGAGACTCTACTTCTTCACGAGTCAGTCCTACCAACCCTCTGGCCATCGATAGCCAATTCGCTCCTCACCGCCAACGTCCAACTGCTCTGCGACCCTCCATCCCTCTCCATCCTCCAACAAAACCCTCCACCAAAGTTCGAAACCCACGTCCGGGGCTCAAAAGACGAAGATTACTCAACCGAACACCTTGCCCTCACTTTATCCGTCCTAACCGTCCCCTCCCTCTCAAACGCGATCAAGCACATTAATTCCCATTCCTCTCATCACACCGACTCGATCGTCACGGAATCCGAACAGAACGCGTCTACGTTCATTAGAGGAGTGGACTCTGCTGGGGCATTCTGGAACGCCAGCACGCGGTTCGCGGATGGGTTTAGGTACGGCTTTGGTACAGAGGTTGGGATCAGCACGGGTAGGATCCACGCCAGAGGACCGGTAGGACTGGAGGGACTGGTGAGTTACAAGTACGTGTTGAGGAGCAAGAGTGAGATGGGTCACATCGCGGGCGAATTTGGGAGCGGGGACGGAAAGAAAAGGTTCAAGCACACCGAGATCAAGGCGGACAGTCTCCCATTTTGACTTTGGGTATGGTGACGATATTGATCGATATTAGAGAATGTACACAAGGTCACAGTTATGCGTCGTTGTCGACGGGGAGTAGAGAGAGAGAAAGAAGAAACAATATGCAACGAATGAGAAGAAACTACCCATGTCGAGAGCAGATGTCTCCGTGGAGGTACCTGTCCCCGACCGTGGAATAATATAGCGATGTTCAAGTGAGAGGAAAAATGAACGAAAAATGAAAACGCGTCTACCACACAACCCACACAAAAGTAACCACGCTTCAGAACGGTTTCGTTTCCCCAACGGCTCCCAAAAACTTCTCCATGCTGCTGTTGAGGTTATCCACTCTGGTCCTCAACGCCGTCGCCTTCTCGTCGATACTCCAGAGTGGGTACTCCTTGAGCTCTGTCTGATACCTCTCCTTCTCGGCCTCCATGACCACCGTTACGAAGTTCACGTCATGCCTGACCTTCGAGATGACGACCTTCGTCGTCTCCAAGACCTGATCACTGACGGCTTCCGGCAAGCTCACGTAGTCCAACCACAAAATCGCCAACCACAACTTCATCAAGCCCTGATTCGCCTTGGCGCTATTCTTCCCCTCGCCTTCCGTTGGGTTCTCTGCCTTGGACTTCAACCACGGGAGGATCTCCGCGTTCTTCTTGCAAGCGTGGAAGGGTTTAGACTCCTCGGGCAGAACGGTAAACCACTCCATCAACTTCCACTTGTCCTCAGCGATGTGCGACCTCCACTTGTTCGAGTTCAGCATTGAGAATAGAGTCGAGCCCGCAGCCTTCTTGACGTCGTACGTGTGTTCGATACCGTCCACGGCTGAGGCCCAGTTCTTGCAGAACTCCGTCTTCTGGTCATCGGTCATCACGTCCTCCGTCAACGAATCGTCAAACCACCTGTCCTGGATGATCGGAAGCAAGAAAAGCGCAGCCTTGCGAGTTTGGAATGGTCGGTCGTTCTCGAAGGCTTTCCGAATACCGTCGACGAATGACTTGTCTGTGGGATCGAACTTCTTGAGAGCCTCGATGGTCACCTCCCCACTAGCATAAGCCAGAGCCCTCAACGTATCCTGAATCGGTTCACCAGCAATCTCGTCCTCGCCCTTGGCCTGGATCGAGAAATGGTGCGCCAGGAACTTGATGAGGTCGTTCGGATCCTGGACCCAGGGAAGGAATCGATCCCACTTGTATGCGCCGTGAACCGCGAACCGACAGGCTTTCCAGATGTCTTCTTTCTCGAAAGAAGAAACGAGGATAGTCCGGAAGAGGTTGTAGCTACTCTGGCACACGGTATTGTCCTCGACGGGGGCGATCAGCTTCATAGCGTCGCACGAACGATCGAATTCCTGGACGACGTGGTTCTTGAACGTAGACTCGAGCTTGGTATAGATCTTCCCGAGAAGAGCCTCGTTTTCAGAGCTGGTAAAGAGGTCAGAAACGAGGTCGCTGAATGCTCAAAGAGACACACCTCTTGTCTGTGGCAGCCAAATCGTCCACGTGGAGGGAGAGGCCGATCACCAGCGAGATAATGAACAAACAATCCGTAACAACGGCAGGGTGCACATCCTCAGTCGATAAAGAAAGTGTGACGAATGCCTCGACATCTTCAGGGAGCTTTGGAGAGTAGCAAAGGTGATCCCAGGCCCGATAGAGAAGAATGTGGGATAACCAACGCTGATGATGCTCCGAAAACTTGTACCCGCTCCAGTTGATTGGTTGGTTGTTGCCCAAAAGTCGATCAACCAAGTGAAGGATCGAATCAAGGTCCTTATCGTATGCCCGCCAGCTGTACGAGCGCTGGGCGCCGCGGAACTCCTTGAGCGGATCACCGTTCACCTCTCCAATGCACTTTCTCTGAATCGCGAGGTGAACGAGCGCCCTCCCCGAGGCGTAAGCTCTGTCCCGCAAACGTGAGATCAGAGCGGCGTTTCCGTCCGAGTAGCTGAAGCATTTTTCGAAAATGTGGAAAACTGTAGCAATTGGAACGTTGCAGATGCCGGAATGCCAGATGACGTCGGGGATGAAATCGAGGATGACGGTGACCTTGTCCGAGTCAAAAGTCCGGTCGAACATCCAAGCGATGCAAAGTGAATCGGAGATGAAGCCTTTCCAATCGACGTCTTGTTTCTTGAAAACTATAGGAATGTCTTCACTGAGAACAACTTCAACTTTTTCGCCCTTCTCGTCGGGAGTGGAGAGTATGCTGGGTTGACGTTTGGGGGTGGTTCTTGGCTTGAAGTCATCGCCGCTGGACTTTCCGGACACGAATGCGCGAACTGCTTTCCTGATACCATTCGCAAGACCTCCGCCAAAGATGGTGAAGAAGGTTGGAGCGATCGTGGTGGTGATAATGAGGATGATGCACAGGATCTCAGCTCCGGCGACGGTAATTGATACAGCCCCTTTATCCTGAGACCAAAGGTGGTCGGCGAGGATGTAAGCGATGACAAGGAGGGCGGCCTGGAGCATGAGAGAGAGTGCCTCGACGATAAACCCGAAAACCCAGGGGATATTGCGGTGAAGGGCGCCGGGTGGCCTGTATCGACCCTTGCTCAGAGAGGCCGCGTTCAAGTCCATGACCGCATATCGTTTGAGAGACTGTTTGGCGAATATTGCGAGGACAGCGACGAGGAGGGAAGCTGCAAGACTGCAGAAAATGATTGTGGTGATCGTGGAGGCGGCTGAGAACGAGCGGATGGATGTCAGATCGTCGCGAGCAAAAAGCGCGTAAAAGCGTGGCTGACCTTGCGGGTTGTTCCATGAAAGAAGCAGGTGGGTGCTCTGTTCCAATCTCAAGAAGGTCGAGGCGACTACGGCGAACAAGGCAGACTGAGAGCGAATGATTTTGATCCCAGGTTAGTAACTTCCTGATGAAGTGCCACGGTGACGAGACGCACGAATAAGAGAGTGATGTTGAGCTCCTTGTTGTACTCCTTGAGCTCCTTGTCGAATCTGTTCGCCTGACGTTTGTAGGCTTCATAGAACCTGGAACGAGCCACCTCGCCGGGGGGAACATCCAGAGCCCCAGGATCGCTGTACATGGAAAGAGGGGATTGATGGTCAGTCCCCACGAGTTCGCGTGTTCCCATTACACACCGGCGCGTCGTCGCGGCACCCGACACTCACCCATCGTCGTCGTGATTGCTGTATGCACCCATGAAGCCGGAGTAGAGAGGGGAGAAGAGAGGGAAAGTGGGTTGTTGCAAAAAGAGTGGCGTTGAGACAGCATATATAGTGCTGTCAACCTTTGTGTGTGCCTCCGCCCTAACGGAACCCGAAACACTGGATGGGTGCAACTTGGTCAGGAACCTTACATTTGCTGTGCGACCCAAACTTGGCGCCGGATGTCGTCGGTCGTCGACTCTCCCAGCAGTGTTCACTCTGGCTAAAAGTTCTCTCTGTTTCTGAACCCGCCGCTACATTCGACCCACCCGTCAGCATCGTGTCTCGGCGCGAATTTCGTACGCAATGTGCACGCCGCGCCGTTGACGGGCGGTGGCACGTACGTACGACTAAAGGGGCGCCCAACCACTGTAAATCTGATCAATTATCTAAATCCAGGCGGGCCCGTCCCTTCCATTAAAATTTTCTCGTCCCTGTCCATTTGCGCAGCCACTGGGTGACTACTCTCACTTCCTGTACTCTGCCTCTACACAATTACCACCTGGTTTTTTGACTGGGATGACCGCCCATGAGTCACGCGAGGCGGTCCGCGCAACGTGTTGGTTTGGGTAATTGGCTCGGATCCGCACTGTTGGGATGTATCCTGTGTTCGATCCTCCGGTGTGAGTCGAACCCCTACCATTGCTTGCTTTCGGTGCTGGAACACAATGCAATACCCACGCGCCCCAGATATCCTCGCCCTGGCAGCCGTCTCTGGCGTGCGTAAAGCTGTGGACATCTCGTGTGGCCAACCCCAAGGCCATCTCGCTCCACGGACATGAGGTCGTGGCGTCTCACAAGTGCGACAGCGACAACGCGCATAGTGAAAAGAAACAAGTAATCCGTCAAAATACGTACCGCTAAACTCTGATCCGCCCCGCCCCGTACTACGCGCGTGAATTGTGTGTGTTACGGCTGTGTGGCGGAGTTCCTCACCAACTATCATGAACACAGGGGCTACCATATTTCCGATGAGTTGGTGTATCTCGTGATCTGCTGTTACATCCTCTGCGGAAACCGTCCAACTCTGCTCGTAGATCTAATTGCCACCTCAGTTGGACCCGAGTGCGCTGGTCGCGGTACTAGCCTGCATCTTTTGGGTCCTAAGTATTCTCCATGGTCGCACCCACACGTAATCGATGTCTGGGGAAAGTTCGAACCGGATGGGGAAGGTCATGATCCTGCCATTGTCCACGTTCAAGTCAACTAACCGTTGACAGCGGATTCCCAGAGGGCGTCGCCGCGATACAGGACGTAGTAGTCTACCGACTCATCTGTCATTGCTCCAAGGACGAAGGTCGACAGGCGTGGTCACTCTTGGGAGTTCTTGACCGCCGTATTGTCCACCTCTCGATGCGTTCACGTCATTGGCATCCTCCCCGCCACCCCCCTTGTTACTTTGTGTTTACTCCACTTTCTTTCCTTCCATATGTTTGTTTCTCCTTGACTGCTCCTTGCACGAATATATTGTACGGACAATCACACACTCCTCGTACTAGTTAGTTGGCTGTGCAGTGCAAATCGTGACCTTCATGGTTGCCCAGTTGAGGATCAACATCTCCCCAGAGGTGTAGCCAGCAACCAGATGCGAGCCATCCCACCGTGCCACGGTAGGTTTCCCATATCTCCCAGACAGTCTAAAAACCTCTCCTCCGGAGTCCGTATCCTCAATCCTAGATGGATCGGTGTTCCAGACCGCAGTACGATCGATGAAAGCCAAATGGGGTCTGGGCAGGGGGCACGGGAACAGGCTTGATAACAAAAGAGGTCGTGAGGCTTTCGACTCAAAATCCCACCCCTGAATTGGCGAATCCTTGAAACGAGCCCAGACTCTTGAGCCGCACACAACGAGGGAGTTGGGGAGCGGTTCATCCTCCAACTTCACCTCACCCACGACCTCTCCTGTATCGATGGACCAGGCTCGTATGTGGTCGTGATCCAGGAGGAATACTTTGGACCCTTTCACTGATACCCTGAAGTCCCAGGCCCTGTAGCCTTGCGGGACGTCCACCTTTTGAAAGTGTCCCCTCTCGGCATCCCAGAGGTGGATTTTCTTGCCTGTGAACCAACCAAAGGTCAACTTGCCGCAGAGGAACTCCGCGTCTCCCCGCTCGAGTTCCGGGGCCAGAATATCAATGGATTTCCTCAAGTCGCCGGTTGAGGTATCCCAAATCCTCGCCACCCCAGCCGAATCGTGAGTGATAGTGATGCCATCGCTGGCTTGCAGGCTGATGGATTCGATTGGAGGTGGAGCGGGTCGCGCGAACTTGATTGAAGGTGAAGCGGGTTTTGTGGACTCTGGATGGGCTGCAACCGAGTCCTTCAACAAGGTGTCAAGCTGCCAGAACTTGATTGCTTGGCCGTGGGACGATAAGAGGAGGGAGGAGGAAAATGTAAGAGAGGTGATGGGGTAGTTGTATGTAAAGTGGGCCCAGATGAGGCGAGGCGAGTCGTCGATGGTCCGAACGAAGTCGTTGTCGATGGCCCAGATGAAGATGGTGTGGTACATCGCGCCAGCCACAAATTTGCCACTGGGGGAGAAACAGCAGCCTCGGAGAGGCCCAGGGGGCGTCACAAGTTTAGCGATAACTGCTCCAGAATCAGAGTTGCGAACCTCGGCAACTCCACCTCCCCACGAAACATAAGAAGACCCGTGTGAGGAGAGAGCAACGTGGTGACCTTCGTGGTGACCTTCGTGGTGACTTTCGTGATGACTTCCGAGTTGGAAATCGATTTGGGACTCGGCGGTCCACCGTTGTACAGTCTGGTCCTCGGATGCAGATAACAAGAGTCGGGCCCCGTGTGTAGAGAAGCTGACAGAATTGACAGCCGCGACATGCCTGTCGATAACGGAAAAGCACACCCCCGTCCGGGTGTCCCACAAGCGAACGGTTTTATCGTCGGATCCTGAAGCGATCATCGAGTGGTCCGGTGAAATGGAGACAGAACGAATCCGGCCGGTGTGGCCAGAGTAGACCGTCTCAAGTCCACCGGTTTGGATATCCCACAACGCGATGGTTTTGTCGTCGCTTCCGGATACGAGCAATGTCCCGTCTGACGAAAAGGCGAGAGACCCCACCAGCTGGGCATGCCCAGAAAGAACAGACGTGCGGATCCCGGTGATTACATCAACGATAACGATGTCACCAGATTCCATGCCAACTGCGACGAGCTCTTTCCAGCAAGCGAGGACCTGTGGTTTGTGGTCGAAGGGAACTGTGTAGAGGCACTCTCCCCACCTTTCTGGGAGCCCTTTGACTACCTCGACCTCTTGCAAGAGCTTAGCACTGTAGCACACGCGAACCCAAGACGAGGAAGGGGAAAAGGAGAGGGCGTAATGGTATATCTCAGAAGGAGTGTCGCGAATCACATCAAGGTTTCCCATGATGAAACGCTGACTGTCGTCCGCCCACTCGCAGACTGACCCTGCCTAAAATAAAAATCAGGAGAGGCTTCAACGAACAAACTAATCGCGCTAACCGAGGCGTACCACCGCCGGACGTTGTCAATGGCATAAAGCGTGACATCAAGACTCCCAATGACGACGAGGGCCTCAATCCAAAAGAGCAGACACGTCACAGAGAACTCGTCAATCGCCTCGCACACTTCCTTGGTACCGTGGCCACTGCTGGGAATCTCTATGAGGTGCTTCGCCCAAAACAGGCATGCGTATTCCAATACATCTCCGATCCGTGCCTTACGGCGTGTGGGGAGATCTTCAACTTCGCCAATGGAGGTGTAGTTATCCAGGTCGCAAATGTTCTTCTTCAAACCTCCCCTCATCAGGTTAAGGCACGAAAGGAGGATCTCTCGATGATGGACCGACGGATCTATGAAGAACCGTTTGTCCTTGCATTCTCCTGGGTCCGTGAGGAAGTCGGGGAATGATTTGTGGAAGAACTGAATGGGGTCAGCCTTGCTGGTCGGAACGAGAATGAGAGAACGGAGTGAGTGGAGAGTGGTGGGAATGTCGGGTACTCCTAGGAGGTTGGAGAGCGCTTCCATTGGGAGGGGGTTGAAGAGGAGTAGTAACGCCCCAACCACAGACCTAAAACGGTTATAGAACTCCTCGTGATTCGTATGTACGCCGAGGGGTGTTTGCTCTAAGACCAGGGTGAAGAGTTCATGAAGCGACGTTTCCTTTTTTCCACCTTGTATCGAACGTGGAAGCGAGATGACAAGGCCTAGCGACGTGGCAGGGGAGCGGCGTTCGTATGCGACAAATTTGACGACCGTTGAGGCGTAGACGAAAAGCCCCGCCGCCTTCTCGCAGAGGGCATCAATGTCGCGTGGAGTCGGCCAAATTTTAATGGGCCCGCAGTCGCCCCGGGTTTTTGCAATGTCGGTCAACTTGGTCTCGAGAAATAACTTGATATCGCGGTCCACCGAGGAACGTCCGGTATCATGCAGTCCGAACATCTCCACGGTGAGAGGCAACTCAGGCCGGATTCCGGAGATGAACGTAGGATTTTGGCGGCCTGTGAGAACGAACTTGACCCAGGGGATCTCACTTGCGTAGCGAGAGAGGACCGAAAGGATAGCGGACCCGGCCGCCTTATCTCTGCACTCGTCGAGGGCGGCAATGATGATGATAGTCCGGATGCGCGTAGCTTTGAGTGGTCCAATTAATAACCTCTCCATCTGTGAACAAAGAGACTCCCGTCTGGCATTGGTGTTGACCGTCGAGACTTGGATCAACTGCTCTCGAAATTGGGGGTACCGATGGAAGAGCTGGAAGGCGACTGTTGGGAAGATCGCCCGAAGATCGCTTCGATCCTCGGAATCTCGTGAACAAACAAAAATCGCGCCAATATCCCCACTCGCGAAGTTGATCTCGGCGAATGTCTGGGCGATCGTCGACTTCCCGGTCCCCGCGGGGCCATACAGATAGAACGCGTGATGGCCTTGCTCGTCCTTTGACCAACGTTTGAGTTTTTGCAAGGCATCCACTCCCGTTCCCTTTAGGCACACCTCCCCATCCCCAAAACGGTATTTAGCGCCTGTGACGGGGTGTATTCCGTTGAGAAGGGTGGTTTCCTGTCGTGACGAAGTCTGACATAGACGTTAGGCAAGGCGGGGGTGGGCACCCAGAGGGCGAACCTGATAGTCCACCATAGCGTCGCTGATATCCCTGATAACGCTCTCGAGCGTATATACACTTTCGGCGCAGTCCGGAAACCAGGTGACTTCGCTTCGGTGAACCAGTGGGGTAAGGCTCTGGAGCACAGCATCAAGTCTCCTAGCAGCTCACGTACGTCAGAATGACCCTTGGCTGTGGCTGTGGATTGCGAAGTTACCGTTTGAGAGCCTTCCTTCTTTCCTCCTCCCCGAACTCGCCCTCGGGAACAGGGGCACTTATCGATTGTGCCAGTCTTTCAACTCGGGGTACCAATGACTCTATCCTCTCACGGTATGTCCTCAACTGGTGGGATAAATGTGAACGTTGCGGGTAAGGTGGCACGAGAAAGATGGGTTGTACCTTGCACTTTTTCAAAATCGCAGAGAGATTCTCCGCAACAGACTTGAGGGGGGAGGAGGCGTCGGAGGATTTAGCCATATCTGTGAATCCGGCTGGACTCGTGTCTCTGTTTCGAGCTCGACGGTCCTTTAGTGGTAGAGGGAGGAGGTTTTGCAACCCCATGTCATCGTCGGGTCAGTACTAGTGCAGGCGGTGGTGCAGTAGCCAGGTTGGATTCGGCACTATAAGTGGAGTCTTGCTACTTATCACTAATCGAAAAAACAATTCCCATGGCCGTATCAAAACGACGATCTTCAATTGGAATGGAGAGTCCACTCCCAGTCCCCCGCACAGCGCTCAAGTGACTTCCATTCGTCCTCTGGCTCTCTCTTCCGCTCTCAAATATGTTGGGTATCAATGCGTCTGGCACCAAGTGGGCACGTAGTACCGATACTATGTCGGGGGATCTGGTCCGGCTGAGGACTCCGCCCTTCCCTTTGCAATTGAAACGCACACCACGGACGGCGCCGGCCCGGCCAAGGTTTCCGCCGACGCCAAGGCGGCATTTTCTGGTTTAGCTTTGATGTCTCCATCCAATCTCACCTCGATCTTGAGTTCGGATGCTCTGTTGGGATGTATCCTCCTCACAGCTATCGCCATCGTCTCCATCAGGTTACTTCCGGTCGGATTGGTTCCGGAAAGCGATGCGGTGGCTCTGGGTATTTCTACCGCCGTGACAGCCTACAAATCATACGAGAAGGCGTCGAAATCCTCCGCGCGGAAGATGTGCACTGCTTTCCACACTGGGCTCCGGAAAGCCGGCAACACCAAACGCATTGCGAATGAGGTCGGGTATGCTGAGAAGTTGGAGCGGCTGGAACGGGCTATCGAGGTGAATGCTTTGGTCTCAACTGCCATCTACAGGTTAGCTACGACAAAGGGCAAAACCAACGCGAACGGCAAGGACACGAGCGTGCACCCGGACTTTCAGGACGCGTATGTTGGAGTAGAGGATCATGCGAAGGTCAGGGAGGCTTTGAAGCATTTCGTGAGGGATTGGAGCGAAGAAGGGAGGAGAGAACGGTCTCAGACGTTTCGAATGGTGCTTGACGCGCTAGAGAGACTCGAGAGCGATGTTGGCAGCAGGGGAAAGAAGAGGGTTCTGGTCCCTGGAGCTGGTCTTGGCAGACTCGCTTGGGAGGTTTCACAACTTGGTTCGTTCCCTCGTCGCCTGTCTGCCCTCGGGTTCTGTGTTGATTCTCATCAGGGTTCTATACTACGGCGAACGAGCGGTCGCACTTTATGAATCTCGCTTTCAAGTTCCTGCTCTCTCCTCAAACAACACGGGAAGCGAACCAACACAGGCTACACCCCTTTATTCACTGGTGGTCTCATCAGCAGTCGACGTCCTCAACTTTCAGACAGATCTCCTTTCCGGACGCGGTCCCACGACTCTCAGACACGTTCCACCTGGATGAAGGGGATTTCTTCAACACGTTCTCGGGCTGGCCTTACATCGTCACGCTATTCTTCATCGACACGTCCCTCAACGTGATCAAAACCATCCAACATATTTATTCTCTCTTGGACCCTGGGGGGATCTGGATCAACTTGGGACCTCTGTTGTGGACCTCATCTGGAGTGGCGCTGGAGCTCAGTTTGGATGAGGTCGTTCGGGTGGTTGAGCTCGTCGGATTCGAGCTTTTGCCTGTGGACGAGCGTGGGGAGACCGTGAAGTTGGTCGAATGCGAGTATACGAGCGATTCTGAGGCGATGATGCGGTGGATTTATAAGGCTGCGTTCTGGATTGCTAGGAAGCCGGTCTGCTCGGAATAGGCACCTGCGCACTGTTGGAACCAGAGATTACCATCGGCCGTGGAGTTCGTTTGCTCTACCCACCTTCCGAGTATAAGAATTGGACTCGGTAGTTCCCTCCGAGTTCTACGAACGAATCTCCTGTCTATTTTCCGTCCACTGCGCCTCTTAGAATTAATGTCTGATCATCCCAGAAACACGAATAATGTACAAATCGAACACAGAACATCCGTCTTGTTCACAGCTCTCCATATCGCTAAGTGATCGTCCCGAGCTGAGGTGCTGCCTGCCTCAGCCTCCCTTTCGACCGGTCCATCCCCTCTTTCCTCGCCCTCAGCTTCTTCGCCTCAGAGTTCCCAGGTTCCTTCTCGTACGACCTCAAATCCACCTCAATCCTCTCCTGCGCCTCTGTAATAGCCTTGAACGACTCTTTGTTGTCCGCAAGGCTTACGTGCTTTCTCGCGACCGTCTCCAGTTGATCCTTCTGGCGTTGCAGCAAATCCTGTTCGTGGACCCAACAAATCGTGGTCCACAGCTTCAAGCCTTCCCGCTTGTTGAGCCCAATAAGGTCCGGTATCAACGTCGGTGACTTGAATGCGGCAGCGAGCATCGGTGAATCCCACGGGAGCTGGCCGTGGTAACGCAGCAGTTGGTACTGCAAATCCGGAACGCATTTGAGCCACTGGGACGACGACATCATCCACAGAAGCGTGCTGAGCAGGACGATCGCGTTGTTATCCCGGTCCACAGGGTTCTGGTTCACAGTGGCAGCCCAGTTCTGACAAAACTGGACCATCTCCTGATCCCCCATCACCGGCACCTTCCGTTGTTCCCAAGTTATGGTCTTCGTCCCTGACACCGACACCATCCACCTCCCGAACCAACTCTGAGTCAACAAGGGGAAGACCAAAGAGGCCGCTTTCCTCGTACGGAAGGGAACGGATTGATTGAATAACGCGCAGAAACCCTTGACAAAGACAGGCGATACGGCGACGTCGTCGATTTCCTCGTCCAGTTCGGGTATGAAGTAACCTTCGGACAACTCCCTGGGGGCCGTGGTGGAATCCAAAGACCATAGGATCGCCTCGATTGTTTCGTAGTGTGCTTCTCCGCGCAGCAACAGGTCCAAGTGGGTTACAAGAAATTTGAGCGAATCCGATAGATTCCTGACAGACGGTGTTTGGGTGGGATGAGTGCAAGCCGCGCTAAGAGCTGATCGGGCAAGCCCCAGCGTGGCTTGGTTCAGATCCTTCACTGTTGCACCCTCCGTTTCTTCGTCCAACACGAGGTTGCGGGAGGCGACAAACAGATTGAAAAGTTGATCGAGGGATTGCCTGGCACCCAGCGGTCTCATCAGATCGACGGTGAAAGCGATATTGCGGACGTTGTCGATGGATGGCAACTTGTGTGGAGGTATGGGTTCCAGCATCGTTGTCAACTTCGCATAGATCCTGTCCATAACCGTGCCCAGTTCTCGGCTATGCGGGGGGACGACGAGTTAGTTAGCTGGAACTGGGAAGGAGGGAAACGACCCCACCTCTTGTCCAAAATATACAGATCATCCTGGTGCACTGGCAGTCCCAACTGGAGGTAAACCATGAACAAGCAATCCGTTACGACCGACCAAGAAGCGTCACGTTCAGGATCGAACGAGTACTTGATAAACGACGACAACACCTCATCGATTTGCGACCCATTCCTAATCTCATCCCAGCATCGGTACAACAAGATATGTGCCAACCACTGGTGATGAGACGAGGACAGTTTGTAGGACCCCCACCGAACCTTATTCGCTCTCCCTTCGATGTAGTCCAAAACTCCGAGTGCAGACTCCAAATCCCCTTCTTCGGCTGGGATAACAGCCGCCTGCGAAGCGAGTTTGGGACCTTGGTCCGACTTCCTGTTGTCCTTTCCCCTTGGGACATCCTCCTCCGTCAAACACCTCCTCTGGATCTTGAGATGAACGAGTGCTTTCGTCGCGGCGAGGGCTCTATCCTTGAAGCTTTGAATCAGAACTCTCGGCTTCTTCGTAAAGTCGAAGGAGGATAGAATAGATTCGTAAAGTTCATCGATGGAGGGAAGTCTCTCGACGCCGCCGTGCCAGATGATCTCGGGTATGAACCGTAGAACTGCGATGACGATCTCTGTGTCGGTCGAGATGTTTGACATCCAATCGAGCAAGCGTGAGTCCAAGATGAAGCCTTCCCAATCCAAATCGCCTTTCGTGAAGAGTGGTATGAGAGTCGGAACCACGTTTAATGGAGGAGTGGGAGTCGGCGCAGGTTTCACGACGGGAACCTGGCTAAGTTCCGGGAGGGCCAAGTTTTCTGTTACTCCTGAAGGCCCTGGTTGTATATCCCACTCTGAGAGGGCCGAGTGGAACGAAGCGATCGATGTTGCCTTCCGAATGAGTCCGGTTGTGTTGCCAGTGGCGGTCGGGGCTTCGGGGTCCTTTGTCTTCTTCCTGCCGGAAATGAACCAGGTCTTCATGGGGGGAATACGACTCCATTTCCTCCGAGAATCAAATCGGCTCGTTGAACCCGCGGGGCCACCCTTCGGACCAGTGAACCGACCCCACACCCAACTCCAGAAGGACTTGAGGCCACGAGCGCGTCTTTGATACCACCCGTTCTTGCGAAGATCGTAGTAAATGAGGAGTCGTAGGATGAGAGAAACTGGGGTTTGGTAAGGACACTCGTAGGATGCCGTGGCGGCAGAA
>Ga0307511_10000793_pt1 | contig 33672 bp, 30 predicted proteins | sample 13_EM_MG_FD_200266 | JGI IMG/M metagenome (GOLD analysis project Ga0307511, IMG submission 200266) | Populus trichocarpa ectomycorrhiza microbial communities from riparian zone in the Pacific Northwest, United States - 13_EM | ecosystem: Host-associated > Plants > Roots > Unclassified | place... | reverse complement strand
ATGGAGGTACGGAAGCATTTTTGCGCTCCACTTTCTCTACTATTGCATTAAGCCACGCAGTCAGCGCCGCGTCGGCCTCTGCCTGCGTCGCGTAGTTGGCCGAATCGTAAGAGAACCGCCCCGCCAAGAAGTCATCTTGTGTGGTGGCTAGGATCTCATCCCAATCGATGCCCTCCGACGTATCGTCGTACTTGCGGGCCTCTTCATCCGCCGGATGAAGGTTGTTGGGATCATAAGCCGGACGCTTGAGCTCAACTCCTACGGGCGTTTCCAAGTCATCTTTCTTCGTCACTGTTTCCATGGATCCTCCTCGATAAGTAACTGCCGTCGCGTCTGTAGATTAAAGTCTACAGACGGAGATTGTGGGAAACAACGGCGGGAAAGTTAACTTGGCGACTGAGGCTGCGGAAGGGTCAGAAAGTGGCTGTTTCGCCCGGAAACTCGAAGCGTGTCGAAATTTCCGTTACGCCGAAGTGGGACGCGGGCCGCGACGCTGGACCCGGACGCTTCCTTCCGAGTGTGTGATTCCGGCATCGCGACAGACGCTTGATTTGGCCAACAATGCAGTGTCAGTGACTGGAGTTTGGTCCGCGCGAGAGCTTGGCTGTTGGCGTTCTTCGCCATTTCGATGCGGGAGATTATTTCGGATCAGCGATCGACTTTGACCGCAGCGCACATCAAAGAATGGTTGTATTCAAACTCACAAAACTTGTGACTCGTTGGGAACGCATGTTTGTTGAGCTTGGCCGTACAAACGCACTCCAACATAACAGTCCGCATCTTCCAACTCGTACTGACCTCAGGTATACTGTCCCTCAGTTGGAGGTGGATGCTTAAATCTGCCCGCAGCATGTGGTCACCCCCCCCTCAGAGTGAGACGCATACTGCAGGCAGCCGAGCGGTCCTTGCTCACCCGAAAGGGCTGTTAGAATAGCTTGTTATTCGGAGGGTTGCCGGCTTCAAAAAACGCCCCGGCCGGCCCTCGGGTTTGTTTCGAGGCTTTTCCACAATCGATGAGCAACAATTTCATGACAGTCTCCTAGTCTTAAACATCAGTGATTTTTTGCGCTCCTTCGCTCGATGTTATATCTGGCGCGCTCAAGTACGGCGTGCAGTCCCCTCAAAGTGCGCGAAGGAGCGGATCCTTCATCGCAGTCCTTTCGTTGGATTTTTCGGCGGCCTCGGTGATATTCGCGAGAACGGCTACCACCGCTTGCGGAGTTCAAAACTCACAATTCGTCCGTAGAGATCACCGTTCTCCTGATCGTAACCCACCCCCACCGGGTTATTCAGGAAAGGCGGATTGACGTCGAAGAGATTCTGGGCGTTCAAGACAAATTGTGTGTGTCCCAGCCACCCCAGCATGTCGCCAGAGGTCTCATAGCTCAACTGCAGGTCAACGGTAGTCCAAGGGGAGACCCCCCTGTTCGGCACGCTCAGTGTATCCCGATAGCGGTTTTGGAAGTTGACGAACGCGGAAACTCCGAGACTTCTACGGGTCCATGACGCCGAACCTCTGGCCCTGATGTTGATGGGATTGTTCTGCGTGCTCACGATATTCAGGACGGGGCTGCCGGGTGTATTGGCTTGTGAGTATGCGAACAGATAGGTGCCGTTCAATCCCAGGTCAAATTTGCCCGCGCGATTATCAAACGAATAGCGGCTGAGCAGATCAATGCCGTCCGTTCTGAGCAGAGCGATGTTTCGCAATCGATTGTCCAGAATTGCCGTGCCAGAGAACGCCTGGCACGTTCCTGGTCCGAGAAACGTGCTAGTAGCACAAGCGGCATTCAATTCTGCAGTGGTAATGTTCCGATTGACCAGCCAGCCGAACGCGGGCAGCGACAGGACGTCGCGACCGAACTGCGCATCATCTATCCGGCTCGAGTAGTTGATGTTGAAGTAGGTCACTGAAACTGACAGGCCAGGCACTGACTTGAATGCCAGGTCGGTCCCCAGGGTCCAGCTTCGTGCCGTTTCCGGCTTCAGCTCAGTGTTGGTTCCGTAACGCGCCATGACCGTGGTCGCGCCCGTAGGCGACGCCGGATCCTTCAGGGTGGTCACATAGCTGTAGCTGTTCTTCGCTATCATGTCGGTCAGGTTGGGCGGCCTGAACGACTTGGTCCAGGTACTGCGAAAGCTCCAGTCCTTGTTCACGGACCAGGACAGTCCGACTTTTGGAACTGTTGCACCCCCGATATCGCTGTAATGTTCGTACCTCGCACCCATTGAAAATTCGAGTCGGCGCGCGAAGCCGATCTCATTGCTCTCTCCGATGACGGGGACCCGCAACTCTGCGAATGTAGATCCTATGTCGCGAGTGAGGTTCCCACTCGTGACGGGGCTGGTACCAGGCTGAGCAGTTGTTGTCTCGATGTCCTGGATCCGATACTCCGCGCCTACACTGGCCTCGATGTCACCGCCCGGCAGCGCCACCGTCGGACCCATAGCCGCAAGGCTGATTGTCCTCAAGCTCGAAACCGAATTGTAGACCGTATCACCACCGATAGCCGCAAGAGTCGCAGGATTGTTACTCGAGGCATCGCCGAAAGGATTGAACGCGGTTGCCGGATCGCTATCGGCCAACGAAGAGGCCAACGCCGATAGATTGACTTGGCCATGCTGTTTTTGGTGCTGCTTTTCGAATGCGTAGCCAACATAACTGCTGGCTGTCCAGCCATGTTCTGCCGATGTGGCAAGTCCCAACGAAAAATTGCCCGTATCCACCCGATCTTCGACCACCGGCGGACCCAGGAAGGCCGTGGTTCCTTCCACTACGGTAATGGGCCCGGGTACGCCCGTCGGATTGACGTAGTATGGGTTTGATTCGGGAACCGACGATACGAGCGGCGTTGAGCCTAACGGGATGTTTTTAACGTTGCGGCGGGTAAACAATCCCTCCAGTGACAAGCCGATATTGTCGGTCAGTTTCTGGTGCTCTTTTCCCAGAACGCTCCAGCGCTCCTCTCTGGGAGTGATGTATGCACCCTTGTATTGGTCGTATAGATTGGGAGATCCCTGCGTGAGATTCGCCGGTGGCACGCCGTTCAACCCGGTGGGAAGCGGCCAAAAATGAGTCTGAGTTGCATCGGTGATCGTGCCCGGATTGCCGTATATGTTCCCAAAATTGTTTCCGCCGAAAGCAGTGAGGTCGCTCGTATACTGCGATCGATCCTCCGCCCGCAGCGCGTCGCGCTGGAAATATTCAAACGACAGCAGGTCGCTTCCCGAATCGCGTGTGTTTCCAAAAAGCTGACTGAGCTGCCGCTCCCCCATGGAGCCATCAGTGACACCGCCGCCGCGCGCCTGACTTTGGATACCGGAAAAATTCCCGCGTGTCACGAAGTTTACAACTCCGCCGACGGCGTCCGCGCCATATTTTGCGGACGCTCCATCGGGAAGCAGATCGACGCGGTCGACGATGCTCAGCGGTATGTTGGATACGTCCTCGAAGGCACCTTCGGTTCCGCTCGGAGCAATTCTCTTCCCATCGATCAAGACCAGCGTCGCTCCTGCATCGAGGCCACGAAGATTGATGCCGGCGCCGCGTGCCGAGTTAGTGCTGGCTTCACGCCCCAACATTGTGTCCTGGGTCGGCCCTCCACCAAACACCTGCGGTAACGTCCGTAAGAAATCCTGCGTCGTGGACAACCCCGAGCGCTCGATGTCGGCCCGGCCGAACTGAATTGCCTGCGCACCCAATAACGGCTGCGTACCACTCTCAGCTGACCCCCGAATCAACACCTGCGCCAGACTGTCGTCATCGGACGTATGTTTTGGATGACTTTTCAGACGATGCCATAACCGGCGCAAGAATGACTGTTTCTTCGGCGTCACGGCCAGCGTACGGTCGTTGACGAAGTCGAACATGAGGTTCGTGCCCTCGAGCATCGACGTCAGGGCGGTAGAAGGGTCGAGATCGCCGTTGACCGCATGCGTCTTCAATCCTCTGAGCAGGTTGAAGTCGAAAAGAACCTGCAGATCAGACTGGCGACTGAACTCGTTGAGCATGACCGAGGCGTCGCCCGCCTCAAGCTGGAAGTGCCGGAGGGAAGCAGCGGGATCTGCATCCGCATCGGCTGTATGAAGAATCAGGAATACGACCAGTGCTGCACACAACCGCTGTGCGGTGCGGCATAGAGTGACTAGTCGAAACCCGTCCTTGTGTTCTTCCATGCTGCGCACAGTAGTAGGCAACTGTAAACGTAGACGAGTGAGCGGCGGAATTCCCCTACGACCGTCCGTCAACTTTCTGACATGTGTTTGTCGCTCCGCCATTGTGCGCAGCGGCGCGTGCAGGCGCAGGCGAAAATTGCTGTAGCACCGCAGATGGCGGGCTATGCAACACAACCATGGGCCCACGAATTTCATGGATCAGCCGCGGGAGCCGATCGGCGTCCGGCAGTGCGCGCGAGGGTCCTCCCCATCATGCTCGCAACAATCCCTGCAGCCGCGAATTTGTATTCGGCCTCCGTCGGCATGACGATCGCCTCTGCCCACTCCATACGCAGTCGTTTCCCTGGCGGTGATCCCGCACCCGGACGGCAACATCCTAGTACAACATCCTACCGTCCGGCGGCGGTGCTGGGCATAAGACTCGCATCCGGAGTGATTTTAATATTTTCGTTCTTGTCGTCCGCCGGGCACCGCTAGCGACTTTCGATTGCTGCGGAGCCCACTGCCCATTCGGGCCGAGGAGGAAGCTAGACAGGCTGGCTTTTCGGCACTGCAGCGTCGGATGATCGTGAAGCAGGGCGTTGACATTTTCGCGGGAGGGAGAGTCCCCGGGGGCACTGGAGGTCGACCCCGTGGGATCTCAGGCTCGGTGACTCCGTGGGCTCAGTGAGCGTCGCCTGCGGCATAGGGCGTGGCGAAGCTGGCAGGCGGTCGCGGGACTGCCGTCCCATGCGCAGGACTACATCCGCGCGACAGTGGGTCCGGCACAGCAGGGTGGGCGCGGCGAGGAAAAGCCCGTCGCCATCGGTGTACGGATGCGTACGCCTCCGGCCGACGCGACCGAGGGCATGATTGCCCAGTAGGCCTAAATATTGGACCGCAGCGGCGTCCGTCTATAGCCGCTTTGCAAACACATCGATTTTGCCGCGCGACCCGATCAGCGACGAACCGATCCAGCCGGTGATGCCGACGACCACAGCGGTCGCCAATGCCGACCAGAACCCGCCGAAAATGTGGAAGCCTGGCAGCATCGCGGCTACGAGCCCCACCATGGCGGTGTTCACGACCAAAAGAAACAAGCCGAGCGTCAGGATCGTGATTGGCAGGGTCAGGATGATCGCGATGGGCCGGACGATTGCGTTGACGACGCCCAACAGCACTCCAGCGAGGACCAACGTCCATGGATCGTCAATACGTATGCCAGAAACCAACCGTGTCGCGACCCAAAGGCCCAACGCTGTGATACAGGCGCGCAGTGTGAAGCCCGTCATGACGCCTTGCTCCTGAGTTGTTTTTCGGTGAACACCTTTAGCCGCGTCATCGCCTGTTGCCAGCCCAGCCGCAGGCGCAGATACGGCTTGTTCCATTCCTGGGTCGCAGGAATACCCGAGCCCAGCAGTCTCAGAATGGTGCCAGGCTCTTTGGCGTCCAGAATGAAGTCGTCCACGATGGGGTCATCCGTCGGCGGAAGAGCCTTCGAGGGCAGGTAAATCAGTCTCAACCGGCGCGACGGCTCAAAAATGTCGATGTGGGCCTCTAGCTCGGTGACACGATCCACGCTGGCGCGGAACAATCCACCTTGCTGCCCACGTATCTGTGCTCCCGGCGAGCACCAGCGCGCGAGGTGCTCGGCTTCCGTGAGAGCTCGCCATACTTCGGTAGTGTCAGCCACGATATCGATGCGGTGGGCATAGCCCCGGGCTCGGTCCCTCATGCGTACATTCTGCCATCCACGCCGGATCAGTTCTGCACTATGCTGGCGGCGGACCACGCCTTGACCGTGGCCGTTCTGCAATCATCCGCCCCTGGGTGCAACGCATAGGAGAGGGAAGATGCCTTACGTTCACATTGTCGTCCTGCTCGCGCTGGTTGAGTTCTTTTACTTTTCGCTCGAGGTCGGCAAAGCACGTGGCCGGTACAATATTCCCGCACCGGCGACGACCGGCAACGAGATATTCGAGCGCTATTTCCGGGTGCACATGAATACTCTGGAGCTGCTCGTCATGTTCGTACCTTCAATCCTGCTCTTTGGGCAATACCTAAGCCCGTATATCGCGGCCGGCCTGGGCGTCGTGTACCTGGTCGGGCGCCTCGTCTACCTGTTCGCTTATGTAAAGGAGCCGAAGAAGCGCTCAGCCGGTTTCGGGCTCTCGATACTGCCCATCATGGTCCTCATGCTGGGCGCGATTGTGGGAGCCGTGCGCGCCGCGGTGTCACTTTAAAAGCGCTGCGCCGATTCAGAGGTTACGCCGCCGACGTGCGCGAGCGGAAGAAGGTCACCGCCAGGGGGAGCAGTGAAATCAGGATGATCAGAATCGTGACGATGCCGAAGTTCTGCTTCACCAGGGGGATGTTTCCGAACAGGTAGCCGCCCCATATAAACAACGCCACCCACAGGACACCGCCCAACAGGTTATAGCCGAGAAAGCGCGCGTAAGGCATCCGGCCAACACCTGCGACGAAAGGCGCAAAGGTGCGGATAATGGGCATGAAGCGCGACAAGGCCACTGCCATGCCGCCGTGCCGCTTGAAGAAGTCCTCAGTGCGGCGCAGATATTCGACCTTGAGCAGCCGATAACGCCCGCTGAACGCGGGTGGACCGATTGCCCGTCCGATGGTGTAGTTGAGTGTGTTGCCCAGGACAGCGGCGAGGGCAAGCAATACAAAGGCAAGGGGTGCGCTGAGGGTGCCGCTCGTGTCCACCGCCGAAAGTGCACCGACGGCAAATAAAAGAGAATCCCCGGGCAGAAAAGGCGTTACGACCAGCCCCGTTTCGCAAAAAATCACCGCGAACAGGATGGCGTAGATCCAGCCGTGGTACTGGGTGAGCAGGTCAACAAGGTGCTTGTCCAGGTGCAGGACAATATCGATGAACCACGGAATCAAGCGGAGGATCCCCGAGTGCGCGCGGAAATGCCCTCCGCCCACGCACTTTAGGGCACAAACGCTCTAAGGCACAAACGCGGCGCGCATCATCGCCGCGGAGCCACTCGGCGCCTTGGCAACCTTGACGCGAGTCTTCAGGGTATCGAGCGCCAACCGCACTTCTTTGTCCCGGGAGGCCAGTGACGGTGCGTTTTTGCCCACCATCAAATCGGCCGGAGGATCTTCGCCTCCCTGGGCCACGATGTCGGGCACGATGCCCTTGCCGTGGATCGAAGCGCCCGAGGGCGTGAAGTACCGGGAGGTCGTCAGCTTGACCGCGCCGCCGTGCGACAAGGGCATGACCGTCTGCACCGACCCCTTGCCGTATGTCTTGTGACCGATGAGCTCAGCACGACCGTGATCTTTGAGTGCGCCCGCAACGATCTCGGAGGCTGAAGCGGAGCCGCCGTTGACCAGCACCACGAGCGGCGCCCCATCAATGACGTCGCCGGGGGTGGCGTCCATCCGGAACCGCGCATCAGGCGTGCGTCCATCTGCGGTAACAATCACACCTTCATTAAGGAAGGCATCGGCAACCGCGACTCCCGCCTCGAGGACGCCACCGGGATTGTTTCGCAGGTCGAGCACTAAACCCTTGATGCCGGCCGGATTGTCGCGTTTCAGACGGGCGATCGCGTGATTCACGTCGTCCGCGGTGGTCTCACTGAAACCCGTGATTCTTAAATAGCCGTAGCCTGGCTCGAGGCTCTGCTGAGCAACGCTGTGCACTTCGACCTTCGCCCTACGCAGGGAGAAGTCGAGCGTCTGCCCGGTCGTGGGGCGTAGCACGGTGAGCTTTACAACACTGCCTGACGAGCCGCGCATCCGGGAGATCGCACCGGCAAGGTCTGCACCAATATCAGCGTCGTCAATCCGAACGATCTGGTCACCAGGCAACAAGCCGGCCTGATCGGCGGGTGAGCCCTCGATCGGTCGCAGAATCTTCACGGCGGAATCTTCCGCCACCACCTCGATACCCACACCCGGGTACGAACCCATGGTGCTCAACCGGATTTCTTCGAACTCTTCGGTGTCGAGGAACGCGGAATGAGGATCGAGCGCGGCGACCATACCGCGGATAGCTTTGTCCATCAGCGCGTGATCATCGACATCATCGACGTACTCACGCTTGATCCGCTCATACACTTCAGCAAACAGCCGCGCTTCTTCCCATGGCAGGGCAGCAGGCTTGACTGCAGCCTGCGTATATTCGCTCGGGTGTTCCGCAAGCACACCGCTGGTCAGTGCCGCGGAAAACCCAAAGACGGCCCCCGCGACGAGAGCGATCAGCGTTCGCGATCGCGTCGACATCATTCGTCAAGCCCCCCGGTTGGGATAAACAACGGATACTACAGCCATCCCCGGTGGGTCAATCCCAGAGACACCTTTAAGGATGATGTGCACGATCGAAACGTCCAAGTTGATAATCAGTGCACAATTTCGGTGAGCTGATCGAGTGCAAATTCGCTGACGATGGTCGGCATCGTGTCCGCCGCGACCAGCAGTGGCAGCTCGGACAACAGGTCCACCAAGGGTGCAGGCCGGCCGATCGCGAACCCCTGTCCATAATCGACGCCCAGTGTCGCAACACGCGTACGGATCTCCTCGGTCTCGACATACTCGGCGACGGTCGTGAGCGACATGCTCCGCGCGAGCTGGGCGATCGCGCGCACCATCGATTCGGCACGCGGGTCCTTGAGAATATCGCGCACGAAGCTGCCGTCGATCTTCAACATCGTGACTGGCAGCTGCCGCAGGTACGCGAGTGAGGACAGGCCGGTGCCGAAATCGTCCAGTGCGACACCACAACCGAGCTCCCGCAACCTGCGAATGAGGGATTCGGCGCGCGCAATACTCGCGATCGTGGCGTTTTCCGTCAGCTCGAAACAGAACACGGCCGGGTCGATGCCACTCGAGCGGATCCGCTCGAGCAGAAAATCCACGAACTCCTCGTCGTTGAGCGACTGTCCCGAGAAATTGATCGCAAAGGTGACCGCCTGGCCGGCCAGCAATCCGGCATACGGCTTGAGCACCTCGATGGCCTGGTTGATCACCCAGCGGTCGATCTCGGGCATGAGCTGGTAGCGATTGGCAGCGGACAGGAAGCGGTCGGGGCCGATGGTGCGGCCATCCTCGTCCAGCATTCGCAACAGCAGCTCGAAGTGCGGTCGCGGACTCTCAGCGCAGGCGAACGGCAGAATCAGTTGCGAATACAGCTGCAGCCTGCCAGCGTCGATCGCCGCGCGCAGCTGACCGGCAATGTTGATATCCGCGAAGCGGCGAACCAGGCTGACGTCGTTGGCCTTGTAGACCTCGACGCGATTACGGCCGCGATCCTTGGCCGCCTTGCAGGCCGTCTCCGCTGCCGCCAGCGAATGCATCAGCTGGCCGGCCGCAGTGTCCAAAAGCGCGACTCCAATGCTGATCGAAACGTGCAGGCGCGACTCGCCGTGTGTCGTTCCCAACTGCTCGACGCCCTCGCGCAACGAGTCTGCGAATTTCTCGGCGTCATCGAGTTGGGTCGGCAGGAGGACCGCGAACCGGTCACCCGAAATGCGGGCCGCGAATGCGCCCGGCGGCAACCGGTGCCGGATCAACTCGCCCAGCTGCCCCAACACCGTGTCGCCCACATGCATGCCGAAACTGTCATTGATGACATGCAACTGGTCCCCATCGATGTAGAGCGCAGCCCAGTGTTTCGAGCTCTTCGGGTCGGCGACCACTGCGCGCAGGCGCTGCTCGAATGCGGGCCGCGTGTAGAGGCCGCTCAGCGCGTCGTAGCTGCTCTCGATGAGACCAACAGCCTTGCGTGCAAGAATTTCCGCCAGGCGCGCTTCCCGGTCGCCGAAAGGCTGACCCACGTCCTCGCGGAACAGCGCGAGCACACCAGTCGTCTTGCCATTGGCGGAGCGCAGTGCGCACGACAGGATCTTGTAAGGAAGAATGCTCATTGCGCTGTTGGGCGCGAGCTTGTTGACTATCAGGGGCTCTCGACGGATCTGCGCCATGGACAGCAGGTGACGATGGGCACGCGCGACGAGCTGCGTGTCAGCAGGACGCGGCTTGTCCGAGCGCAACAACGCAATGCTCTTGTCGGGAACGATCAATGCAGCCGTTGAGCATCCAACATGTTCGATCGCCTGCTGCAGAACTCCCTTCAACTCATCGGCCCCATCACCGGCGGGACGATCCGCAGACCCATCGGCGAGCAACAGCTCCAGGTCGCGGTCGCGCGAACTGACCGTCCGGGAGAGCTGCTCGATGGCAGCGCGGGACAGCAGATCGCGGCGCAGGCATTCGAGTACCGGCCGCAGCAGGGAATGGGAAAAGGCGAACCCGCGGTTCTCGGAATCCGAATCGTGACTCTGGCGACACATCACTGCCACGACACCAATCAGCAGATCCGCGTCATCACGGACCCAGCACAGGTACACGGGCAGGTTTCCATCCAGCATGCGCATGAGGCCGGGGCCCTGCGGACTCGGGCCGCTCACCGCCAACGCATTCTCGACGAGGTCATAGAAATCCGGCCCTGTCGTCGTCTCGCTGGTCCAGCGCATGGTGCCCGTGGCATCGAACAGCGAAACGCTGGTCGCGCGCGGCAGCAGCGATCTTACGAGTTGGACGTAAGGCTCAAAGGAACCCCACGGATCAGGGGTCTGCTCAGTCTTGGTGCTGGGGTCAGTCATCCACCGGCCTTGTGAGACCGAAGAGCGTTCTCGGTTGACCCACACCTTCTCAGACCATGGTCGCGACGGTCCTTGCGCGAGTTGGCGAATCGACCCGATGTAGCTGACCGCCTTGTGGAAAATTGAACTTATTCACATCCCGGCCACGCCGCGGTGCTCCCGGGAATGGCAGCACCTTCCGTCGACCGCCGTCCGGGATCCTCTAAGGCTCAGCGGCCCTGAACCACGGCCGCGGGTCCACGGCCTTGCCGCCTTTGCGGATTTCGAAATACAGCTCCGGCCGGTTGCTGCCCCCACTGTCACCGGCCGAGCCCAAGGTATCGCCGGCGCTCACACGCTCGCCGGCCGCCTTGTAGAGCCGCTCGTTGTGGCCATACAAGCTCATGTAACCCTCGCCATGATCGACGATGGTCAGCAACCCAAGCCCGGGTAGCCAGTCGGCGTAGATCACCCGACCGCCGTAGACCGCCCTGACCGGAGCGCCTCGCTCCGTCGCGACGAGCACCCCGTCCCATTTGACGCCACCCGCTCGCGTCTCCCCGAACCGGGCCACCAGTTTGCCGCCCACGGGCCACGCGAGCTTGCCGCGCACATGTGCGAAGGCATCGTTGTTGTCGATCGGAAACTTCTCGATGGCCCGCCGCAGTTCCCGCAAGAGCTTCTCCAGCCCTCCCTGCTGGCTCTTCAGCCGCTCCAGATTTTGCGCATGCGAATTGGATTCGGCCGTCAGGCTCGCCAGCACCTGCGAACGTTTGGTGCGCGCCTGCTCCAGCTCGGCAAGGTCAGCCCGCTGCTGTCTTTCCAGCTCCGCCAACTTCGCGTCCTGCGCCTGGAGCTGCTCATCGAGGGTCGCGATGGTCTGCACATCGCTCTCGATGCCATGGATCTGCTGGGCGCGGGCGCGCCCGAAGTAGCTGTAATAAACGAACATGCGGCCCGCCCGCTCGGGGTCCTTCTGGTTCAACAAGAGCTTCAGTGGCTCTTCGCGCCCGATCAGATAGGCCGCACGCAGCTGCCCCGCCAGGGCGCCGCGATTCTGGTTCAGATCGCCCTCGCGCGCGCGTTTCTCCGCAGCTAGTGCGGCGCGCTTGGAGGCACGTTCCGCACGTCCGCGACGGACCTCGTCCAGGCCCTCGCGAGCTCTCCCGACAGAGACTTCCGCAGATCGAAGCTCTCGCGAGAGCTTGTCCCGCTCCACCTGTTCCTCGCTGACCTGCCGGGTCACACGCTCGATTTCGGACTTGACCGCCTGCAGTTCCGCCTCGGTCTTGCGCGCATCGGCCTCCGATTGGGCAGCGGGCAGGGCCAGGTTCCAGCCACCCGAAAGCACCAGCAGGGTGAGGGTGGCCGGCGCGAAAAACGGTTGGTGCTTGTGCAATGCCATCCTGATAAGAAGTAGTCCCATAGGGGCGCTATAATGCGCGCCCTTTTTAAGACCAGCACGCATGGACCGTCTCCTCGAATACCTCACACACCATCCGTGGTACGCCAGCGGCGCTGCCATTGCGGCCCTGCTGGTCATTGCTTACGAATTGCGGGCGAGAAGCGAGAATATCGCCGCCGTATCGCCACAGGATGTGGTGCGAATGATGAACCAGGGAGCTTTGGTCATCGACCTGCGTCCCACGGAAGCCTTCGCAACGGGGCACGTGGCTGGCGCGCGGCAGATGTCGGGCGAGCAGATTCTGAAGGCCGCAGACACTCTGAAGAAGCAGAAGGAGAAAGTGGTCGTCGTGTACGACGATACTGGCTCCCTCGGCGCGTCGGCTGTGCGGCAACTCGCCGCACAGGGCTTCACCAAGGCGTTCAATCTGCGAGGCGGAATTGCCGCCTGGCGGGCCGAAAACCTCCCGCTATCCAAAGCGTGAGCCGGCCGGAGCGAGCGTCATGGCAGATCCCCGCATCGTCGTGTATTTGACCGACTGGTGCCCGTTTTGTACGCGGGCGACCGGACTCCTCGAACGCAAAGGTGCCCAGTTCGAGGCGATCAACGTTGAAGAGCGCCCCGAGGCGCGCGTAGAGATGATGGCACGTAGCGGCCGTCGCACCGTGCCGCAGATCTTCATTGGCGATACTCATGTCGGCGGTTGCGACGACCTGTACGCTCTTGATGCAGCTGGCGGCCTGGACCCCTTACTCAAATCTGGAGCGTGATTATGAGCAGTAATATGGCCGGCGGTGTGCCGGTTTCCGATGCGCAGGGCGACACCAGCCCACAGCTTGCCCTGCAGAATGTCTATCTGAAGGATTGTTCGTACGAGGCGCCGAACGGTCCTCGTGTAGATGGCAACTGGAATCCGCAGATCAACCTCGATCTGCACACCGCCGCCAACGGGTTGACACCGGAGCTGCGCGAGGTTGTCCTCACGGTGACTGTGGCAGCCAAGCAGAATGACGTGACAATCTTCCTGGTCGAAGTCAAACAGGCGGGCATCTTTCTGATGCGCAACCTGGCCGAGCAGGACATCAAGCGCGCGGTGAGCAGCGTTTGCCCGAGCGTGTTGTTTCCGTACGCTCGTGCGGCCGTGTCGCACCTCGTGACGCAGGGTGGCTTCCCGCAGTTTCTGCTGCCGCCAGTCAACTTCGACGCGCTGTACGCGCAGTCCGCCAACCAGCAGCAGCCCGCGGCAGCGAACTGATCCAAGCGGCAGTCGGCGGCTCCATGAATTCAGGGGGAGAGCACGATGGTCCGGTCGCCGTGCTCGGAGCCGGTTCATGGGGCACCGCACTCGCAATCCAATTCGCGCGTAGCGGCCGCCCGACCCGTTTCTGGGGCCGCAATCGCGAGGCTCTCACCGCAATGGCGGCGAGCCGCCGCAACGAGCGTTATCTCCCGGCCGAATTCCCGGCCTCGCTGGTAGTCGAGCCTGATCTGGGCGCCGCGCTGGCCGGTGCGCGCGATGCTCTCATCGCCGTGCCCAGCCATGCGTTTCGCGGGATGTTGCAGCAACTACTGCCGCATCTGACAGTCGACACCCGGCTCGCCTGGGCCACAAAGGGTTTCGAGCTCGATACCGGCCTGTTGCCTCACCAGGTTGCGCGCGAAGTGCTCGGGTCAACCCGTGCGGTGGCCGTGCTCTCGGGACCGACGTTTGCGCGCGAGGTCGGTGCCGGCTTGCCTACGGCCATGACGATTGCTTCGCCGAATGAGCAATTCGCGAAGGCATTGGCCCTCGGCCTCTCGTCCGCCAATTTTCGCGCTTACACCTCCACTGACATAGCCGGCGTCGAGGTTGGGGGAGCCGTCAAGAATGTGCTCGCGGTCGGTGCCGGTCTGTCTGACGGGTTGGGATTCGGCGCCAACAGCCGTGTTGCATTGATCACGCGCGGGCTCGCCGAGATGATGCGGCTGGGTGTTGCTGCGGGAGCCAACCGCGAGACGTTCATGGGACTCGCAGGGCTCGGCGACCTGGTGCTCACCTGCACCGACAATCAATCACGCAACCGGCGATTCGGTTTGTCACTGGCCGCCGGCCGTACGGCGCTCGAGGCTTTGGCGGAAATTGGCCAGGTTGTAGAGGGATATGCGGCTGCCAAGGCGGTTCACGCCGTGGCAAAGCGCATGAGTGTCGAGATGCCTCTTTGCGCCGGGGTGTACAGAGTGCTGTATGAAGGTGTGCCGGCCCGCGACGCCGTCCGCGAGTTGATGACGCGCCCGATCAAGTCGGAGACGGACTGATTTCAGCCGGCAAAACCTTGTTGGCGCCACGCCTCGTACACGACCAGCGCCACACTGTTTGACAGGTTGATGCTGCGGTTGCCCGGCCGCATCGGAATGTACAGGTGCCGCTCGAGCGGTATCCGGTCCAGGACCGCCGCAGGCAGCCCCCGGGTTTCGGGACCAAATATCAACGCATCGCCGGGCTCGAACGCAGTCTCGCTGTAATTCCGGGTCCCACCCGTTTCAACACAGAACACGCGGGCAGCCGGCAACTCCCCCAGACATGCATCCAGGCTCGGGTGGACCCGGACCTCAGCCAGCTCGTCATAGTCGAGCCCGGCACGGCGCACTGCGTTGCCCTGGATGTCAAAGCCCAGCGGCCTGACCAGGTGCAGCGTGCAGCCGGTATTGGCACATAAGCGGATCACGTTGCCCGTATTTGGCGGAATCTCGGGCTGGAACAGTACGACATGAAACATTTTTTGAATGCGGGACGTCACCGGAGCCCTTGGGCCATAATGCCTGCCATGACCGCCGTTTCCCATCCTGTGCGCGACCCGCTGCGATTCAGTTTCTGCGGGCTGGATTTCGGCTCACCCCTGGTGCTGCTGTCCGGCTGCGTGGGTTTCGGTGAGGAGTACACCCGGATCGAAGGGTTTTCGAACCGCGACGCCGGCGCCATCGTGCTCAAGGGTACGACCCAGAATCCCCGGTTGGGTAACCCGCCGCACCGTGTCTACGAGACGCCCGCGGGCATGCTGAATGCGATCGGCCTGCAGAATCCGGGTGTCGATCATGTGGTGCGGCGGATTCTTCCCGAGCTCGATTTCACCGAGACACGCTTCATCGCCAACGTCTCGGGCTCCACCATCGAGGAGTATGTCGAAGTCACACGGCGCTTCGATCAGTCACCCATCGATGCGATCGAAATCAACATCTCCTGTCCAAACGTCAAGGAGGGCGGCGTCGCGTTCGGCAACTATCCAGACATGTCGGCACAGGTGGTACAGGCCTGCCGCCGGGTGACCAGCAAGCCGCTCATCACCAAGCTGTCCCCCAATCAGACCGACATCCGCGAAAATGCGCGGCGCTGCATCGAGGCTGGCTCGGATGCGCTTGCCGTCATCAACACCATCATGGGCATGGCGATCGACCTGGAGTCGCGCCGGCCGGTCATCGGCAACATCCAGGGTGGCTTGTCGGGGCCCGCGATCAAGCCGATTGCACTCCTGAAGGTGCACCAGGTGTACGAGGTCGCGCGCCCGCATCATGTGCCTATCATCGGTCAAGGCGGAATCACCACGGCGACCGACGCGCTGGAGTTCATCATTGCCGGTGCCTCGGCGGTTGGGATAGGTACGTCGTTGTTCTACGATCCCATGGCAGCCAGGAAAATCAACGCGGGCATGCGGGAGTACCTGGAAAACCAGGGCCTCGAGAACATTGAGCAGCTGGTCGGAACCTTGCGGACAACCAAGGAAGCCTGACTCAGGATGCACCTTGTGCACTGGACGCGGACGGCCCCGCCACGGGAAGCTCGACGTACACCAGCGCCCGCGTCGGCGCGGCAAGCTGCACTTTCATTTCCCGCAAGCGGTCCAGCAGCGCGAGGTTGATCGCCTGCTGGGTATCGGCGTACACCCCGAAATCCGGTTTCGTCACGAAGTACACGAGCTCGAATTGCAGTGCTGTATCGCCGTAAGTCAGAAAATGGCACCGGTCGAAGCGGGTGTCGTGCTGAGCTTCGACTATCTTGCGCACCTCGGCGGGAATTGCCGCTAACAAATCGGTCGACGTGTCGTAGCTGACGCCGAACTGGAAGACCGCGCGCCGATCGCCCATGCGTCCGAAATTACGCACGCGTGCTTTGATGATGTCGGCGTTTGCGATGATGATCTGCTCGCCCGAGAGGCTGCGCAGCCGGGTGCTCTTCACGCCGATGTGCTCTACCGTGCCCTGAAAATCCCCGATGGTCAGCGAGTCTCCAACACTGAACGGCTTGTCGAGCGCGATCGACATGGACGCCAGCACGTCACTGAGTACGGTCTGGACGGCTAGTGCAATGGCAATACCACCGATGCCGAGACCGGCGAGCAGCGGCTTGATCTGGATGCCCAGGTTGTCGAGCGCGAGCAGCAGGACCATGGCCCAGATGATCAGCCCCGCGCAGAACAGAATAACGTCCAGGGAGCCGGTCAGAATCGCGTCAAGGCCCGCTGAGCGCGCCCTGCGATAGTCGATCCCGAAGCGCACGGCGGCCATTCCCCACAGGCCGGCCTGCAGCCAGAAGACGCACACGATGATGACCGTGATCACGCGCTCGAGGGGCGGTGGGAAGGTCAGGTGACGGGATGCGAGATAGAGCGCGACCGCAAAGAGAAACACCCTGCTGGTGCGCGCCACGAGCAGGGTCGTCAGCTCAATTGCTGCATGGAATTGGAGGCGATCGTTGGGGGTCCAGCGACGCCTACGCGCGGCGATGAAGCCCTTGATGATGGGCAGCACCGTCAGCGTGACCAGGAACGTGATCACGGCAAGACCCCAGTTCATCACCGGGTTGCCGAGAAATTCGAAGTGGAGGATGTCTTGCCAGCGAACCATCCGGCAAATTTATCACGCGGTGAGTATCACTTCCCCCCACGCAGCAGCTGTTGTCATGCGCCGCGCGCAACTTTCCTGTGGGTCGCGGCTTCCGCGGCCCACGAAGCGTAGCCGGCGCGAAGCGCCGATCGAAACTACTCCGCTGCGTCCATCCCGAGCTCTTTCAGCTTCCGGGTGAGCGTGTTTCGTCCCCACCCGAGCAGCCTGGCCGCCTCCTGCCGGTGACCCTGAGTCCGCTTCAACGCGGACCGGATCAAGACTCGCTCGAACTCGGGTTGTGCCTCATCGAGCAAGGGCCGCTTGCCATTCATGGCGTGACGGTCGGCCCAACTCGACAGAGCCTTGGCCCAGTCGGCATCGGCCGAGCTCGTAGGCGCAGCCGCGCCCACCTCAGGTGGCAGATCCTCGGCCCGAACCTCGCTACCCGGCGCGAGCACCGACATTCTTCGACATAGGTTGACCAACTCGCGCACATTCCCAGGCCACCCGTACGCGCTGAGCTTCGCTTCGGCTTCCGGCGCAAGCATCTTCACTTCGACGCCCAGCTCATGCGCCGCAACGTTCATGTAGTGACTGAGCAGTGAAGGAATGTCCTCGGAGCGTGCGCGCAGCGGCGGCAGCTCTATTCGTATGACATTGAGCCGGTGGTAGAGGTCCTCGCGGAACAGTCCACGCTGCACACGATCCTGGAGATTCTGGTGAGTGGCCGCGATGACCCGCACATCAACACGAATGGGCGTCTGGCCGCCAACGCGATAGAACTCTCCTTCCGCAAGCACACGTAACAACCGCGTCTGCAGGGGAGTGGACATGTCGCCGATTTCATCAAGGAACAGCGTGCCGCCATCAGACTGCTCGAATCGTCCGCGCCGCTGGGAATCTGCGCCCGTGAATGCGCCTTTCTCGTGACCGAAAAGCTCGGACTCGAGCAGATCGGCGGGAATGGCGGATGTATTGAGCGCAATGAAAGGCTTGCCCGCCCGCGGACTATGGTCGTGCAGGGCGCGCGCAACCAACTCCTTGCCCGTGCCCGATTCGCCTGTAATCAACACGGTCACACTGGACCGAGCGAGGCGGCCGATTGCACGGAACACCTGCTGCATGGCGGGAGCGCGGCCCAGCAGTTCCGGAATCTTCGGTGTGCTGGCCGAATCTCCGCCTCCCTGCGGATGTGCATTGGCTGCGCGCCTGACGAGCGCCACCGCCTGGTCGATATCGAATGGCTTGGGTAGATACTCGAAAGCGCCGCCTTCATACGCCGAGACCGCGCTGCCCAGATCGGAATGCGCCGTCATCACGATGACGGGCAGTGCCGGCCGGGCATCCCGGATCTTCTTGAGAAGCTCGAGACCTGATTGACCGGGCATGCGGATGTCGGTGATCAGCACGTCCGGGGACTCGCGGCGAAGAGCGTCCAGCGCCGGCTCCGCGGCTTCGAATGCGCGCGGCGCCATACCGCCGTTGCGCAGGGCTCGTTCCAACACCCAGCGAATAGAGGCATCGTCGTCGACGAGCCAGACGCGCAAAGCCTGGCCGTTCATGAGGACTCTCCGAGTGGCAAAAGCAATGTGAAGATGGTGCGTTTGGGCTCGCTCACGAACTCGATGATTCCGCCGTTGCGGGTCACGAGTTCCTGGGCCACCGCAAGGCCGAGACCAGTGCCATTGGCACGTCCCGTGACCAGCGGATAGAAAATGCTGGAGCGAAGCTCGTCGGGCACGCCCGGCCCGTTGTCCTCAACCTCGACGCAGGCCACCAACTTGTGCCGCGCCGGACCGATGCTGACATTGGAGAGCGCGCGAGTGCGCAACGTGATTTGCCCGTCGTCGCCGACGGCCTGCAAAGCGTTGCGCGCTACATTGAGTAGCGCCTGGATGGTCTGATGGCGATCCAATATGGAGTCCGGGAGGCTGGGATCGTAGTCGCGCTCTATGACCACGGCATTACGTGCTTCGGCGCGCAGCAGGTGATACACGTGCTCGCAGATCTCGTGGACGTTGATATGTACTTTCTGCGGCGCCCGGCTGGGACCGGCCATGGAATCGACGAGCGCCGTGAGTCGGTCTGCTTCGCCGATGATGACGCGCGTGTATTCCTTGAGCGCGGCCTCGTGCAGCTCGCGTTCCAACAACTGGGCCGCGCCTCGCAGGCCCCCCAGGGGATTTTTAATCTCGTGCGCGAGCTGCCGGATCATGAGCCGGCTGCCATCGAGCCGCGCGAGCAGATCGTTCTCGCGTGAGATACGTTGCCGTTGCGTCGTATCCGCCAATTCGAGCAGCAGGTGAGTACCGGTAATCTGCCCGGCCAGCGGCGTGATCGTCACATCCAGGATGCGTGCGTCACGCGGCGCGCCAATCGGTCTGACAACCAACTCGCGATCTGCGATTCCCTCACCTGTTTGCAGCGCCCGGCGAAGGATGCCGTGCAAGCCGTTCGAGTCGTGGAGGAAGTCGCCGAACGGGCGCCCGCGCGCCTGGTTCAGACTGAAAGCCAGCAGGTCCTGCGCGGCGACATTCGCATAAATGGCGCACAGTTGCGCATCGAGCATGACGATGCCGGTTGACAGCGCATCGAGCAGATCGGCCGGGTCGAAGTGGGAAAGTGCTGACGGTAAGTTGGATTCAAGAACCACGGCGCCCCCGGACATCTAGGCAGGCCGGCAAAATGCGATACAAGTGAGCAGCAGGCAAAGTGAGCGGGCAGTGCCCGCGCAGCAACCACGCTTTTTGCCTGCGGCCGACGCAGTGATGTCCGCTGAAATTGCCGGGAGCAATTTCAGCCAATCTAATCAGTGTGGTCGGATGGGACGGGTCGGCGACTGCAGAGAAGGCTGGGTCACGTGAAAGGTCACGGTGGGTGATGTGCAAACGGTCGCGCCGGATGAATCCTGAACCGTCATCTGAATCGAGTGCGTGCCTCTGTCCACCGGTGAGATGGTGAACTGACCGCCATTGGCCGGTACGCCCGGAACGCGCTGCCCGTCGAGCGTCACGACTGCAGTATCGCCAGGCCGTACCGTTGGTTGTGTCGTCACACCCGCGGTGACCTCGGATGTGTTCGTGAACACCTGTTCGTTTGCCGGCTCGGAGATTGCGCAGCTCTGATAAGACGCAGCGGGCTTGGGACCTGCCGGCCGGGAGGGTTGCGACGGCATCGCCGGAGCCTTGGAAGCTGTATAGGTCTGCGGTGCCTTCAACTGCACTTTTTCGGCATTCTCGTGCGGCTGATCGCTGTAGTGAGTGACACCATTCTCGTCGACCCACTTGTACACAGTCGCTGCCGAGACAGTGACCGTGCAGGCTACCGACATTAAGGTAAACAGAAACGTGCGCATAGGGGACGAGCATATCCCGCCCCGGTCGACGCCACAAAAGCGGGTGGCGATATCCGTGAAGGAGTACCGCCACTATCCTCCGATAGGCTGGCGGCCCCCCGTCAGAAGTCTCCTGCGGCCCGTGATGGGCCAGCGCTTTTGACGGGGGCGCCTCAGCCCCGCTGTTTGTGAACGAGCTTCGCATCAGCAGCTGTAGTACAGCTCCATCTCAATTGGGTGCGTTGCCATGCGGAACTTCGTGACTTCCTGCATCTTCAGCCCCATGTACGCATCAATGACGTCATTGGTGAATACGCCACCGCGGGTCAGGAACTCGCGATCCTTATCAAGATGCTCGAGTGCCATGTCGAGCGAGTGGCACACCGTAGGAATGTGCTTCGCCTCCTCGGGCTCGAGGTCGTAGAGGTCCTTGTCCGCGGGATCACCGGGATGGATCTTGTTCTGGATGCCATCGAGGCCCGCCATCATCATGGCCGCGAACGCAAAGTACGGGTTGGCGCTCGAGTCCGGGAAGCGCACTTCGATGCGGCGCGCCTTCGGGTTCGAGACCCACGGAATACGAATCGAGGCAGAGCGGTTGCGGGCGGAGTAGGCGAGCATCACGGGCGCCTCGAATCCGGGAACCAGGCGCTTGTAGCTGTTGGTACCGGCATTCGTGAAGGCGTTGATGGCCTTCGCGTGTTTGATGATTCCACCGATGTAGTACAGCGCGGTGTCGGAGAGTCCGCCGTACTTGTCGCCGGCAAACAGCGCCTTACCTTCCTTCTGCAAGGACTGGTGGACGTGCATGCCGCTGCCGTTGTCGCCGACGAGCGGCTTGGGCATGAAGGTCGCGGTCTTGCCGTAGCCGTGCGCCACATTGAGCACCGCGTACTTCAGAATCTGCACCTGGTCGGCCTTCTTGACGAGGCCGCCCGCGCCGATACCGATTTCGCACTGGCCCGCCGTCGCCACTTCGTGGTGGTGCACTTCGACTACGAGGCCCATCTCCTCGCAGGCGAGACACATGGCCGAGCGGATGTCCTGGAAGGCATCTACCGGCGGAACCGGGAAGTAGCCGCCCTTGATACCCGGCCGGTGACCCTTGTTGCCTTCCTGGTATTCGGTGGCGGAGTTCCACGCACCCTGTACGGAGTCGATGGAATAGAAGGAGCCCCGCATCTCGTTGCCGTAGCGGACGCTGTCGAAGATGAAGAATTCGTTTTCGGGCCCGAACAGCGCACCATCGGCGATGCCGGTGGATTTCAAATACGCTTCGGCGCGCTTCGCCAGGGATCGTGGATCGCGCTCATAGCCCTGCATGGTGGCGGGCTCGATGACATCACAACGGATGTTGATGGTCGTTTCTTCGAAGAACGGATCCAGTACTGCCGTGGCAGACTCGGGCAGGAGGATCATGTCCGACTCATTGATGCCCTTCCATCCCGCGATGGAGGAGCCGTCGAACATCTTGCCGTCGCCGAAAAGGTCTTCGTCGACGAGCTTGGCGGGAATCGTCACGTGCTGCTCTTTGCCACGGGTATCCGTGAAGCGAAGATCTGCAAATTTGACGTCTTTTTCTTTTATCAGCTTGATTACATCGGTGGGTGTCATATCGCCTCCGGATAAAGGTAGTGCTCACCGCTTCGCAGCCGGGCCACACACAGGCGGCGACCCCGTCCAGCACCGGCCAATTGCGCGATGGAGCGGACTCACAGTGCAGGCGCTATGCCAAGTTTGTTGCGCTGACAAATCAAATGCTTAGCCGCCCGGTGGCTGTGCGTTGCACCACCGTGGTGCAATCAATTTGAATATTGCATGACGGCGGTGCAAAGCGCGACCGAAAATTCACCCCGCGCGAGCGGGGGTTCACAGTGCCGCTTGATCTTGGTGCGGCCACTTGTCTATTGATGGACTAAGCGTATAGTAAGTCCATATGTGGACTGATCGGGAGTCGATCATGAGCTTGCAATCGGGTGCCTTGCTGGGGGGACGGATCTCACCGAACGAAGCAGGTGCAGCAGGCGCTGCGGGTCTGCGCGCCTTTACCCGCATAGCCGATTTGTGGCACTTATCCATTGCCGAACAGATGACCTTGTTGGGGCTGTCCTCCCGGTCCACCTATTTCAAGTGGCGCAAGGAGCCGCAAGTGCGGCTGCCACGCGACACGCTCGAGCGAATCTCCTACATCCTCGGCATCTACAAGGCTCTCCAACTTCTCCTCCCCGACACTCGCGCCGCCGACGAGTGGGTCCGACGCCCCAACGAAGCCGCCGTGTTTGGTGGCAGATCCGCGCTCGACCGGATGTTGTCGGGCAATGTCGCGGACCTCTACATCGTGCGCCAGTATCTCGACGCGCAGCGCGGCTGAACGGAATGCAGAGCGTCGAATCCGCACTCGCCACGAGCGAGGTGCGCTGGCAGCCGTGCTTTCGCGTAATCCCGAGCCGGTATCCCACCATACACCTGTTTGAGCGCGTGGCTGATCCGGCCGATTGGGAAGCGCTGTATTGGATCGAATCGCTGACGAATCCTCGCCTGCGCGACGAATTGGGCGACATCGAGCTCGTCCCGCCGGAGGAACGGGCATTTGGCCCCGGCGGCTCGGTCATCATGGCGCCGTTCACTCATCTGGATCCCGCCGGTAGTCGTTTCGCTGACGGGACGTTCGGCGCGTTCTATGCGGCGGCACAGCTGGCAACCTCGATTGCCGAAACCTGCTATCACCGCGAGATCTTCCTGCGGGCGACGAAGGAAGGGCCGCTCGAGCTCGACATGCGCAGCTACCTGGCCGACGTCGCGGCGCGATTTCATGACATCCGCGGCAAGCGCGCCCGCATGACCGATATCTACGATCCCGACAGCTACATCTCGTCGCAGGTATTCGGCCGCCAGTTGAGACGCAACGGCTCGAACGGAATCGTCTACGACAGCGTGCGGCATCCCGGCGGCGAATGCCTGGCCATCTACAGACCGCGGCTCATCCAGAATCTTCGCCAGGGCGTGCATCTGCGCTACGTCTGGGACGGCGCGCGGATCAGCCGCGTCTACGAGCTGCGCCAGCTCGATCAGAGTAGTCAGTAACCAGCCGCTATACTCGTTCGCCTTTTGGTCTCTTACTCACAGGTTCACGCATGAAGATCGGCACTGCGCCGCGCACATTCCAGGAGCTCATATTCGGCCTGCAGCGCTACTGGTCAGAGCAGGGATGCGTGATCCTGCAGCCCTACGATATGGAGGTCGGCGCGGGTACTTTCCACACTGCCACCTTCTTGCGGTCCATTGGTCCCGAGCCCTGGAGCGCGGCGTACCTGCAGCCTTCGCGCCGACCGACCGATGGTCGCTATGGCGACAATCCCTTTCGCCTGCAGCACTACTACCAGTACCAGGTCGTCATCAAACCCTCGCCGCTCGAGATCCTGGACCTGTATCTGGGCAGCTTGCGCTCGCTGGGACTGGACCCGCTGGTGCATGACATCCGGTTCGTCGAGGACAACTGGGAATCACCCACGCTGGGCGCCTGGGGACTCGGATGGGAGGTGTGGCTCAACGGGATGGAGATCTCGCAGTTCACCTACTTCCAACAGGTCGGCGGCCTGGATTGCCGGCCCGTTACGGGCGAGATCACGTATGGTCTCGAGCGGCTCGCAATGTATCTGCAGGGCGTCGAGAGCATCTACGACATCATCTGGACGAACGGCCCGCGCGGCCCCGTCACGTATCGCGACGTCTACCATCAGAACGAAGTCGAGCAATCGACCTACAACTTCGAGCTGGCCGACGTCCCGATGCTGCTGCGCCATTTCGATGATCACGAAAAGATGTGCAAGGAATTGCTGGCGGCCCGACTGGCTCTGCCAGCCTATGAGCAGGTGCTGAAGACCTCTCACACATTCAATCTGCTGGACGCCCGCAGAGCGATTTCTGTCACCGAGCGGCAGCGCTACATCCAGCGCGTCCGCACGCTCGCGAGCCAGGTAGCGCAGACTTACTATGCAAGCCGCGAAGCGCTCGGTTTTCCGCTGTTGAAACAGGAGCCGGTCGCCGCAGGGGCTGCGGCATGACCGTGGAGCGACGCGACTTCCTGGTTGAATTGGGAACCGAAGAGCTGCCGCCAACAGCGCTGCGCGGGCTCGAACAGGCTTTTGCCTCGGGTATACGTACAGGTTTGGAGAAGGCGGGGCTCACTCACGGCGATGTTGTCTCGTACGCCACGCCCCGCAGACTCGCGGTAATGGTCAAGCGGCTCATTGCGCGTCAGCCGGACCAAGACATCAAACGACGCGGGCCACCGGTCAGCGCCTCGTTCGACGCTGCGGGCCAGCCCACACGAGCCGCCCTCGCATTCGCCGAGAGTTGCGGTGCGACCGTGGATGCGCTGCAAAAGCTCGACGAGGGCAAAGGATCGTTCCTGTTCTTCATCGGTACGAAGCCGGGAGCCGCTGTCACAGAGTTGTTGCCGCAGATCGTGCAGACCTCGCTCGACGGACTGCCTATTCCCAGGCGCATGCACTGGGGTTCGGGCACTGCCGAATTCGTGCGCCCGGTGCACTGGCTCGTCATGCTGTACGGGAAAGATGTGCTCCCGGCGCGGCTGTTGGAGACGGATGCCGGCAATCAGACCCAGGGGCACCGGTTTCATGCGCCTAAGCCCATTCGGATTACTTCGCCCGCCGCGTATGAGCGTGCTCTGAGCGAGCGCGGGTTCGTGCTACCGAACTTTGTCGCGCGCCGCGACCTGATCAAGGCCAAGGTTGTGGAAGTTGCCGCCTCTTTGGGTGGTCACGCGTTGATTGGCGATGAGTTGCTCGACGAGGTGACGGCGCTGGTGGAATGGCCCGTACCGTTGGCCGGCCGGTTTGAGGAACGGTTTCTGGAGCTGCCGCGCGAGGTGCTGATCTCGACGCTGCAGGACCATCAGCGTTACTTCGCCGTTGAAGATGAACAAGGCCGTTTGATGCCGAGCTTCATTACCGTCAGCAACATCGAGAGTCGCGACCCGTCGAAGGTGCGCGAAGGTAACGAGCGCGTAGTACGCCCACGGCTGGCCGATGCCGCATTCTTCTGGGTGCAGGACCGCAAGCAGCCGTTGGCGGCCCGACGCGACGCGCTCGATGCTATGACCTTCCAGGTGAAGCTTGGATCGCTCGGCGACAAGACGCGCCGCGTGAAGGCGCTTGCGGGAGAAATCGCGGCCACCGGAATAGGTGACCGAGCAGATGCCGAGCGTGCGGCCGACCTGTGCAAGTGCGACTTGCTGACGGCAATGGTCGGAGAGTTCCCGGAGCTGCAGGGAATCATGGGCACCTACTATGCGCTCGCCGATGGCGAGCCGGCGGAGGTTGCCGTTGCGGTCCGTGAGCACTATCTGCCGCGCAGCGCCGGTGACGAGTTACCTGAAACTCACGCGGGCCTGGCAGTAGCCATTGCCGACAAGCTCGACACCCTGGCCGGCATTTTCGACATTGGCGAGAAGCCCACGGGTGCGAAGGATCCCTTTGGGCTGCGGCGAGCCGCCATCGGTGTGCTCAGGATCCTCATTGAGAAGCGCCTCGACCTGGATCTGCATAAGTTCATAGGTGTTGCATTGGCAAACGTGCGTGCGGATGTCGAGCGCATTCGTGCCAATAAGGCCGCAGCAGCGGCGGCCGGCAATGTTGGTGCGGTCGGCGTATCCGCCGCTGCCGCGAATGCGGCGTCCGCGCCCTCAGCGAAGGCCGTCAAGGCCTCCGCCGGCACCAGCGCTACCTCGGACGACCAGGTCTACGACTTCATCATGGAGCGCCTGCGCGCCTACTACCTCGAACGTACACCCAGCGTCACACCGGGCGCCCCACCGGCCTTCACCACCGAGATGTTCGACGCGGTGTTGGCCACCAAGCCCGCCTCACCGCTGGATTTCGATGCGCGGCTCAACGCGCTGCGGGCCTTCCTGGATCTTCCTGAGGCAACCAGCCTCGCCGCAGCGAACAAGCGCATTGCCAACATTCTGCGCAAGGCAGGCGAGCTTCAGCGCACGGACGTCGATGTCGAAAGTCTGAAGGACCCCGCCGAGGTGCGCCTGTTCGACGCGATGCGCTCTCTACAGGAAGCGGTAGCGAGCGCCCTGGCGCAACGAGAATATGCAAATGCGCTCGGCCGGCTGGCGCAACTGCGACCGCCAGTCGATGCCTTCTTCGAACAGGTGATGGTCATGGATGAGGATCCGCGCCTGCGCGCGAATCGGCTGGCACTGCTCGCCCAACTGCACGGCTTGTTCATAGGCATCGCCGATCTGTCCCGGCTTCCGGGTTGATTCAACGAAACATACCAACGCGCTCATGCAGTTAATCGGCTCGCTCATCTACACCGTCTTCTTGTTTGCCTGGACCTTCTTCTACTCGATCTTTTTCGTGATTGCGTGCTCGTTCCTGCCGTTCCGCAAGCGCTTCATTCTCGCGCGAGTGTGGGGACTGGTGCTGCTGTGGGCACTGAAGTGGACCTGCAGGCTCGACTATCGCATCGAGGGCCAGGAGAACCTTCCCGCCGGCAATCACATTGCCTTGTGGAAACACTCCTCGTCATGGGAAACGATCGCAATGGCTGTCGTATTCCCGCGCCAGGTATGGGTCTTGAAGCGCGAGCTGCTATGGATACCGGTGGTGGGTTGGGGAATCCGGCAGCTGCACGCCATTGCGATCGATCGCAAGTCCGGTCACTCGGCGGTTGGCCAGGTTGTGGAGCAGGGTAAGCAACGACTGGACGAGGGTGATTGGATCATCATCTTTCCCGAGGGCACCCGGATGCCTCTTGGACAGACGCGCAAATACGGAGTGAGTGGCACGTTGCTGGCGCTCGAGCGCGACAAACTGATTGTGCCTGTCGCGCATAACGCGGGGAGTTATTGGCCGAGGCGGGGGTGGCTGAAGAAGCCAGGGATGGTGCGCGTGGTCATCGGGCCTCCGATCGCTGCGGCTGGGCGGGACGTGCGGGAGATTAATAAGGAAGTTCAAGAGTGGATTGAGGGAACGGTGGCTCGGCTCACTGCCTAGAGGGGACGGGGAATTTCGGAGGGGTGCCGTCAAGGCATGTGGTTTTCGCTCTGTCACACGCGCGACGTTGCTACGGCATACCGATGCTCCGACTGGCATGTCGTCGCATTCGGTATGTCGTAGCACCGACGCGCCTGATGAGTAACTGCCGACTGGCTGGTAGGTCGTGGGCGGATGCGCTTGGCGAGTAAATGCCGATCTGCTGATGGGCAGTGGCGGATGCGCGAGCGATTTTTGCGGATAACGGAACGGGGAGCTCGGATGTCGCTGCGGGATTGAGACGTCTGCGGTATTTTGCGGGGGTGGGTATGAATAAGAATTGCACTGACTCGACGCTCCCTTTTTATCGGCATCGAGACAGCAATGCGCGTCCCGCTCAAACTCTGTCTGGCATCCATCCTTTCATGGACCTTGGCCGCTTGCGGCGCACTGCCGACGCAGAACTTCGAGCATTCCGCCCGCGCGACAATCAAGCGCGTGGATATCGTACCGATAGGAACGCCTGAGCACACTCAAGTACGAATTATGAATCCCATCGGCGCCGGCTTTGGCGTCGTGGGCAATCTCGTCGAAGCGCGCCGCGCGGTGTGGGCCAGCCAGGCGATGGAGAGCACACTGGCGGCGGCGCATTTCGATTTCCGTGCCTCGCTCTCAAAGGCCGTCACTCAGGCCGTGAGTAAAGTTGGGTTCACCATCACTCGTCTTGCGGGCACCCGGCCTGAGAAAGAACACGGACGCTTCCTGTCGAAGTATCCACCGCTGAAACACGTCGATGCGTATCTCGACGTCTATGCGACTTATGTAGGATTCGAGGCGCCGCAATCCTCGACGGACTTTCGGCCGCGGCTCGAGCTGTCTGCCCGGCTGGTGCGCGCGAAGGACAACCAGGTTCTGTTTCAGGACCGCATCATCTACGGCTGTGTGGAGAACACCGACGAAGAGGCCGTCCTGGTGAGGGCGGATGACAGTTTCAGCTTCAAGGATCGTACCGCGCTGCAGGTTGATCCCACGCGTACGGCCCGGGCGCTGCAGTCGGCGATCGACGCCGCCGCGTGGGAGCTCGCCAAGCAGTTCATGTGACTAGGTCATGGATGCGACAATGCTGCCCCTGTTTGGTTGGATTGGGCGTCAGATCGTTCCTCTTCTCAGCACGTCGTCGCGGCGATGCTCTTCGCGGGTCGCGCCGCGATCCCCCTTGAATCGAAGCGCGCGCAGCGCATGAGAGCCGCCGGCCCAGCGAAGTCAAAATTGCCGGCCACTCGTTGTTCGCCTGGACTAGGTCTCCCCCGTGGTTGGCGCGAAGACGCGGGCCATTGGTGCGACAATAACCGCCTCGTGCGGGATGATTGGGCGAAAGATTGAGTTCATCGATGCTGGTGGCGTTTGCGGCGCTGTTGCTATCCGCTGGCTGTGTCTACTGGGCCTGCGAGTACTTCGTAAACGGAATCGAATGGTTTGGCCGCAAGGCCGGCGTGTCCCAGAACGCGGTTGGTACGGTGCTGGCTGCGTTCGGAACGGCTTTGCCCGAGAGCGTCGTAACCTTTGTTGCAGTCGTGTTCGGCCATGATGCCGCTGCAAAGGACATCGGTGTTGGAGCGGCGCTTGGTGGTCCGCTCGTGCTGGCAACCGTCGCCTATCCCATCGTTGGCATCATGCTGCTGATCACACGATCGCAGCCCGCGCGCAAACCCATTGATTTGAATCGGCAGCGATTGAGTCGCGATCAGAGCTGGTTCTTGCTGATCTTTGGCTTCAAGATCGGGTTGGGATTCGTGGCGTTCACCATCAAGCCCTGGCTGGGGTGGTTGTTCGTCGCCGCCTATGTCGTTTACACGTACGCGGAAATGCGGGATGAGGGCGACGCGCCCGAAGGGGAGTTGGAGCCGCTCAAGTTGCAACCGAAGACATCCGACCCGAACTGGACGATGACGGCCGTGCAAACGGTCCTGGCACTGATTGTCATCTTCGGCGCCTCGAGGGTGTTTGTGAGCCAGCTCGGGGCCGTCGGCGCATGGCTCGGCATTCCTGCGACGGTGGTCGCCCTGCTGTTCAGCCCGGTTGCCACCGAGTTGCCCGAGATCATGAACGCCGTTATCTGGATCCGGCAGAGCAAGCATCGGCTTGCCCTGTCCAACATCAGTGGCTCGATGATGGTCCAGGCGACCATACCCACGTCGCTGGGCTTGTTCTTCACACCATGGCGGTTCGACAGGCCTCTGACGCTGGCCGCCATCGTGACCGCCGTTGCAATCGCAGGCCTGCTCGTATTGCTGCGACGCAATGCGCTTACGCCGCGACGCTTGGCGTACTTCGCCCTCGGTTATGCTGCCTTTGTCGCCGGAGTTTTCTCTTTTCCTTTAAATATCAAATAGTTACAACGGAAGACGCCCGGCCCTGCGCACCTAGATGTCCAGATTCATCACCGACAGCGCGTTCTTTTCGATGAACTCGCGTCGTGGCTCCACCTGATCGCCCATCAGGGTAGTGAAAATGTCGTCCGCCGCCACCGCATCATCAATCTTCACCTGCATGAGCCGGCGAGTTTCGGGATTGATGGTCGTGTCCCACAGCTGCTCCGGATTCATCTCGCCCAGGCCTTTGTAGCGCTGGATGCTCTGGCCGCGGCGTGCCTGGTCGAACAGCCACTTCATGGCTTCCTTGAAGGAGCCCACCTCATAGCGATCCTCGCCTCGCGTAACGTAGGCGCCCTCGCTGATCAGGCCGGCCAGGGTTCGCGCGAGATCCGCGATTCGCTGGTACTCCGCGGACTCGAAGAACTCACGCGGCAGGTACTTCTTGCTCGGCGTGCCATGCTCCGTCTTGTGGATGAGGACACGAGCGGCGTGACCGTCACTCGCGCCGCTGACTTCAACACGGTAGGTGCGCGTTCCATCATCCAACCCATTCAGCCGCTGGTGGAGCTCCTGTGCCCAGCCACGTAGCCAATCCGGCCGATCGAAGTCCTCCGTCTTGACCTCCGGCATATAGATCAATTGATCCAACAGCCGATCGTCATAGCGGCGTGACCATCGCTTGATGATGGCCTGAATTTCCATGTACTGGCGAGCGAGCATCTCAAGACCCGAACCCTGCAGGGGCGGGGCTTCCGAATTGACGTGCAGCGCCGCGCTTTCCAAGGCCGTATTGAGCAGGAGCGCGTCCAGCTCGTTATCGTCCTTGACGTACGACTCCTGCTTGCCCCGCTTGACCTTGTAGAGCGGCGGCTGAGCGATATAGATATGGCCGCGCTCGATCAGCATCGGTATCTGCCGATAGAAGAACGTGAGCAGCAGCGTCCGGATATGCGACCCGTCCACGTCCGCGTCCGTCATGATGATGATGCGGTGATAGCGGAGCTTGTCGATGTCGAACTCGTCGCGCCCTATTCCACATCCCAGCGCTGTAATGAGTGTGCCCACTTCGGCCGACGAGATCATCTTGTCGAAGCGAGCCTTCTCGACATTCAGGATCTTGCCCTTCAGAGGCAGGATGGCCTGAGTGCGGCGGTCGCGCCCCTGCTTAGCCGATCCGCCGGCCGAATCACCCTCGACGATGAAGATCTCCGACAGCGCCGGATCTTTCTCCTGGCAGTCCGCGAGCTTTCCAGGCAGACCCGCGATATCGAGCGCGCCTTTGCGCCGAGTCATCTCGCGAGCCTTGCGGGCCGCCTCGCGCGCTCTTGCCGCCTCCATGGTCTTGGCGACGATGGCCCGGGCCTCGGTCGGGTGCTCCAGCAGGTACTCCTGCAGCTTGGCGCCTACCGCATTCTCGACAATGCCCTTGACCTCGGACGAGACCAGCTTGTCCTTGGTCTGCGATGAGAATTTCGGGTCAGGGAGCTTCACGGACAGGATGGCGGTCAGACCCTCGCGCGCATCATCGCCGGTGGTCTGGATCTTCTCCTTCTTGGCCGACATCTCCTTCTCGATGTAGTCATTCAGCGTGCGGGTGAGCGCACTGCGGAATCCGGCCAGGTGAGTACCGCCATCCTTCTGGGGAATGTTGTTCGTGTAGCAGTACATGCTCTCCTGGTAGGAGTCGTTCCACTGTATTGCGACTTCGACGGCAATGGGGCCGTCCTGGGTCTTGAACCAGAGGACCGTCTCATGGACCGGGGTCCGCGTTCGATTCAAGTGCTTCACGAAGGCCTGCAGCCCACCTTCGTGCTTGAAGACGTCCGACTTGTTCTCGCGCTCGTCTATCAGGTCTATCCGAACGCCCGAGTTGAGGAACGAGAGCTCTCGCAAACGCTTGGCGAGGATTTCGTAGTTGAACTGGATGTGCGTGAAGATCTTCCCACTGGGACGGAATCGGATGACCGTACCCCGTTCCTGGGTCTCGCCCGCCACCGCCATGGGGGCCGCCGGCTCGCCCAGGTGATATTCCTGCCTATGGGTCTTCCCGTCGCGATACACCGTGAGGAGGAGGTAGTCGGACAAAGCATTCACGACCGACACACCGACGCCGTGGAGGCCACCTGAGACCTTGTAGGAAGTGTCGTCGAACTTACCGCCCGAATGCAGGACAGTCATGATCACTTCCGCAGCAGAACGACCTTCCTCGGGGTGGATGTCGACTGGAATGCCGCGCCCGTTATCCGAGACCGTGATGGATTCATCCGCATGGATCGTCACGACAACCCGGTCGCAATAACCGGCCAGCGCCTCGTCAATGGAGTTGTCCACCACCTCGAAAACCATGTGGTGCAAACCCGAGCCGTCATCGGTGTCTCCGATGTACATGCCGGGGCGTTTTCGCACCGCATCCAGGCCCTTTAAAACTTTGATTTTGCTGGAGTCGTAGACGTCGTCAGATGCCATGAATGAGCCCGGTCTTATGGATAGGGCATTATACAGGTCCGACCCTCCCCTGTTCCACGTGGAACACCCTTTCCGGCCTACCGAAGAGGTCGGATTGAGGCTGCAGGGAAGTCACTACAAGCTGGCATTTCAGGCGGCCGACTTCCTCGATAAACCGCAGCAAGTGCGGGCCATCCAGTTCGGCCGCCGGGTCGTCGAGCAGCAGCGTTGGTGTCAGGGAGGTCCGCTCCTGCAGCAGTTGAATCTGCGCCAGCGTCATCGCAATCGCGACCAGCTTCTGCTGCCCGCGGGACAGCACCTCACGGGCGGGGCGACCGCCCAAGCGAATGAGCACGTCAGCCCGGTGCGGGCCACTATGGGTCTGTCCCTTAGCTTCGTCTCGCTGACGCGAGTCCACCAGAGCCTGCGCCAGCGGTACGTCCTGCGACCATCCGCGACTGTAGTGCAGATCCACACCGAGTCCGCTCAACGCAGTCACCGTCTGGTGCCATAAGGGCTGTAACCCATCGAGCATCGTCCGTCGCGAGCTGGCGATCAGCTCGCCCAGCCTCGCGACCTCCGGATCCCATACCGAAACCTGAGCAGGCTGATGCCGAAGCGCCGCATTGCGTTGTTTGACCGCCCGGGCATATCGAACCCAGAGATCCCCGAAACCAGGTTCCACGTGGAACACCGCCCAGTCCATCCACCGACGGCGCCGAAAGCCTCCCTCCTCAACGAGCTTGTGCACCCCCGGGTCGATCACCTGAACCGGAAAGGATTCCGACAACTCAGTCAACGATGCCGCTGTCGAGCCATTGATACGAGCCGTGGTGCCACCCGCCCTGGAGACCTGGACACCCACCGCCTGCGCAGGAATTCCATCCGTGCGCCCAAAGACCGTGAGCCGCGGTTGACCATGACGGATCAGCCGTTCTGAATTTCGGGTCCGAAACGACCGACCCCGGCCGAGCAAAAAAACGGCCTCCAGCAAAGAGGTCTTGCCGGAACCGTTGCTTCCCCAAATGAGATTGCTGCGGGCGTCCAGCGCGAGCTCAACACGCTCCAAGCATCGGAGATCTTCAGCCCTCAGCTCGACAAGGCTCATGGCGCACTAACCGACATCATTCACCAATACGCCTTCTGAGCTCGGCCCGCAGAGGCAAGTACTGGCGATGGCTCCTCACCGGGCAGGTCACATCGAAGCCTGAAGAGCCGCGCTCCACGATGCCGGCCCTCATCCCCGGAGGTGTCAGCGTTGAGCGCATGGGCAACGCGGCTGGCACTCACCAAGTGCAACTGCGCTGCGTTACCCCCAAGGCGGCAGGTACTAGCCAGGCACATCGGCAATGAGCTAATCCGCACGGCGGCAGGCGCTATCCACATAGCGGCATATAACTCACCAGGCGCGTCGTTGCTACGACATACCGAATGTGACGACATGCGCGTCGGAACATCGGTATGCCGTAGCAACGAC